>Ga0208253_1000774_pt1 | contig 12005 bp, 20 predicted proteins | sample CryBogCBE10Oct08_FD_184573 | JGI IMG/M metagenome (GOLD analysis project Ga0208253, IMG submission 184573) | Freshwater microbial communities from Crystal Bog, Wisconsin, USA - CBE10Oct08 (SPAdes) | ecosystem: Environmental > Aquatic > Freshwater > Lake | place: Crystal Bog, Wisconsin, USA...
TAATCTAAAGGTACTCTTGTATTACCCCAATACAGATTAATGTTCACAATGTCTAACACCGTATTACCAGATGTATTCGATAAAGGCATACTTGACAGTATGGAGGTTAGGTTTTCAAAAGTAATAATTTCACAATTACCGACATAAAGTAGTGTTGCAGTACCGTCTGCAAATGCTGTACTTGGTGGGTAATTCGTATAGTTGTTTGTGCCGTTAGCAGGATAGGCAGGTGCAGTAGATCCACTCACACCATTAGTTTGATATTGATAAATAAAAATATTACTAAAGACGTATGATCCTGCTGTAACTGCTGTGTTTGCTACCCATGCAGTAGGAGTACCACCTTGCACTATGGGAGTCTGGGTTACTACAATTTGTCTTAAACACCCAGTATCACGAACTACACGTTCCCTTGCTGAATTTATATAATCAGTTAATTGTTGTTGAGTATAGAAATTAAGGTTAGCATCGTGCAACAATCGTTGAACATCGGTGAGATAGCTCTGTAAGGTTGCCATGTTCTATTCATAGTTTAAACTGCTTTAAGGATTTTTCCCCTTGTCTGCGCTGAATCAGGCAAGGGTACTCTTTCCACCAACGGGGATAACGATTGGTTCTTTTTTGGTCGTTCAATTTGAATGTCTACTTGTGCAAGTAGCTCTAAACCCTTCTTTACTTCCAAATTGTTTTTAATCCAACCTAAACGAGCCAAATAAGGAAACTTGTCCTCTTTATCGTAACCAAATACATGTTCAGCAACAAACACAGGCACTTCAACAGTAACTCCTTTTTTAAATTCATAGAATTTACCATCGTAGCCATCTACGACTTCAAGGTCTGTGTTATTGGTTACAAATACAGTAGACATTAGAAACTCACTACATCGCCATACACACAAATGTCAACGGTATTGCCGTTTCCAGAAGGTGTATTAATATTAACGTACAAGGCTTGTGTTACCGATCCTGATACTACGTTTGCAGTATAAGGAGATGACGGTGTTATATCCTGCCATGTGCCAACACCAGTTATTGTTGTTAACACGGTGTTTGCAAAAACAATATTTGCGTTATTGTTGGTTGCAGAAATTGACACATTAGCAGAAGAAACAGATCCTGTAGGATTTTGTATAGTTACTCTACGAATAATAACACCACCAGAATTGGCAACAGCACCGCCATTCGTTAAACCACCACTTAATAAAGGAATAGTAATAACTGCATTACCACCTGTATTCAATGAGGTTGCACGAATAACGCCAAGTCTACCATTACTAAAACTGTCAAGGTAAAACTGACCGACTGAATCTGGATTAGCCATTGTTTACTCCTTAACTTGTAAAGGTAGCAGATACGTTTTGACCACCGTTGACTGTATACAATGTTAATGTCTGGTTAGATACAGTTGCGTTAGCACGCACGTTATATCCGTCAGAAATTAATGTACCGCCAGAGTTAGAAGCAATGTAAGTTGTCCAGTTGTTATTGTTTGTACCACTGTTGACTTCAATTGCTACGTTTGCAGCAGCAACTAAAGGCATAATGTACATACCTGCTGGAACATACTGTGCTGTCAAAGTACCTGCGTTCATTGCAGTTAAATTACCAATACCAATACTAGAAATAGTGACCGTCTGTGGATAACCACCAGGTGTATTTGTGTTGGTGTTTGCTAATAAGATTTTATTTAAACCGAGTGCCATGTTATAAGCTCCTTATAGTGAAATTGAGTTATAACCAGTCACACGAGTCATGGACTTAGGTTTAGTAGAAACTAATTCTGCAATCATAAGTACTGCACCGACATAACCAATCTGCCAGTTCGGTAAAGTTGATTCAAAACCAGTAAATACAAACGAACCTTGATCGTGGATGTATAAACTCAAGTAGTTGGAGTTAATAAAATACAATGTGCCTTCAGGACAATATGGGTCTGGATAAATAGGTACACCAGCAACCATTAATGCTCTAAACGCAGCTTGTGGACCATTTGCATCACCATCAAACGCATGACCTGGAGTAATCACATATTGCTCTTGACCTACAAAGTCTTGTGCTAACAATGTCCATGTACCAAAACCACATACACCAAATGTAGGCACTTCAGCTCCGTACTTGACAGTACCAGAGATGTATTGCAATACGTTTTGACGTGTTGGGTTGACGCTACCAGCATTGTAAACTTTAGATTTCCACCAACCGTATGTAGAACGGTTAATGTTGCCGTAAGTTGCTAAGTTTGTACCGTCATCAATAGCACCAGGTAAACCAATAAACTGCTGTGTATTGGTGTAATTAGTGTAAAGAGCAGTAGCCATCGCATCCATCATGACGTTAGTAGCGTCATTCATACGGGCTTCAATTAATGGGATGATTGCGTAGTCTTGTTGCACTGCGCCTTCCATACCGAGAAACGGTACAGGAGAAATCATCAGTTTAAGGTTAAATTCAGCAAGGAAAGCACCTTGTTGGACTGAAGGTTGCGTAAAGCTACCTGAATAGTCCGACCATTGTGCGTTCACAAACTGTGCGCCTTGCACAGGTACTGAAACTTGGGATACACCACCAGAGGCTTGTTGACTGTTACCAATCAAAGCAGCCATTAACGGTGTGCTGTTATAAATTTGTACAACCAACTTAGGGATAAATGCACGGCGTGTAACGTAGGTTAACTCGTTATACTGTGAACTACCCGAAGCTGGTACTATTCCGCCTCCAATTGGCATAATCAACTCCTATAGTAAATATCCCCTATTTACAATCATAAACCAATGGGCTTAGTGCTTTTACGCAAGTCCATTAGCGCCTGTGCTGCTTCGTTTCTTGCACCTTGAATCGGATTTTTCATAAACGACTCAAGATTAAATTTCTTCATCACGTTTGGATTGTAACCCATACTTGAGTCAGAAGTAGGTACTGCTGCTTGTTTCATCCACTCGAAATATTCAGCTGCTGTTTCGTGATCGTGAATTTGTTTTTCCAGCATAATTTTTTCAATTTCTGGAATGTCGTTTTCAGATGCTTTACCTTTTTTGATTAAAGAATTTCTACGACTTTGTAAATCTTCCATTGCTTCTTTTTCTTTCATTTTTGATGCCAATTTCTGATACTCGTCTTGCGTTTGCTTGAGTTGTTTAGAAATGTGATCTTTGAGAGAAAGTTCTGGAATCGTTAAATCAGGTTTCACTTGTTGCGTTAAACGCAAAAAAGATTCCCGTGTATTTGGATTATCAGCGAGCTGTTTTGCAAGCATCGCTAATTCATCTCGTTGTTCTAGTGAAAGATCTTCTAAAGACATTTTTATCCCCTTTTAAATTAAATGACTTTTTTAGTATCACCAGGATTACTTGTGGTCATCATATTTTTAAATCCAGCTTTAGGTGCTGAAGTTAAACCACCAAATTGTGAATATCTTGGTGTATTAATGATTTGACCATTTTTCTGGTTGTTGTCGGTAGGTCTACGAGGAGATGCTGCACCTCTTGGTTTAAACAGTTCCATACTATTTCCTTTACATAGGTTGTGGTGGAGGCATACCACCAGGAGGAGGACCACCAGCACCAGCGCCCATTGGAGGCATTGGAGGAGGAGTTGCGCCACCAGGTGACATACCAGGTATTAACGGTGCTTGTTGCATTGCTTTACCTTCAGGCGTTGCACCACCAGCTTGAGGTAATTGTTGTAACATTTGCATGATTTCAGTTGGTTGCAAAGAATTCGTTTTTGCTCTCTTTGCACCGAGAATTGTTGTCAAGGTACGAATACCATTTAATACTTTTTGACCTTCTTCTGATTCACTGCCAAGTGCAGGCAATGCTTGCTCTAATAAATCCATTGCCATTGCAATGTTCACTAATGATGCCTCACGATTTCCCATCTTGGGTTCTGGTGTTGACATGGGAGAAGCCATAGGCGCACTACTGGGATCAGAGATACCTGTTGGTGTTTCAGGAACGGGTGGCTTTCCACCAGGAGTTGCTCCATCCTTTTGGCTTTTCAACAAGTTCATCAACTGATCTGGCGGCATGCTCATAGTTATTTCCTATTCAATTACAAGAAAGATTAAACCTTTCTATCAAAATGTCAAGTAGGGGGTAATATTTCTATTCCCACCCCCAAAGGGAGGTTAAACGGTCAAACCGTAGAATCCTTGCGGATTACTTACGACCTTTACGACCTTTTCTTCCTTTACGCATGGAAAATCTCCTAATCCAAGCGGTCCACCGATTTGGGTTGGCAGCCAACACCCTTTCCTTCTCACAGGAAACCCGTGTTTATCCCCTCGTAGGTCTACCGCCATAATCTTTGCGAGTCCCACGACTAAAACTTTTAATACCAGTATTTTTGTACTGCATAGATGGCGTAGCACTTCTCTTTAAAGTTTCCGTAGATACTTTAGGTTGATCAGCTCTGGGCGCTACATTAATTGCCATCATTCCTCCATCTTCATTTTATGCGGTTCTTTACCTTTTTGACCTTGAGGTTGCGGTTGTGTTGCTTTTTTCGCTTCCTCTTGTTTTAAACGGTCTTTCAGTAATTGTTTCATTGGTGGTTCTAATAAGTCAAGTAAAGATTCTTTACTAATTGCTTGTGCTTTAAATAAATTAAATGCTAATTGTTTTAAATCTTCTGTAAATATCGGACTATTTGAGTGCGCATCTACTTTTACAACAAAATCGTCTGTAAATTGTTCTGCAATAAACGGTTTACCGTCTACATCTTTAAAATGCGTATCATCATAATTTTTCATGAGTTTTAAATACAAAGTAGCCACTTTTTCAAGGCTATCTTCTACAATCAAAGCTCTTTTCTTAGCTCTAGAGCTACCAAGACGTGCTAATTGGCTTGCATGACCTTGAGAACGGACTCCAGACTCACCTTTACCTGATAATACGTTAGAAATACCAGAAACTTCACTAAACATAGCGTCAATTTCATGGATGACTTCAAATAAATCAGGTGGCATCTCAGGAGCAAGGTTTTCAACCCTCGCACCAGGCATATCACTAGCAATATGGCTTCCAGCACGGTTTAAAGCCAAGAATTTCTCATCCATGATGCCACTAATACCTGAAAACACTCTTGGAGGAGCTACTTGTTTACTTAACAAGTCTAAAATCTCTGTCATACGGGTATTTCTAAGTTGTTGAAGGTTTACTAGCTTAGAAACTTCCGACACACCCCAAAAATAATCGTATTGAGGGACTGGGCATATCTGTACAAAAGGACATTCACCTTTTAAAAACATACTTTCACCAGGTCTGTCATAAATAACCACATTAGGATTAGCAATGGTTACTACTTGATAATCTTGCGTATCATCGTTCCATAACCAACACTCACGCATTTCCACCATATCTTCAGCAACTCTAGCTTTGTAACGGTTTGTGCCGTACAACTCCATATTGACATTACCGTAGATAGTAGGGTTAGTTTGGGACATAACAATACGGTTTACTGCGTCTGGAATCTCAGATTCTTGTACTCGAACACCACCAACCACCCTTTTAATGATGGCATCACGTTGCGGATGGGAATAAAGACGTGCATATAACTCAGATTTAGTAATAAAGTAGGTTTGCACAATTGCTTCTTGACGGTCTGCATAAGGACTATCCTCACGCAATACGCCTACAGAAGATGGTTCAATCAAATATGGATTGATACCTTTGTTATAAACTAATTTGATAAAGGTGGTGTTGTAAACCAAAGCCCATGTTAAAGCTGTAGAAAACACTTGGTCTGCATTGGAATTAAGCCATTCATCGTTAAGCGCTTGCGTCAGAACAGGTGTCTTATGATGTTCATTACCAGGTACAGAAGCACCTAATTGAATAGAGAATCTTGTTGTTTCTGAAGAATACAAGAATGAAGTTAACTGATCAATGTGTGGATTGATTTTGTTAAAGTATGCTGGTGGTTCTTCAGGGTTAGCACCAAAAAGGTAATATGCTCTTAAATTGGTGTAATCCCCTCTACGTTCTTCACGGGACACCATGCACTTTTCCATAATGTCAATATAGAAGTTTTCACGGTCAAGAGGATTATTTGGGATTCTCATTTTTTCAATTGTAAATTATCTGGGTCTTTAAAGTAACTTGCAATACGAGGTCCACTAGAAATTCCTGCTTGGTTTGGCAAAATGGAAGTCATTTCTGCTTCTTTGCCTAGTAAAGGACCTACAGGTTTAGAAAACTGTCCTGCAAGAATGTTTTGCATGTTCATGCCTGTTTTCCCCCCACCCCAGACTGCTGCGTCACCTGGTCGTGGTTCTTGCGGTTGTTCTTGGACTTGGGTTTTGATTTTGTCTTTGTTGACACCCCTTTTACGGGTTGCGTACTTTTCGGCTTCTGCGTATTCTTTTTCCGTGAACTTGTTGTTACGGGTGAGGTAACCTGCTTGGTTTTCACCTTCTTTGGTGGATTTGATGTTGGACATTCCAAAGTCGGTGGCAAGCTGTTTGACGTTTTTGTCGGTTGCTTTGGTTTTGTCACTAACCAGTCCTGGAGCTTGGAGATGTACTTGATAAACTTCTGCATCGCACCCTTTCATTGGACAAGCAGGCTTTCTGCTTTCAAAGTAGCCGTGTTTGTCGCATTTAAAATCCTTTAATACTGCCATTTTTAACTCCTTTCCAATTGTTCGTCAAGTGTTTGTTGTGAATAATCGTATTTATTTACTAATCCAATTTTTAATTTAATCTGACCATTAACCACTTCTAATTGGTTTTTTCTCTCCACCACTGGTCTAGCATCCTTGCGATATTGCACAAATTTGGTGTTATCTCTGTTTTTCATGATGGCTACTTCACCATTTTTCCATTCTTGATATGCTTTACTCACCCGTTTTTGTACAGCGATTGTCATTGGGTGGGTTTCATTTTCAAACACTTCTCGCAGATGCCACTCGTCATAACCCGTTAGTTCAGCAAAGAGTTTTTTACTGATACCACGTTGCGGATCCTTATAAAACCGCTTCATAATGCGCATGAGTTCCCGTTGGGGGATAGTCCTATACTTTTCCATAGACACCTATCTTTTTTAAATAATCACTGACATTTCTACCGACTGTAAGTTGTTCAGGAGTAAAATCATCTTGAATACGGCTGATATTACGGGTAATCTTTTGCGCAATTAAACGAGGTTGCACCTGTTCGGCAAACGCAGCACATGCTAAAGCAGCTGCAATTACACGGTCATCTTTATTCCGACCAGCTGCGTAAATACCGCCATCCTCACGCACCATTGTTTTCATTTCCTCAATGGTATCCATATCCACAATTTCTAACATCTGACGTTCAAAATAATCTTTCATGTAGGTGAGCATCCTCTCTTTGGTTGCACTTGTCGTTAACCAACCAATGCTATTGGATACACCACCGAGTGTGTCATTCCTACGCCAGATATAGTTTTGCATGTTGCCATACACATCGAGTAAGTCTTTACCAAGTGCAGTCCCCATACTGGCTGCTTGACGTTTCAGATTGCGCAGTTCATTGATGACCGCCTGACCAGGACCATTCACTTCTAAGTTTAAAGTAGAGTTTTTGTATGCACCTGCTAGGTGAGCAATAATCCATGCAAATTGATAAGTATTGAGTTCACTGGTAGCAAAGCATGCGACTTGTTCTAAACCGTCTGCATAGCACCTAAAGACTTGAATACAGAATCTGTCTGCCCAGTCGGAGCTACCGTAAGCTGGATCAGCACCAATGACGTAATATGCTGTATCAACGGGTTCTTCCCACACCTTTAAAGAGGCAAGCCTCTCCGTAGATTTAATGACATTCGTGTCTTGAAAGTTAGCACCAAAAGAATATCGGTAATAATCACAATGTTTCTTTTTCAAAGCCTTCACTGCATCAGTACACCGTGCATTACTAAAGAATGACGTACCCGTCATGATAAAGGCATAATCTTCAGTAGGAGGAAACTCTTGATACATGAGTGCATCATCTTTGATGCCTTCGGTCATCTTCCATCGCCACCACGCTAACTGTCTTGAATTAATTTCAAAGTTATACAGTTTCTTAATATCCCGTACCCATTCTTTTTCCTCACCCGTCATTTTGCCATCCCAATAGACTTTATAGACTTGTGAGTTAGGATCAGCCATATAGAGTTCATTGCGCCACCAACCGCAAAAAATGGCTCTCTGAGTCCTCGCACGTTTGGCAGTGACGTACATATCATGAAACATATTAAAACCTCTGGCGGTACTCTCAAACGTGTATAAACGATTAGGATTGGTTTCAGCAAGGGAGGCTAATAAAGATGCCAAGCCTTCTTCGTCACCCCAAGAACTCGTTTCTGTTCCATGTAAAAAGGTAATCGCCTTGCCACGACCAAGACTTCCTTTTGCTCTAAGCCCAGCAACTTGATAAAACAAACGAGATCGGTTTTTGAGAGAAAGCTGATTCCTGTTATGGGCAAGGAGTGGGATTTTGTATTCTTTGGGTAAGCCATCCATGTACATACTAAGGGTGGTTCTAAACATGTCCCTATTTTCTTCTGTATCTGTCGTGAGTGTTCCTTGCAATCCTGGATGAATGAAGTGCCAGTACAAGTCAAGGGCAAGTGATATGGTTGTGATTCCAAGTTGTCTACCTTTTAAAATAACAAAGAAATGTACATCATCTTGCAACCCTTTAGCAATCTCATTCATCACATAGGTTTGCGTACCCAAGAGATTGTCCATCTTGCGCAAGCCCTGCTCTTTGGTTTCTATCTTGAGCTGCTTACAAAAGTGATAGAAATTCGGTAAATTAAAACTACTCATTTTCTTCTCGATTCTGTTCCATTCGCAACCTTAGCCCTTATGACTTTATCCTGCGCACATTTGACTAAATCTTTCACCATACCCTCAGTGTAAGCAAGCTTCCACATGTCGTATAGCTTTTGTCTATCTTTTTTTGTTTGGCAGGAAATGACATTCCTCATCTCTTGTTGAAATATCCGTCTACTACTCTCCAACTCATTTTTCCAGACCTCCTCAATTCCCTCTGGCTTAATGTATGGCATCTCCATCTTCAAAATCTAATAATTCTCTTAAACGATTAATTTCATTCTGCGCAACCGTCAATAATCTCGAACTCTCGCCATGCACACGCATCAACTCATGAAATATCTGATCCTTACTCATTGCCCAGACACGCTGCATATACGCCTTCTTCGCATCATCCGCAGCAACCTCAATTAATTTCTCAACACCGTTTATCTCGTTCTCCATACCCTAACCCCCTTCCCCTCAACTCTGGCAATAAACTTCTTACTTAATAATTTACTCATCCTGTAATTGTTATTACACATGACTGTTATCTTCCCACCTTCTACAAAGAAACTATCTCCTATATCCATCTCTCTATATGGATAACTATGTCGTGTCCTCTCTGCTGGTAATTCAATATCTTTTTCTATCACAATATTTGTCATCTATTTCTCTCCTATTCCTTTATTCATAAAATCATACACGAAAAACGTAACAGAAAAACACGATTTTTTTTTGGGGGGAATTGCGAATGGGGCACTCACCTCACCGACTCCTGCCCATTTTGAAAATCCAATCATAGATTATAAAATTTATATCTTTTTGATTGTCCTAGAATCCCTATTGGATCTATGAAGATATGTTCTAGGAATCTACATATCTGAGTGATTACTAACCCTAGTCCCTTTATGATTTCTAGGGAGCGAGGAAAGAGGTTATAACATTGCCCTTATGTCAGTCTAAGTTTGATCCTAATAGACTATATATAAGATACCTATATTGACTATAAATTAGATTATAGTCTTAGACTATAGACTATAGACTAATTGATAAAAAAATACAATAAAAATATTTTAAATAAACTATTTACATAAAGCATTTAATCATATATATTTATAGACATATAGTTAAACTATATATTTAAACCTAACAAAGAAAGTGAGTAAAACATGATTGCAAATAGAAATTTATATTTATGTATCGGCAGAACAGAAGCTGAATGTATCGATGAGTATTGCGAATTTGGAGCTACACCTTTATTTCTCGGTTCTGACAACAAACTACAGTTAGCAGACGGCTGCTATGACTTGCACGATTTCTTTTATAACAACATTAAAGAAGTAGAGGAAGCAATCGACTACATTCTTAATGCAATGTTTAATCTAATCAATAATGAGCATTTACAAGGTTGTGTTGTGATGCCTAATCATTTAGGTGGTGATAAGTTTTATTTTCGTGTAAACGATTTATCAATTTAAGGGGAATATGATGATTAATGCAAACCAACACTGTGCAATTAATTTATTAGATGATGGAACTTACTTTGTTGAGTTTTATGAGGGTGGCATCATTACACACGACGCAAACTACGAAACTTATAAAGAAATGCAATCGTCATTGGTGGATTACATTAATGCCAATCAATTTGAAATGTGCTATTTCTAAAAATATCCAGAACGAACAAAACTTAACCTAACTTGGAGCTATTTATTATGATGATCTATTTAACTAAAGAAGATTTACAAAAATTAGAAATGTTGTCACAAATTGGAGATTATTACATTGATGACATGGAGCCTACAAATTCAGCTTATGAAGATGATAAAGAAACCATTACACAGGCTCAAGACGTTCTGCAAATGATTCAACAACAATTCTTAAATATTGAACAAATGGAAGAACAAGAAAACTTAAGATTACAGTATCTTAAATCTTATCGTCAAGAAATCAATAAAGGTCTTTAAATCAATTTTAATAAATTACTAGGGGTTAGTATTCCCCTAGTATAAAAAACGTCTTATAGTGCTTTTAAATCAATTTAAACGGTATTTTAAAAACTAATGGAGAATTAAACATGAAAAAACAGATGAGATCAAAATTTCCCGCGCGCGTGGGCATGAAGGTTAATGTTCAAAATCCAAAGCCGAACAGAAAAGAAACTATAGAAATGTATTTGTCGTTTGTTGCTTTGCTTGTCATCTTTGGTTTATTGGCAATCGTAGCATGAACCCCTATAAGACCTTTGGTCCAACGTGTATCAGTTTTTCGGGTGGGCGCACGTCTGCTTTCATGCTTTACAAAGTATTGGAAGCAAATAACGGATTACCCGATGATTGTGTGGTGATGTTTGCCAATACGGGAAAGGAAGATGAGGCAACCTTGCGCTTTGTGAATGAGTGTTCCATGCGCTGGAAGGTAAAAATTACTTGGCTTGAATTTAGGGATAATGAAACTAAGTTTGAAGTTGTGGATTTCAACACAGCTTCCCGTAATGGTGAACCTTTTGAGGCTTTGATTAAGAAAAAAAATTATTTGCCTAACCCAATTGCTCGGTTCTGCACAGTTGATCTCAAAATATTAACTTTTGAACGTTATTTGAAGTCATTAGGTTGGGAAGATTGGGATAACTTTGTTGGAATCCGAGCCGATGAACCTCGAAGGGTAGCCAAAATTCGTGCGAATCCTTCCGATGGTCGTAAAGGTGTCAATCGAGAAATGCCACTCGCAGCTGATGGCATCTCCAAATTTGATGTCATGAGGTTTTGGCAAGCACAGGATTTTGATTTAGAACTTCCCAATATCAACGGGACAACGTATCACGGGAATTGTGATTTATGTTTTTTAAAAGGTTATAAGCAAACATTGAGTCTGATTCAAGAAAAGCCAGAACGTGCAATATGGTGGGCAAAGATGGAAGGAAGTATTACGAACGCCCACATCAAAGATGGCGGAACATTTCGTAAAGACCGACCAACGTACCAACAAATGATGAATTACAACGATGTTCAATTTGACATGTTTGCCGATGATGACGAAGGAATGGCGTGTTTTTGCGGTGAGTAAAAAAACCTATCTATATTATATATATATTCTATAGACTATTTTTCGTATTCTAGAATACGTATACTATACGTTTAGAATATATCATACAAAGTATGATATAACTATAAACTATTTCTAGTAGACGTAGATTTCTAATATACGATAGTCTAAGTTAATAGAAATAGGTTTTATATAGTT
>Ga0208253_1000775_pt1 | contig 11994 bp, 8 predicted proteins | sample CryBogCBE10Oct08_FD_184573 | JGI IMG/M metagenome (GOLD analysis project Ga0208253, IMG submission 184573) | Freshwater microbial communities from Crystal Bog, Wisconsin, USA - CBE10Oct08 (SPAdes) | ecosystem: Environmental > Aquatic > Freshwater > Lake | place: Crystal Bog, Wisconsin, USA...
TAACAGTTGGTGCAAACATTACCACACAAGGTAACGTAATCAGTTCGGGATTCTTCTTTAGTAACGGTACAAACATCACAGCTGGTTATGTAACAAGTAACTTCAAAGGCAACATGACTCTGGGTAACTTAACCCAAGGTAACATTGTGTCTGGTGTTGGTATTGCCGGCCAGGGCGGAACAATTTATGTTAGTGCATCAACTGGTAACGACAGCGCACTAAACGCAGGATCATTTAACAATCCATTTGCCACAATCAAAGCCGCACTGGCAGTAGTACAACCTGGACAAACAGTTCAAGTTGGCCCAGGTGTGTATACAGAAAACAATCCAATTACAGTTCCGGCCTATACCAGCTTGTTAGGCAATGACTTGCGTACAGTATTCATTCAACCGCAGAATCCCAACAGCGATTTAATCTGGGTTAACCCGGGTGTATTCATCAACGGCTTTACCTTACGTAACTATAACGCTAACGGATTTGCTTATCCATCAACTGGTAACATTGCGGCCACAGTAAGTCCATACATTCAAAACATTACCAGTAAGACAACTGCTTCGACTGCTACCGCAGTGACCATTGACGGTAACTTGTGTAGCAGTGGTTTCAAAGCCATGATTATTGGCTTCTTTACAATTATCAACCAAAACGGTTATGGTATTGTATTAAAGAACTCGGCATACAGTCAGTTGGTTAACATTTATACCATTGGTTGCGAACAAGGTATCGTAGCACAGTCGGGTAGCTTTGTAACACTCAACGGTTCAGATACCAGTATTGGTAACGTAGCCCTACGTGCCGACGGATACGGACCGCTACTAACTTACGGTAACACACAGGGCTATAGTTCATTAGGTGTGTTTAACCTTAACATGGCCAGCAACGTAAGTCCTAAAGTTAACCAGGTTATGATTATCAACGGCGATACCAACTACTATAGTATTGACAACGTAGCATACAGTGGCACTGGTAACGTGTGGACAGTTAACGTACAAGAAACTTACACAGCTAACCTAGCACCAAACGCCAACATAACATTCTATCAGCGTAGTGCTATTATTGCATCAGCGCATACATTTGAGTATATTGGTGCCGGTAACTTTATGGCCAACGCATTGCCACAGTTTGGCGGTATTCCAAACCCAACTTATTCAGTAATACAAACCAACGGTGGTCACATTACATATACTGCAACAGACCACAAGGGTAACTTTATGATTGGCCCTAACTTGACAATTAACCAAGTTACTGGTGTAATTAGCGGAGACAGCTTCAACCGTAGTATGTTTGCGTTGATGACTCCCTACATACTAGCATTAGAAGCATAAGTATACAAAAGGATATAAAATGGCAGTCTTAAACTCATTCAAAACAATTACAGCAAACGTAACTACAACTGCGAATACAATTTATACCGCACCTACTGGTTATACTACTGTTGTTCTTCTAGCGCAGGTTGCCAATACCGGTAACATTACCTACGCGGTAAGTGCTAACCACATACGTGGTGGTGTACCAACAGCATTGATAGCAAATGCTTTAATTCCGGTTAACGATGCAATTAACGTATTGTCGGGTAAATTAATTTTGAATACCGCAGATGCTTTACAGGTATTTGGAAATACAAACCCAGCAGTAGGCGCAAACGGACAAATTTTATTAAGCGTATTAGAAACAGCAAACCCATAATAATATATGACACAGAAAAGTAGATTAATAAGTGGTCGTGTTCCGGTAACTAGCCCAACCTTAGTTACGTCGGATCGTTACCAATGGCTGAGCCTAGACCAAGCTGAACCAAACCTTGGTGTGGGCAGTAACAATGCGATCTTATCTACTACAATCTCTGGACAAAGAACTTGGACTACGACTCCAAGTGTCAGCAACATTAGCGTTGCTACTAGTGCAAACATCGCAGGTATCATAGCAAATGCTAGTGGTATCTTTTGGCCTAACGGTACTGGTTATAGTTCGGGCATAACATATTCTAACAGTAACGTACAGGTATTATTGAATGCCTTTACTGGTAACTTGAACGTTGGTGGTTACATCAACGTTAACGGCCAAATCAACGGTGACGTTATTGATGCTAACACCACATTATACTCACGTGGTGGTATAGTTACTACAACTGGTTTAACATGGGCTGGTAACGGTGCTCCATACTATAGCGATGCCAACGTACAAACAGTAATTAACAATTACACAGGCAACGTTGGTGGATATGCTGGCGCCAACCAGCCTTATATTCAATACTTGTCGGGTGTTAGTAACATTACTATTGCTAACACAGTAGTACTTGGACCAAGTGCAACTATTCAATTTGCCAACGGTGCTCCAATCATTTATGGTAACACACAGTTACAGTCAGCATTGGGTACTTACGGTGCTAACGTAGTTAAAGCAGGTTACATATACGGTAACAACATCATCGGCGGTACGGTTACCAGCAACACATCTGTAACACTAGGTACTGGATTATTTTGGTCAAACGGTGTAAACTATTCTGTAACTATTCAAGGTAGTATTCCTGCTTACTCCAATGCCAACGTTGTTGCCAACGTTACTCAATACTTGCCTTACTATACAGGCCTGCTTGGTGGTACATTAGTTAATGCTAGCCAACCAAACATTACTGCCGTTGGCACACTAACAAGTTTAACAGTCAGTGGTGGCGCATCATTCCAAAACGGCCCAAGCACCTTTGGTGGCACAACTACCTTTAACGGTAACATGGTTGCTGGGTCGACTGCATACCTACAAAGCGACACATATATCGCTGGCAACTTAAACTCTAGCGGCACATACGCAAACCTTAACGTAACAACACTTAACACCACAGCATCAAATCTTAACATAGCGTCGGCGGCAGTAAGTAAACTCAATGCTAACGCGGCTGGTATTACTTGGGGACCGGGTGGTAGCTATGGTTACTTACGTTTTGACAATTCTGGTAATCAAGGATCGGGTTCTTTAGATACTAACCTTGGTATTCAACCATATTGGACAGGTAACTTAAACTTAGGTGGTCCACAAAACTACTGGGGTAACATTTACGCTACTGGTATTGTTACTGGCTCACTAAACACATTCTCTAGTCAAGCCTACTTTACAACATTCTTTGCTGGTACAATCAACGGCCAAACAATTCAGGCCAGTTTAATTGGTAACGTTGGTACAACATTAATTGGTACAATCAGTACAGCGGCACAAACAAATATTACCAGTGTTGGTACATTAACTGGATTAGCAGTTGCTGGCAATGCCACAGTTGGTGGTAGTTTCTTTGCCTCAAACCTACAGGCATTAACAGTTGGTAACGCAACTACTACCTATAATGGTAGTCAAATTAACGTTGCTAGTGCATACATTCCAACAGTTAACACAACCTACGCTAACATTATATCAGCTAACTTAGGTGCATTAACTGGCGCTCTAAACGTACAAGGTATTACAAGTCTATACTCTAACTTGGTAGCCGCAAGTGGTGTAACAAGTACAAACACTACCAGTGGTGCTATTGTTGTTCCTGGTACAGGCGGTGTTGGGGTAGGTGGTAACTTAAACGTAGGTGGCCTAGCTAGTGTAACTGGTGCAACTACATTAGGTTCAGCTCTAACAGTTGGCGGTCCTGCTACAATTAATAATGATGTTACCATTACTGGTAACTTAACGGTTGCAAATTTATATTCTCAGAATACACAAATACTGCAAGTATCAAATCCATTAGTATACTTAACCGGTAACGTATATCCGTACAATTTTGAAATTGGTTTATACAGCCACTTTATTGGTGGTAGTGCAAACGTATACGGCCATACTGGTATGGTTCGTAATCACAATGATAATCAGTGGTATTTCTTTAGTAACTTGCCAGAGCCAGCAGGAGGCCAGGTTAACTTAGCCAATAGCCGTATTGTTTATGACAGCATTGTTGCTGGTGGGTTAACACTACAAAATACTAGCCCAAGTACAAGCTCTATTACAGGTGCATTAGTAGTTGGTGGTGGTGCAGGCATTGCAGGTAACTTAAACATTGGTGGTAATATTAATGCATCTTTGGCAACAATTACCGCGGTTAATCATACCACAGCTAACATTACTACAGCTTATATTAGCACAATTAATGCTAGCCAGATTAACGGAGCCACAATTGGTAACGTTAATGCCTCAGTTAATGGTGGACAGGCAACCTTCGCTAACATTACAACTACAAACGGTATTTTCTGGCCAAACGGTTTAAGTTACGGTCAAGGTACATTCAGTCAGTTTAGTACAGCCAACATTGATCAATACTTGCCAGGTTATCAAGGTAATATTAGCTCTGGTAACTTAACAGTAAACTATCAAGCACTAATCCGCGGAAACTTGGTTCTTGCATCTACAGTTGATACAACTGCACCAAACATTGGCGCACTAGTAATACCTAACGGTGGTATAAGTGTTACAGGTAATGCTTATGTTGGTAACAACTTGTACATTGGTGCCGCCGCATTTAATACAACCCTAACAACTCCAACGATATTTGCTGTTGATAATGGTGCTAGTTATGCACAAGGTTCTATCTTAAATGCTAGTAACACTGGTTCTGCAGACTGGATTGCCTATGGCAATAACTATGCCGGTGCAAGCAACGACCACGGTTGGGTAGACATTGGTTTTACTGGCGATGCGTTTAGTGATCCTAACTACTCAATTACCAAGAAGAACGATGCTTACTTGTTTGGTTCTGGTGCTAACGCCACAGTTGGCGGTAACTTAGTATTAGCAACAGACTACACTGGCAGTTACAATGACATTGTTTTTGCTGTTGGTAGCTTCTACGCTAACTCAGAAGTAGCTCGATTCCACGGCAATGCCACAACTAACGGTTACTTACAACTTACCAGCGGTAATAGTTCAATTAGTACAGCCACAGGCGCTTTGCGTGTTACTGGTGGTGTAGGCGTAACAGGTAACGTAAATGCTGGAGCATTTTACAGCAACGGATATTACTGGGCCGCAAACGGCGCAAGCATTTTAACAGGATTAAGTTCAGGTGGTGGAGGCGGTGGCTCTGGTACTAGCGGAGCATACTATTCAGGTATTACAAACTACTCAAGTAGCCCTGTAACAGACTTAGGGGCAGGGGAAAGCTACGTATATTCTGCGGCTATCCCGTATTTTGACTCATTTGGGCAAACAGTAAGTGTATATACTTCAGACTGGAATGAACTAGAAACAGCTCTAAATACGCTGGATCTGGGTACGCTACCTTGATAAATAAGATATAGAGGACGATTAGAACATGCCAACACAAGTACAGTTTAGACGAGGAACGAACACCCAAAACCAAGCATTCACTGGTGCAGTGGGTGAGATCAGCGTCGATACTACTTACGGTACGCTACACGTACACGACGGTTTAACACCCGGCGGTAACATGCTTATCAATGCTAACTCTGCACAAACAATTAGCAATAAAACAATTACCGGTGGTAACATTAACGTTCCTGCAATTTACCAAAACGGTATTCGCGTATTTAAGAATACAACTACAACAAGTGCTCCAAGTAGCCCAGTTCCTGGCGATGAGTGGTATGATAGCTCGGCAGATATTGTTTACAAATACCTGTTTGACGGTACTAACTATCAGTGGGTTGACCAAAGTCAAACGCTAGCATATTCAACATTGGCTGTTACTGGTAATGCTACAGTTGGTGGTACACTAACAGCACAAAACTTTATTTTAACTGGTAACTTAGTTCCTCAGTCAAACATCACAGCTAACATTGGTTCATCAACAATTTGGTACAACCAAGTTTACGCAGTTAAATTTAACGGTATTAGCTCACAAGCACAGTACGCTGACTTAGCAGAAAACTATACTGCTGATGAAGCATACGCACCTGGTACAGTTGTTGTATTTGGTGGTGATGAAGAAGTTACAGTAAGTTCAGTAAGCCACGATCCACGTGTTGCTGGTGTTATCAGTACAGATCCTGCTTACTTAATGAATAGCAAAGCTGATGGTTTACCATTGGCCCTAACTGGTCGTGTTCCTTGTCTAGTACAAGGTCCTGTTGCTAAAGGCGACAGACTAGTAAACGTAGCGCCAGGTGTTGCTGGTCGTTTAGAAAAAGAAAAGTATGAGCCAGGTTGTATTATTGGCAAGAGCTTAAATGATATTGCAGACAGCAGTATTAAATTAATTGAAATAGCAGTAGGAAGATACTAATATGGCATTTCCATCGTCACCGACCTCAAACCAACAAGCAACAGTTAACGGTGTTGTTTACACCTACAACAGCAGTAAAGGCGCTTGGCAACGTACTACTACAAGTAGCACAAACTTAACAGTGGCATCAGTTGCAGTTACAACAGCTATTACAAGTCCAAACTTATATATCAGTGGACCAACTACAATTACTGGTACAGTTACATTAACAAGTACACAGCCACTATTACCGGCAGCCAATGCCGCAGTTGATATTGGTAGCAACACACAATGGTTCCGTACATTCTACGGTAAATCAACACAAGCACAATACGCTGACTTGGCAGAGAACTATTTAGGTGACCGCGATGACTATATGCCAGGTACTGTTATGGTATTTGGCGGTGACGCAGAAGTTACAGCCGCACAACAAGAATACGATACTCGTGTTGCAGGAGTAGTATCTGACAATCCTGCTTACTTGATGAATGTGGCAGATGTAGGCAATCGATTTATGGTTCCAATCGCGTTAACAGGACGAGTACCAACTCGGGTACAAGGTCCAATTAATCCTGGCGATGTACTAGTAACAAGCAATCAATATGGCGTAGCTAAAAAAATTGATAACCATAGATTTTTACCAGGTGTAGTTATTGGTAAAGCTCTTGGTAAAATTGAAACTGATACTGTGGAAACTATTGAAGTCGTTATTGGTCGTTTCTAACATAAGGGTCAACGATGGCATCAAATTATATCAGTAGCGGCCCCGAACTAAGTCAACTATATCTATGTGATTATCCTTATCCAGCAGGTACAGTATTAAAGCCTGCAGGTAATGCGCCCTTTGAATTAACTCAGTGTGTTATCCCTTACGACTCACAAGCAATTGGTATTGTTGCTACAAACCCTGGTGTTCTTAGTAATGCTGACGCAGACTTAACTGTACGTGGCGGAGGTACATATCTTCCTGTTACTACCAACGGTAGAACAGTTGCTATAGTTCAAGGTCCTTGTTTCCCGGGCGACTTATTGGTTCCTGGTACAGTTGCTGGCACCTTGATGAGTTTGAATCAAAATCCACCAAGTATTAATAACGCCGCAGGTGTTCCACCTAGTGTTATTGCAAAATCACTAGACACAGTTGCCAGTGGAACCAAATCAATTAAGGTTGTTATTCAACCGGGTACATTTGCTCCACAAGGCAACGTTATTCTTAATAATGAAACGGTCACTGGTACAAGCACAATTGGATCGGTTATTACTACCAATGGTGTGTTCTGGGCCAATGGCGTTCCTCTTGCTACTGGTAATTTTATTACTACACAGTCATTTAACGGAAGTCAAAATCAGTTAGCCGCACAGTTTGTTAACTCTGCACAGGTAACCACAGTGGCTAATGCTAGCTCAAGCGGTACTGTTAACTTTTATGTAAGCAATCAAAGTGTATTGTATTTTACTGGTAATGCAAGCAACAACTGGGATCTAAACGTATTAGGATCAAACACATATTCTTACAGTTCCTCGCCAACTGTAACATTTGAAGGTACTATATCCGGTTACACAATGACAGTACAGTCTATTGCGTCAGGTACACTGGCCAATGGATATGCTGTTTCTGGCGCAGGAGTAACTGCTGGTACAGTAATTCAAGAACAAGTTTCTGGAACCACTGGCGGTGTGGGTGTATATAACTTAAACAACTGGAGTTCAACTCCTCCGCAACTTTATACTATAGGTAGCGGTAACGTAGTTATTCCAAATACAACAGTAAACAACGCCCAAGCTCTATATGCTTATGCTCCTACGGCCACAACCGGTACCAGCTTAGACCAGTTAATGAAACCCGGGCAGACTATAGCTATTCAGTTTATGAATACCAACGGCCCTTCAGGTAAATTCTTAAAGTCTCTAAAGATTGACGGCATAACTCAGTCGGTGAACTGGCTGGGCGGATCAAAACCTGGTTATGGTACTGCTACCGGTATCGACACATATACATTACAAATTACTAAAACACCGTTTACACAAATTGTAACACCGCCAACACGTATTCCAGTCTATACAGTATTAGGTAGCTACTCATCTTATAGTGTACCAGTTGTTGTTCAACAAAGTAGTGGCCCGTCAGTATCTTCTTGGACGGTTGGTTTTGGATCTACTGATACTAAACTTACATTTAAGTATGGATCAACACTTGTTGCTACATTGGATTCAAGCGGTAACTGGATTACTGCTGGTAACGAAACAGCTTACGGAACACCTTAATCATGCAAAACTTAAAAAGACTATATCGCTCAAACTATGCAGGAGAACACGTTTTTACATCGCTGTCTCTGCAAAGCAACGAATGGAATCCAGAAACAGAATTTGTTCCTAACGCTGTGTTTAATACACATACCACAAACCAAGCTATTGCAATTGGCAATGGCGAAAGCCGTAGAGATTTCAATTTGAATTTTGTAGCACGTCACGCAGGTGGTTTGTTAGCAGAAAATAAATTACAAAGCTATGGATGTAATGCATTGTACAGAGATTTCCATCCTGATTTTTTAATCTTAACCGGTGACGACATTGTTAAAGAAGTTGCTAATAGTCGTTACGTTGATGATAACATTGCTTACTCAACAGCCGACAACGTTCTTAACTATCCGGGCCGATTATATTTGATTCCACAAAATTTATATTTTGATGCTGGTTCATTGGCTGTATACCTAGCTTGCTTTGATGGACACAAAAGAGTGTTTATGATTGGCTACGACAGCTATGTTGAGGAAAGTGCTGTTAACAATATCTACAAAGATACTGCCGGTTATCCAACTAGTGATCAAACACAAAACGGTGCCTGGTTTACAAAGAGTTTGGCTACAGTAATGAGCACCTATGATGATGTTGACTTTATTCGTGTAATGCCAACCAACACTTATTACACACCTGTTGAGTTTCAACAGTTAGTAAACTTCCGTCAAATTGATTATCGCCAGTTTGCTATTGAAGCTGACTTAGGTGGTTTAATTTAATATAGACTCTAGAGTCTTAATTTTCTTTTTAACTATTTCAAAATTAAAACTACGCCACAGGCCTGGATGTAACGGCTTTGGATGATCTTTCATTTCAACCCAGCAGTATCCACGATGTTCGCTATTCAGTACAGGAACAAATTCTGCTTCCACAGTTACAAGAAATGTATAGTAGACAAACTTATGATTGTCTGCGGTAAATGTTTCTAAGGGAATAAATTTTTTCTTAGCGTAGTCAACGCCAATTTCTTCTTGTATTTCTCGAACTAAGCCTTGTATAACAGTTTCGCCGGCTTCAATCTTGCCGCCTGGTATTCCCCAGAAACCTTGCTGACGTTGTTTATTACGTAACAAAAACAAGTAGCGGTTGGTACTTTTGGCGTAAACTAATGCGCCAACACCTTCTGTATGCTTTTCCATTATAATACCAGACTCCACTCTCCGGCTTTGTACAAGCCTTCGTAGCTCTTGGTCCACACGCCCTCATACCAACGGTATTGGATTGTGGTTTTTAGATTGGTCAAATATTGTACTTCTGGTTCTTGCTCACTGTCGAACGCAACTTCCCAACAGGCACCGTTCCATTCGATAACATCATTTGCATTAGCAACTAGTGTAGTACCATCTGCGCCAGCCCATGCCACAGCACTTACGCTATCGTAGCTACCAATAGGATTTAAGATTAGATATCTTGTTCCTACAGCAGGATTTAGAATTGAACTATCAACTGTGACCGTTTGTGGATCAATAATAGCTGTAACTGGATCAAGCGTGTTTGCGGGCTTAGTCATGTCATCGGCTGTAAACAATAACTGTGTTTCGTCGTTGGGATTATAAGCAACAGTACCTACGATTTCGTGACTACCACCTGGATATGGGAATTGTAAACGTACTTGGCTAATACCGTTAATTAATTTGCCGTACATATTAACTAGGCCGGACCAATTTGATTTAACACCATATACAACATCTTTACTTTCTGTTGTACCATTACCGTACAAGGTCAGGGTATTGCCTACATACACTAATTCATAACCCAATGGAGTAAAGCGTTGCTGACTTACTAAGCCTTCTAAGGTAGTAACTAAATTAGGATCTAGTGAACCAGACTCGTCATAGATACGAGAAATAATTTCAGCAACTACACCCATCTTCTTGACCTTGGCAGGTAAAGTAATCCAAATTGGCAATTCAAAAGTCAAACTAGTAACATCAATTTGTTCATCGCCGCCTTGTGGAACACTACGGCTTGTGTATGTTACGTCCGTTAGTAATACTACACTTAGACTTGTCCAGTCTAAATAATTATCAGTGCTTTGTATTTCTAAGCCAGGATTAAACAATGGCAGGATCTGTTCAAGGATCTGATGCTTTTGTTCTGTATTACTAGTCCATATATCTAATTTCATTGTTAGTTTATATGGAGCCGGCATCATACGTTCTACAGTATAGATTCCGTCTTGTGTTTGTGTATAATTTTGACTTATTTCGTCAAAGGTACGTTCACGAACACGTACAGTACTTTCGTGATAAGGATTTTGTACACGATCACGTTCGTAAGTTAACCCGCCAATGTATGCGGCCATTGCAGGAACAGCGTTAAGAGTGTTTTCACTGTTACCACGTAGAATCATTGAAGCCTGACGACTAGCATCTCCGTAGTAGACAGGAATAGTTTGTAAGGTCTGATTGCCGCTGGCGTCTTTTCCAAACTCTACTTGAAAGTTTGAAAACATACGAATAAACTGTATTACAAATCGACGGATTTGTCCATCGTAATTAAACTGTACTGGCATTAGTTATCAGCCTTTGGTCTTAAAATCTTACTTAAAGATTGTTGTTCTGGTTCAGAGTTTCCTGCACCATTGGTATATGTGTTAGTGTTATTTACATAACTCATACGCTGTGTCTTATTATCTGTGCCCGGAGTTAGGGTAGTTCTTACACTATCTTCAACTCTTAGCCATGTTGCTCCATTGAAACGGAATAGACGATTTGGCAAGTAATCTAAACGTAAGAAATAATCGCCTTGATTAGCATTAATAGGGAAAGCAACACCTGAACCAGTAGGAATACCGTTTGGTGCCATGCCGTTACCTGTTAAGTAACCTTCGGTTTTACTTGATGGACTTAATGGGCCATTGTCGGCAGTAATAGAAGTATTGTCTGCACGAACATTGCCCATACTACTATCATAGTAGCCGCTAGGATCACCAACTGGTGTGCCATCGGAATTGGTAGCCAAATTATAAAACGGTGTAGTATCGTAACCTGATTTAGGAACGTCGGCTTCGGCTTGTACAACAATAGAGTCGTTGATGTTTTGATAGATATTCAGAGTACTTAGGATCTGTCCTACTGGTGTGTTAGTACCAGGCCCAGCTTTGATATTGTCAAGAATGTCTTTGTACTCTTGACTATCCACTAATGGATTTAATTTAACACGCCACAAGTGTGGCCACCAAGTTGGACTAAAACCTTCAGCGGCAAAACTAGCATCGCTAACAACATAGTATCGCTTCAATGCGGCCGGCACATCTTGATCTAGTGCATCGTAATCTTTTAAGTGTTGCAACTCTAGTACGTCACCGGCGATTAGTTTACGACCAATGGTATCTACCATGTCACGTAAATGAAACACCATAAAGATGGTACCGGTTTGTAGAAACAGGCCAAATTGACTTAGATCAAAATCTTGGTCAGCACGTTGATAAATGCCACGCATTTTATAAACGTCTTGCTCATACTTGCGATCACGATTTTCTAACCATAGCAAGTCTT
>Ga0208253_1000776_pt1 | contig 11991 bp, 10 predicted proteins | sample CryBogCBE10Oct08_FD_184573 | JGI IMG/M metagenome (GOLD analysis project Ga0208253, IMG submission 184573) | Freshwater microbial communities from Crystal Bog, Wisconsin, USA - CBE10Oct08 (SPAdes) | ecosystem: Environmental > Aquatic > Freshwater > Lake | place: Crystal Bog, Wisconsin, USA...
TCTATAAGACACTCGAGCCAGGTAAAGAAGTACATGGCGGAGATTGGGTCGGCCACGATGCCGCTCAAGAAGAAATTGATAACTCATACCGTCGTTACAGCGAGAAGCACGAGCTGATCTAATGAAACTCATTACTGCAATTGTTAAACCACATCGCGTTGCCGATATTAAAGATGCTCTGCAAACCGCTGGGGTCCGTGGAATGACAGTTTCAGAGGTCAGTGGATTCGGTCGCCAAAAGGGCCACACCGAGGTCTACCGCGGCGCCGAGTACACCGTCGACTTAGTCCCAAAGGTCCGTATCGAGGTCCTGGTGGATGATTCCGATCTCGACCGAGTCTTAGATTTGATCGTCAAAACCGCCAGCACCGGGGCCATTGGCGATGGCAAGGTCTGGGTCACCCCCGTGGATACCGTGGTGCGGGTGCGTACAAACGAGCGTGGCAGCGACGCCCTTTAAGCGCGTTTCGTAGTTTTCGCGATAGGGGCAGGCGCTGATAGGGTCTGCTCTTGCGTTAAAGAAGTACAACTTCATAGAAATATCTCGCGTTGTTAGCTCAGTTGGTAGAGCAGGTGACTCTTAATCACCGGGTCGGGGGTTCGAGTCCCTCACAACGCACTTATATTGAGCGTGAATATTGCGCTCGCTAGCGTTTTGTGACACTCAGACTTAAATCCGGTAGGCAACGAGTTGGCAACGACACGCTGGAAAAACGCTCTAATCTGACAGCCGGCAAGTTTGAGTTGTATGTTTTTCATACAAGACAAAAATGACGCAAACAGCAAGAGTGCCTAAAAAAAGCAATTCAATTAACGAAATGTTGCAATAAGACAGATGAGGTCTTGTTAACCCGCCTATAACCATCTGGGGCCCTTCAATAAGGAGCGCCTAAATGTCTGTACCACCACGTCCGAATCGTAAGCACAAGCCTCTTAAGCGCCCAAATGGCATGGGCTCGATTTATCAAGTAAAAGAAAAGGGTGTCTGGGCTGTCCAGTATTTCGAAACAAACCCCATTGATGGGTCTATAACTAGAAAGACTCGTAAGTTTCGTTCAAGCAAGCTTGCACATGAGTTTCTCGAGGAAATAAACCACAACAGCCGAAACGGCATTTCTACGAGAGTTTCTAACGAGAAACTGACAGTTCGTCAGTTTCTAGATGAATATTTGGAACGTTACGCCAGCAAAAGGGCACCTGAGACCTTTAGGAACTACAAAGGAGCTGCGAATCGAATCTGCAGCGTTATTGGTGGTCTCAACGCCTCCACTCTAAAGCCTCGGGATGTAGAAAATTTGATTGATTCCCTAGAACGAAATTTCGGTTCAAGTACGGTTTCAAACGCGTATGCAATTTTGAGAGCTGCATACAATAAAGCCGTCAAACTGGGCGATTTCAATACCAACCCGACTTTGAAAGTTGATGCTCCCCGCAGGAATCTGAAAACTTCAGGTCATATTCCTAGGGAAGATTTCCATAAAATTTATAAGGCCGCCACGCTTAATCCCTATTCTCACGCCCGCATTGAAATCGGGTTTTTCGTCCCAATAAGACCCGGGGAAACGCTAGGCCTTAGGTGGGATGACGTTAATTGGGGTGCGGCAACGTTACGAATTGAAAGACAGTTGCAACGAGTGGCTGGTGAAGGTCTTGTTTTCAGGCCCACTAAAACCAAAAAAACAAGAGTCATTCCTATAACAGATGGAACAATTGAGATTTTACGAAACCATAAGGCCTACCAAGAAATGCACAAGGCAAATTGGGAAGAAGACCTAAACCTAATTTTTCCAAATACTATCGGGCGTCCTCTTGATGCAAAGAGAGACTTAAAATGGTGGAAAGAAATTCTCCAAAGAGCCCAAGTTGGCCATTATCAGATTTACCAAATGAGGAAAACAGCAATCACTCATCTAGAAAATCTCGGTACTCCACTTTCTACGCTTCTTAAATTCACTGGTCACACTAATGTCAATACTGTGTATGGACATTATGCAACCTCTACGACCCAAGCAGACAAACTTGCTCTCATGGGCCTGGAGGGCCTGAGAGATATGACCATATAACTCAAGGAGCAGTATTTTTTGGTAAGAAGTTTGAACTCCTTGATGTTGCCGAACGAAAACTAGATAATGAAGCCATGAAGAAAATCATAAGTTTGTGTTTGAGCATATCGCTCCTATTTGTAATGCCCTTGCCCTCACATGCAGATGGTTTATCAGCAACATTTCTTGCAATTCCATACAAGGTGCAGTCTGGCGATTTTTATTACGGAGGCACGTCACCTGTTTCAGTAGAAATTGATGGACAAGAGATACTCAAATTCACGAAATGTACGGACCTTACAAACACTCTTCAAAATTTATCAATCCTTTGGAATATAGGAAATAGAACATTCCAAGAATCTCTATTCATGGATGGGGGGTATATACATACAATAGGACTTACTAAAAACGGAATTCAGTGCGCATTTCTAAATCCTCACGGTGGTCTGTTCGGAACCGGAGGGATTTACCAATTTGGACCTAACGAAGAAAAGGTCGCAGCATCATTGACCCTTTATCTGGGCTCGGATGCTATTGGACATGGGAATGGTTACTTATTTAATCCAGGATACGCGCCTCAGGCTCCTCAAATTTTAGGGATTAGCCGAGGCGATACCATCAATGGGTATGCAAAATTTACATTAACGCCAAATAATTTAACGTCGACTCCTACGATAACCCTTTGCGACCTAAGCGATTCCAACCTATGTTCGCTTGGTTGGGGGGTTCAACAACCTGACCACAGCATCATTGTCTTGACCAACGAAGCATTTTCGGGAAAATCTGCTGATTTGATTATTTCTTGGCCTTATAGGAATTCCACAGGAAACTATCTTGATTCGAGAACCGATGTCATTATCCAAATAGGAAAAAGTTCGAATCCAATTCCATGGGATATCGTGAAATTATTTAAGGGCATCCTCTACGTGCAACCCAATCTTAACTGTGGTCCACAATCAGCATACAAGGGTAAAAATCTGTCCTGTAAAATCACACCTCAGCTTCAATTAACCGACAGCAATTACCCTGACGGAGATTTCACCAGCGTTGTTAACACCAAAGTGGAATTTAATGTGGTCTCTCAGTTGGATACCCAAGCCTGGAAGCCTCTGACTAGGCAAATATTTCCAACTGGCACTACAAGTACATTGACGTTAAAGGTGCCAGCTGGCAATTGGAATCGATGGATATTCCAATTGGATAATGGATTCTTGAAACAACCTCAAGACTCTGGCTCTCAGACTTATGGTGAACTACCTGCCGGACCGTCTATAAGCCTTCAATTTCCTGACTTCGTAATGTGGAATGTTCCATTCAAAATCAGTGCGAAGGCGAGCTCGGGAACAGCAACAAAATGTACGTTTTCAATGTCACAAAGAGTGCTTGGTACTGTGGCTGCAAAAAACGGCATCGCAAGTATTTCTGTAGTAGCCGTCTGGTCAGGCGAGCCTGGGACGGCGACAAATCTCTACTATTCGGCCAGCTGTTTAGTTTCCGGGAAGAGTATTGGAGGGTATGGCTTTGTAGAAGGATTTAGATAATAGACTTTTATGTTCCTGTTTGCTGATTCACTGCTGATGGTAAAAGGAAGTTTGACTCCTGGGTCCCTGGTTCATTTTGCATTTTGAGGGCGTAAATATTTTTGATTAGTTCATTTTTATTGCTTTACAGCTCTGTACGCTAGACGCAGGCAGTGCTTTCCTATTGACCAGACATTTTGTGTTGATTTTTCGATACGAGATTTTGAGAATAGGTTATAACTAGGACAAGACTTCTGAAATTCCAATCTTCTGACTAAAATGGCGATATGAGAACAAGGAATTGGCTGAAATTTGTATTTGTCATTGCTTTAATATCTGGAGTATGCCAAGGAACTGTTCCAAGTCCAGCATTCGCCTCTTCTCTGCCCGCTGACATAAGTGTGAGGTTGGTTTCCCCGGGAACTGGATTAGCGTTTAACCCCAACCTACCGTTTACTGTCACATTAGATATTTTGGGTGGTGCTGCCCTTACCAGCAATACGTGCGACTCTCCAGAAATGCAAAAGGTACATTTCGGAGCATTGGAATCCGATGCTTCTGGTGTCGGAGCAATGCTTTCTTGGGGGCTCGAGGGTAACAGCACCTATCAAGTCGACTCACCCCTTTGGGGCTGGAGCGCAAAAATTATTTCAGGCGGCTTGGAATGCTCTTACGACTTTATTCACCCATACGTTACAGGGGTGACGAATTGGCACTCTGAATGGGGAAGCTGGAACTGGGCGAGCAGCAGTCAAGCAAGTTGGTTCCCAGATGCAAAATCTGGCGAGATTGGAAAACCTGCAAAGGTTGATATTGCTTGGAGCGTAGGTGGCATAGTCACTCACAAACTTTTTCAAGTTACTTCCAGCGGTGACTCAAATGTTGAAATTATTGGACTAACAAGAGGGCAAACCATCGACTTTGCTTCTTCATTTAAAGTTCAAGGAATACTTTCAGACAAGATTCCATTTAAGGGATTTTCAGTCTCCTTGGACAACGCATCTATGAATCAGTACTTACTAAAATGTGAAAATCCAAGCAAATTATCTGACAAAGCAGGAATTTCCACTTTCTCTGAAAATTGCGTGATTAAGCTACCCGGTGGCTTTTATACTGAAAATCAATCGAGCCTCGTAGTTACTCCGACGATGGTTGCAGACAAGACTATTGTTGGAAATTCAGTGGCTGTAAATGTTGGTAAACAAGGAGTTCCTTTACTGCAACTAAAGAGCTACGACGATGGGCACATTTTGTCCCAGGCCTCCCTTATTGGCGTAAATCCAAAAACCCCTTGGGCGCTTCCTGCTTCTTTTCACCTAGAAGGCGTGGCATGCGCAAACGAAGTCAGTGATTCCGTGTCGGGTCAAGGAAGGGAATGCGATGCAGGTAAAAACGGCATGCCCATTTCAAACATAGAGCTGAACGTGTGTACTGCACCAGTAGGAGATAATTCGTTTGATTCGCCTCTAACGGTAAAGTCTTGCACGACGGTAACCACGGAATCAGATGGCACATTCAAATTCAACAAGGCCATTTCTGCGGTTGGCTCCGACGGTCTTTTGGCTTGGTCAGTTGATGGTTTCTACCAAGGATTGCTCTTGACCAACCTCGGCAACAATTTGATTCAAGGGCACAGCGCATCAGGCAATATATTCCTGCCTGGGAAACCTGCGATACCCCTCACCGCTTCGCAGATAGCATCTCAAAATAAGGCCCTATATAATTTTGGAATTAAAATGCTTAATTCTTACAGCACAGCCCAACTTAAGTTCTTAGGATTTAAGCGATTCTACTTACCAGGTAAAAGCTATCTCACCACTTCTTCCGCTCAGGATTTTTGTGCTCAACTCCCGACCGTAATACCGGGCTTGGCCCAACAAGTGGGAATGCCAGCGAACTCTAACTTTGTTTTGGGTTGCGCAACAGCAGCTTCAAAAATAAAGATATTCAAATGATTGCCGAAAACACCTTTCCGCCAACGGCCTTAAACTAGTTAGAGGATTCAACATGACTCTGAAATTGTTACTGCGTGGAATATCACTTCTTGTGGCCCTTCTTGCAAGTTCCACAGCAGTTGCCGCTTCGAACATGTCAATTAGTGTTCAAGGGTCTCCCTTAGCTACAAACACCGCCTCAATCCAAACCGTGCCAAGTCCACCATCACATGTGACAAACTACATCAATGGAAGCCCTGTTATCGCTCTCATAGACTCTGGAATGCCTACGGCTCTTTTTTCAAATTTGGTTTACGAGGTGTGCATACTTGAATACAGCAATTGTCCCAATGGCCAGAAATTCATGGAGGGGAAAGGTGCCGCAAATATTGCTCCATCGGCAAATATGACCCTCAAACATGGCTCAGAAATGGCCTCGATAATTTCCAAGGTAAATCCTGCAGCCAAAATTATTGCCATTCGCATTGTCGGAGTTACAGATGCTGGAAACCCTTACATATATTCCAATAATGCCGTAAAGAGTGCCCTGGATTGGGTAGTTTCCAATAGGGCAAAGTTCAATATCTCCGAAGTGACGGTGGCGCAAGGAAAAATTTTCCCTAACTGTGCGGTTCCAGATGGCACGGCGACAGATGTGGCAACTTTAAAGAAGGCAAACGTGGTTGTGATTGCAGCAACTGGAAATGATTCAAACCGAACTTCAATGATGTCTATTGCTTGTCTTCCTGACGTGGTCTCTATCGGGGCCACAGACAATCCTGACCCAGGAGTCTCTGGTGCTCCATATGACCCATCGGCCAAGCCATACATAGCTCGCTACAGCAATGGAAATTCCTTGACGTCATTCTATTTGAATGGGCGATGGATGGCCCTCCAGCCAAATGGAACGACTAAATTTGTCGTAGGAACATCACCAGCCACGGCCGCTATGACAGGGTGGTGGTCGCTTAATTACCAAGGTTCTTGGCAAGCTACCTACGATTACATGGTAAAGACTGCAAAGACTGCCAGCAATGAATGGTTATCTGGGCGTTTCGTAGAGCTTCCATACGCCCTAGACAAATAAGGACCCCCTGGGGGTCAATCGGACTCCTGCCCTCGAATGTCTCACCAGATTATTCAGACGGGTAACGGCTAAATCATGGAGGCAGTAGCTCCCCAATAAAAAATATTTTAGAAAATATTTAAAAACCTTAAAAAAACCGCACAAATCGATGAATTTTGAGTTTGCCCGATTTGTTATTCGTTAGGTGGAGTGTTATTTTTTTGCTCCTGGAAAATTGACATAGTCAATTTCCAGAGGTTCTTACTTGAGGCACTCTCAAGATAGGGCTGAAGTGATGATACGGCCAGCTGAAGAGCTGCTGATTTATGCCGCTGCCGAGGCTTGAGCAAGGGTCTGGATGAAGGCCCAAACTATCTAAATAATCCCCAGTTTCAGTTGTCGAGGCCCAGCCAATTCGAGCGGGCGAGTACACGTAGGACAGGGTCAAAACCTAAGTAATTCATATTTATCCACCCATTTTGCCTGGGCTTATTTACTGCCTACGCACATTTCAAAGGAATTTTATGAACAACGAAAAGTTGAATAGCGAAAACAGCGGTCTGGTCGATGACAACTCAGCACCTGATGAAAATACTCTTAATAGGAGGCCCTATCTCTTTCCTGATTCATTAAAGTCTAGGGAAGCTAACAGCTACCAATTAATAACTGACACTAATGACCCAGGTACCTGTCAAAGAAGCCAAGAGATAGGTGACTTGGGTGACTTCAGTACAACGTGGAACCCAAGTCACCTATCTATGACAGATATCGGTATAGATATGGTCTCTATAGCGGTACTTCTTCACGAAAACGATATCGATGCCAGCTTCCTCTCCGTTTTATTTGGTCCAGGTAAAACCAGGGGCAAAATCTGCATACAGGGGTTACCTCAGATTGAGGGCTCATGGAATGTCTATCTAGGACAGCTAAATCTACGTTTTAATCCCTCGAATATGACCAGGGAGCTGGGATTTGAGATATGCCCTATTCAACTTCTGGATAATTGCATTGATGGCGTAATAAGAGCTGTTTTTCTATATGGCGGCTACGAGTGCCCCCCTTACGATAATTTGGCGCTAATGACTCCTAGGGTGAATAAACAAACAGGAGAATTAGCCCCTATGCCACAGGTCTGGCAGGAGACTGTCGTACTGAACGCCATAGATATTGCTCGGGACTTCACAACGAAAGAATCGCGCTTTTCCATGAGGCAAATGGGCGATATTCATCCAAAAGGCTACCCAGCGATAGTCCATTACCAAAATGATGGGCAGTTAAACACTTTGACTCATACATCAGGCAGGAAGAGTCCACGTTTTAAGTTCTATAACAAGACCCTGGAAAGAGCCAAGAAAATTAAGGGAGGAAGAGTCGGCCTAGTGGAATTTCAAGTGCCTACGTACAGGTTCGAGGTCCATATCCCTCGGGCCTACTTAAAAAAGACACTTTCCATCGACACGCTTGCCGACCTGACGGCCGAAGAGTTTTTCAGAATTTCCCATTGCATGTGGAAAAAATCTAACTTCTCCACTCCTTTGGTCTGGGAAGGTCAGAAAACCCAAGAGTTACTTGACGCTGGAGCGCCCCTGGCCCAGGTCTTTGAGTTCCTTGGCTTAGTTGAGGCGCGACATCAAAGTGTTAATTACGAGCCTTACACTTCCTTTGATGATGAATTTATGGCAATGATAGGGAAAGTTGGATTTTCTTTTACAGAACCGATTAAAAAACAAGGAGCCCCTTATGCCCAATGGGACTTTGGTAGCGGTTCTCTTGAACATCTCTAAGTAAGAGAAAAAGGCGCCATCATCGGATGCGGTAGCTAACCAAGTTATCGCATCCAATAGCGCGATTTACATCAAAAGGGCCGTTTTTTCCGCTTTTGGCATTTTGAAGTTATCGTGTAACAAGCGAAAAAAGAGCTTGGAAACCTGGTCTAGCTGGTCTACTCCTCGAAGAACGCCTAGTAGTAGCTCCTAAACCCTTCTAATCGATGGTTACCCTCAGTAATCTTCGTTTATGAACTCGCTTTATGAGGATGAGATTCGCCGCAGAGAGGACCTATTTTCGCGCCTTGATGCCCTAAAGGATGTCAATGGATTGGTCACTGCCAGTGACCTTCAAAACCTCAGGATTTTTAGAGGCGGTCGAGGTATTTGGTGGGATAAGGAATCGACGTCACCCGCTTTCAATCCTGGAGTTACAGTTTCACTTTTGCATACTGGTCGCCACTATGACGACGACCTTGAAGACGATTTCGCCTTCTATCACTACCCAGCAACCAAACAGCCCACCCATGACAAGAACGATATTGACTGTACTCGAATGGCGATGACCACGGGCCTTCCGCTCTTCTACATCATTGAACGAGGCAACAAAAGGGAGGTGAGGAGGGCCTACGTGGACATGGATGACGAAAAAGATGTCTTCCTTATCCGTTTTGGTAGTGCTCTTAAAGCATTTAGTGGCCAGACCTTAGAGCAAGTAATCGCCACCCCATTTCCTGATATCGAGCCGAGGGTAAGAAAGACTGCCACCCATAAAGTAAGGCCTAATCAGAAAGCCTTCTCAATCGCGGCTCGTAAGTATTACGGAACTACTTGTGCGTTTTGCGGGATATCTGTCCCAATTTTGTTAGATGCTGCCCATATCATTCCTTACGAAAAAGACGGCCCTAATGACCCACGTAATGCCTTGATTTTGTGCGCTACTCACCACAGAGCATTTGATGAGGGGATGGTCTTCATCAATCCTCAAGACCTGGGAATAGTCCAAGGAAATAAGCTGGTGACTCTTGAGGAAGCAGGGGTAAAAATGCACTCGATATCTCACCTGATTAACAAGCCCCATGGCCACCCACTTCGATGGCGCTGGGAGAACCCAGCCCCTTATCGTGGCACATTTAAATAGTTGTGATGGCAAAGATTTGCTCTGTAAAAGGTTGCGATAGAGTTCAAGAATCAAAGACATACTGCCTGGCACACTACAAACGCTTCAAAAAGCACGGAAATCCACTTATTGGCGGAGAACTCGGCGAGAGGCAAGCAGTTAAAAGCCAGCGATACATAGAAATCGATGGCGCCTCGATTCCACTTACAGTCGCATCTAAAAAATATGGAATCTCTGCAAACCTAATATGGATTAGGTACACCAAATTGGGTTGGACCGCGGAGCAAGCGGTTGGCCTTGACGATTACGTGCCTAAAACATCAAAGGGGATTACTTACAGAGGTCAATATTTTCCAAAGCAAGAGGCGCTTTATCAATCCGTTAAAGAGAAAAGCCCACGTTCGATAACCACGATGAGAATTGCAATGGCTAGGCTTCGAAAGTCTGAAAAAGTTCTTAATGATGAGCTCATCGAAGAGGCTTTATTTGGTAGTTGGGTACCAGAAGACGACGGAGGCTACCTATATCGATTAACCTGTCTTCCAACTCAAAAAATTTACATAGGAATCACATCTCGACCAGTGAATGAGCGCTGGAAAGCTCATGTGAGTGAAGCAAAGTCGGGGGTTAATAGCCCGCTAAAAGTAGCTATTCGAGAATTTGGACCTTCCAAATTTAAAGTAGAGACTTTGAATTTTTTCCAAACTGCGAAGCAATTAAAGGCAGAGGAGAAGAGGGAGATTCTGCACCATAACTCCATTTATCCATTCGGCTTAAATTCAAACGCGGGTGGAACTCTTGGAGGAATTGACCGAATACCCACTTGGTTTGAGGGGAAGCGTTACAAGAGTTTGTCCGCACTTGCCAGAAGCTGTGGGTTAGAACCAGGTCTCGTAAAGTCAAGAATTAATCAAGATGGACTAACGCTTGAGAATGCAATCAAGCTTGGACCGCCAATAAAAGGTGGGAAGAGAAATCCGAGAGTGGAAGGGTCTGCTGTCAGAAACTCACCATGGGTCGTAGATGGAGTCGAATATTCCACCTTGGCAGAATTAGGGAAGCGATTCGGAATTTCCGCCCAGCGTATAGCGATTCGACTTTCGGCAGGGTGGGAACTTAGCGAGGCTTTGAAGCCTCTTCCCACGCTGAATTGTGCATCATGTGGTGCCTCATTTCTTGCAAAAAAGAATGACCAAAAATTCTGCAGCATCAGGTGCAAAGATAGGCAGCGAGGCGGAAAGAAGAAAAGAGCCTTAAATGCTGGAGAGGGATATAGGAATACCACCTACATAGAAGGGGTTCGTTTCAATTCCGACGCAGAAGTTGAAAGGACATTTGGTGTAAACCGCCAACGGTTCAGAGTACTGATAAATAAGGGCTTGACTCCCGAAGCAGCCATAAAAAAGCTAAAGGATGGGAAGAGCAGGACTACCGATAGTCAAGCTCTTAAGGGGAAACTCAAACAGACATAGGGGCAAATCCAGGCGCTATCTTAGGTGAGGCCACCAACTGTGCCCAGGAGTCAAACCAGTCATTTAACTTGCTGGTACTACCCAACTCTAACCCTTGGCGCAATACTTTCCTTATGAAAGAGAAGAAATTTAATCTCAGCTATCCAAGGGAAAGATTAAAGGAGGGTTTTGGAGCGGCTGCATTTGTCCTTGGCCTTGTAATTGATTGGACCTTTGAAGGTCGCGTAAAAGGCTGGATAGGAACTTCTTTACAAGTGCTCCTGCCCTTTGTCCTCGCAATTCTCACTGTATTGGTCGTGCATGAGGCTTATAGTGATGGTTTTGAAAATAGGATGCGCTCAGCTCGATTGAAACAGCCTAGTGAGAATTCATGAGTGCGGCTGGGTCAATACCTTTAGTAAAACCAGGTGACAAGGCTTCAATTTATCTAAATCCGTACCATCTCAATTTTTCGAGAGCTAACCCTTGGGATAAGTCTGAAGGTGACTACATTTGGCTTCCTGAAAATCTGGGTTATCAAATGTCCGACGGTGTCCCTGATGGATTGCGTATCCGCACCGAACAAGAAATGACGAATATCGGCTCACATGCATTATTAGAAGTCCAAAAAGGTGGTTATGAATTTGATGGACTTGTTTGTGCTCCTGTGGAGGACCCGAAATTTGAAGAAATGCTAGAGAAATTGGATAACGGGAAATCTCAGATGCTTGTTACGTATACAAATATGCTTCCTTCTAAGTTTCTTCTCAATGGGCTGCCTTCAGAGGAACTGCTGGAGAGAGCTAGGAAATACAAGTGGAGAATTGCTCTGATAACACTTTTTGCAGACCCACATAGCTACGGACTCACCTGGAAATCTGAGTATATTCATTTTGGCCAAGCTCAAATCAAAGAGGCGGTTCATGTGACTGTCACCGACCCTACCTTCGAAAATTTCCTGAGGGACAATCCCGTAAAGCCAAAAAGGAAAGGCTTTTTTCAAAGTCGTTAGAAGTCTAAAGTGCAACAGGTGGGCAACCAAACTTTGGTAAAAAGGTTCCCCAGCGTGGGTTTTTGAGGTACGGTGTGTGC
>Ga0208253_1000780_pt1 | contig 11940 bp, 9 predicted proteins | sample CryBogCBE10Oct08_FD_184573 | JGI IMG/M metagenome (GOLD analysis project Ga0208253, IMG submission 184573) | Freshwater microbial communities from Crystal Bog, Wisconsin, USA - CBE10Oct08 (SPAdes) | ecosystem: Environmental > Aquatic > Freshwater > Lake | place: Crystal Bog, Wisconsin, USA...
ACCTAGGTCGTAGAGCGCAGTGTGGCGCGCAGTTCCATCTTCATTAAGAACTTCAGCACAAGCCACAATAAAAGCAGAGGCCTTTGGGGCCCACTCTTTATTAAATCCAGCGAGCGAGTCAGTGATTGCTTCAAAACGCTCATCGCCATGGTGAGCGACTATAAATTTCCAAGGTTGGAGGTTATTTGCTGAAGGCGCCCAACGTGCCGCCTCAAGAAGAGCGGTTATATCGCTCTGCGAAATCTCTGCACCATGCTCAAAGGAGCGTGGGCTCCAACGCTCAGCAAGGACCGGATGAATTGGCTCTGAAGTTTCGACTGGTTTGCGCATAGTTCGATCTTAAGATGGCAATGCGCAAAGCGCCAATTGAGATCTACTTATGTGAGCGGAATCGCAACTTTAAGGTCATTGGAGACCACAAGCTTCTTATTCTTATCAAAGATCAAGATCTTTGAAATAAGTTCTCCTCGTTGCAAACCATATGCACATACTCCAAGGTAGGTAGCGACCTGGTGAGGTTTGAGAACAATATTGAGGTTCTTGCGACAATAGATATCACCAAAATAGATGACCTGACCAGTAGATAACCGCGGGTCTGTAGGTCCAAAAAGTTTTCCATCGACACGTTGTAAGTACGGATCGCCGGTAAGAGTTTGAATTTGATCCGTCTTATTTTCAACGCTAATAACTACGTGGCAGAAAGTACCCGAGCAGCTAAATGGACTATAAGCACTATCAACGCGCATGAGAAAGATTTTGGATGAGCCATTGTCGATCTCTGAGTGATGGAGATTGTTGAAGAATAAGAAGGCGCTGTACCCAGCAATTACTATAAGTGCGCCCCACCCAATCTTTGAGAAGAGACTCATCTCGAGCCATTGGTTAAAGCGAGTACGGAACGATCTATCAATAACTCGGCTCTCGGGAGCCTGTGCTAAATCAACGAGCGCGCCACACTCTTTGCAGTAGTAAGCGTCCATCGCTAAGCGATAGCTGCATGCCTTACAACGGTATGCGAGTTTCATGTAAGGGAGTTATACCTTTTCTACAGTGATCAGGATTCCATTTTCAGGAGCCAAATTAGGAGGCTGAATACCAATGGTTTCAAGTGCTGCTCCAGAGAGAATCACACCTTTACCCCACTGAATATCCTTAATCTGCAAGGTGCGCGGCGCTCCAACTTCTTGAGAGATCGCAACTCGATAATTTGTTCCAGCATCGAGCCCAGTAAATCGCAATTTCGGAGCGAAATTCGAGGATGGCATCATATGTTGCATGTAGGCGAATAGCCCTTCGCTTTGATCCTGCGCGATTACTCCATAGAAGAAGGCATGTGAATCTGGATAATCAATCCGAACGCTTCTTCCACTATGGAGAAGTGAGCGCTTTGCTTTGTAGAGTGATGCCCAAGATTTCAATATGGCCCGCTCATCTGTGGAGGCTTCAGTAACATCCCACTCAATTCCAGCATGGCCAAAGAGAGCGTTGATTGCTCGGAATGAAATCTCTGTTGTCTTTCCTGTCTGGTGTCCGTGAGTTGGACCGATGTGTGTTCCAAGCATTTCAGGTGGAATAACAAGAGAAGTCCAGCGCTGAATCGTTTGACGTTCTAGCGCATCATTATTATCTGAAGTCCAGAAACGATCAGCATGTTCAACCATCCCAAGATCGATACGTGCGCCACCTGATGCACATGACTCGATCTCAAGGCCCGGATGTCTCCGCTTAAGTTCATCGAAGAGGCGATAGATGGCGAGTGTCTGATTGTGAACAGCTGCCTGACCAAGATGTCCAGCATCATTCAAGATTCGATTATGGTCCCACTTGATGTAAGCAATTTTGAAACTACTTAATACATGATCTACCTGTTCAAGCACATGTTCATATGCCCCAGGATGAGTGAGATCCAAAACAAGTTGATTGCGTTGAAGAGGTGGGATTCGATTTCCCTCATGCAAAATCCACTCTGGATGGGCGCGATAGAGATCAGAATCGATCTGCACCATCTCGCCTTCAAACCAGAGTCCAAACTCGATTCCGCGGGCATTGACATACTCAATAATCTCCGTGAAACCGTTAGGCCAAACCGTTGGATCAATGACCCAATCTCCTAGTCCGGCGCGATCATTACGGCGTAGGTGGAACCAACCATCGTCGAGAACCATGCGTTCTACGCCAATTTCAGCGGCAACATCAGCGAGCGCCTTGATCTTTTCAATATCGTGATTGAAGTAGACCGCCTCCCACACATTGAGCGTTAGGGGCCGCGGGCGAATATTTGTTGGGTGGTGTACTCGCTTACGTAGTGTTGAGTGGAAATTATGCGAGATGCCATCAATGCCGGCACTTGTGTAGCTCGCTTGAACAGGGGCGATAGAGAAGCTTTCACCGGCTTTAAGAATAATCTCACCTGGCAAGAAGAGTTCGCCCGCGCCTATGGATTGATCACCAAACTGTGTCTTCTCGACATGGTGAATGGAATTTCCAGAGAAGGCGACGGACATTGACCAGACTTCACCGGATGCGAAAGTAGCGTTACTAGCCAATGCCAATTGGGCGATCGTGTAATCATGTGAAGATCGGCCTTCCCGCTCTTCGCGAGTAGTAAGGCCGTAGGCAATATCTCTACGTTGTGGATGGCGTTCATGAGACCAACGGCCTGTGAAATCCATGACCTGGGTTGCTTGATCTGCTAGCGGAAGCCATTGAATAAATTTGTTCAGGACATAATCAGCATCACCATTGTTGGTGAGAACAGCGTTCATTGTGAGCACGCCATCGTGGCTTAATGAGTAGTGAAGTTTCATTGAGAGCTTCGCATGGTCATCAACGAATGTTGCTTGCAACGAATCCGATGTATGACTCTCTTCCACGAGTTCAAAATATGTGGACCATGCTTTGCCATCACGATGACCTTCAAGTGTTGGGTGGCCAATAAAACCTTTGGAATGTTCTCTCATGACATCGGCAGTCGTAGGAGTATCCCAGTGCGAATGCGAGACAGGGCGCGTCGTTGCTAAGGCCAACTCGGTACCAATTTGGTTCTCACTGAGCAATGCACCCCAATGGAAAATTGATAACCTTTTGTTAACGATTTGAAAAACAATTGAATTATGGGCACTTTTGAGAACGATCACATGAAAAGACTACTAGAGGGGGACCCTCTTTCACAGTAGAGTTGGAGAGTGAATTATTGGAATAGCCCAGAGACAACTTCGGTTAATCGTGAGCCAATGCTCAATCTTCATCACGAAGATTCCATCTCGTTAAATGATCTATGGGATTTCCAACTCCTTCGATCGCCGGATGATTTGCCCTCGAACCGTTGGGCAAAGATTCCAGTTCCAGGACTGTGGACCTCACAAAAAGAATCCGAAATCTTCTGGGATAAGCCGATTTATACCAATGTTCAGATGCCGTTCGATGAGCTCCCACCTGCCGTTCCTGCGCTCAATCCAACTGGTATCTATGAGAGAGATATTGATATTCCTTCACACTGGAACGAAAAGCGTGTTGTTCTGCAAATAGGCGGATTTGAATCCGTTGCAATCCTGAGCGTTAATGGCACTGAAGTCGGAATGGCAAAGGATTCCCGTCTTGCCGCCGATTTTGATATCACGACTTTCATAAGGCCTGGTAAGAATCGAGTTCAGATCAAGGTTGTGAAGTGGTCAGACGCAACATATGTTGAAGACCAAGATCAATGGTGGCACGGTGGCATAACACGCGATGTCACCCTCTTTGCAACTCCACAGGTTTTTGTTCAGCGCTTCTATGCAACTCCGGGTCTGAAGAAAGATGGGAAGACGGGCACACTTGCGATCCGAGCATTCATCTCATCAATCAATAACCTCTCAGCCCAGGGATACACTCTTTCGGCAAAGATTTCCGAACTATCTAAATCGGCAGCCATCAATCAGACATTGAAGTTAAAAGAAGAAGTCAGCACGATTGAAGAATTCAAATCTAAGACGAAAGAGATCTCCGATTGGGATCGAAGCGTCTATTGGGATGGAAATGTTCCTCCGAAGGCGCTCGCGGCTGTCACTGCGAATGCGCGTCGCATGCTGGGTGAGATCAATGTCAGAGCATCTCTCCCCGGCATCAAGCCATGGTCTGCTGAAGCGCCACATCTTTATACCCTGAAGATCGAGTTAAAAGACCAATCTGGCAAGGTGATCGAGAGCTTCCAGCAACGAATTGGATTCCGTGATGTCAGAGTTGTCGGTGATGAGCTCCTCGTAAATGGCAAGGCCGTCATCATCTATGGAATTAATCGCCATGACTTCCACCGTGAGACCGGCCGCGTAGTTCCTGCTGCCGAGATTCGAAAAGATTTATTAGCCCTTAAGGCATTCAACTTCAATGCAATTCGAACATCTCACTATCCAAATGACCCGTCGATGCTCGATATCGCTGACGAGCTAGGTTTCTATGTTGTTGGTGAAGCAAATATTGAAACGCACGCTTTCCAAGAATCTATCTGCGACGATCAACGTTACCTCACTGCATTCGTCGACCGTGTTGGCCGAATGGTTCAGAGAGATATCCATCATCCTTCAGTCATCCTCTGGTCACTCGGTAATGAATCAGGTGCAGGTTCGAATCACTTCGCCGCTGCATCATATGCGCGCAACTTCGATCCAAGTCGTCCACTTCACTACGAAGGTGCGATTCGCAACGATAAGTGGTTAGCAAACGCTGAGCTTTCTGATGTTGTCTGTCCGATGTATCCATCCATCGCGGCAATCACTTCATATGCGAAATCATCTAAGAAGGTTCGCCCGCTCATCATGTGCGAGTACTCACATGCAATGGGTAACTCAAATGGAACCCTTGCCGAATATTGGCAGGCGATCCATAAGTATCAAGGATTGCAAGGTGGGTTTATCTGGGAGTTCTGGGATCACGGAATCACTCAGACACTTCCTGATGGAACAACCCGCGCCGCTTACGGCGGAGATTTCGGCGAAGAACGTCACGATGGCAGCTTCTGCTGCGACGGAATGTTCTGGGCTGATCGCACTCCAAAGCCAGCGATGTATGAGATGAAGGCGATTGCTACCCCACTTGAGGTAACCGTCAAATCCCTCTCAACGGGTAAATTCACGGTATTTAATAGGAATTTCTTTACTGATAGCTCTGACTATCTTCTTCAGTGGAAGATTTCATGCGAAGGTGAAATAGAGTCAACGGGAAAGGTGGCACTTCCAAAGATCGCTGCCAGAAAGAGTGCGATCGCCAGTATTCCAGCAAAGGCCCTCAAGCAGATTTCTGGACCAGGCGAACGATTCCTCACAATAACAATCACTTCGAAGCGCGATAGAGAGTGGGCCCATGCCGGCCACGAACTTGGCTTTGCTCAATTCGCTCTCCCATCTGCGAAATGGAAATCTCCAAAGGCCACATCTTCTTCGCTGCTCACAGAGATGATTGATGCAGATGGTGGAATTCATCTTCCATATGGAGTCACAACTCCAGCGCTTACTCTCTTCCGTACGCCAACTGAGAATGACACTTTCGGACACATTGTTCGCAACTGGAATGACTGGGGCCTTGCGCAATTAACTCGAAGCAAGGTGAAGGTAAAGCACGAGAAGAAGTTCTCGACGATCACTAGTGAGTGGAAGACTGGATCAGGAATTTCAGTAAAACACTTGCAAAAAGTCGAACTCGTCTCTGGCGGTCTCACTGTCACCGAAACTGTAACTATTCCGTCATCACTCCACGATCTTCCTCGAATTGGAACCACCTTCGATCTTGTGGGCGACTTACAGGAGTTCACATATTTCGGGACTGGCCCGTGCGAGACATATCCAGATCGCAAACTGGCTCCGGTAGATAAGTATCTTTCGACAGTCGCCGATCAATACATTCCATATGTTGTCCCACAAGAAAGTGGCGGACATGCCGATGTGCGGTGGTTTGAACTCAGCAAAGAGGGAGGGCCGCGCCTGCTCTTCTTGATGAATAAACCTCGCCAAGTTTCAGTTCTTCCATACACCGCGACTCAATTGGCTGCCGCGACTCACGATGTAGAACTTCGACCAAGTGGGCAGACCACAATCACGATCGATGCAATTCATCGAGGCATCGGCACGGCTTCATGTGGTCCAGATACTCTTCCGCAGTACCTCATCAAGCCAGGCACCTATACCTACAGTTGGAGCATGCTCGTCGAATGAAGTTCAGAGAAGAGTTTGGAAAGGCCTTTGGCCGCGAGGCTGAGATCGTTGCAACTGCACCGGGTCGAGTAAATCTCATAGGTGAGCACATCGATTACTCCGATGGCTTTGTACTCCCCTTTGCGATCAAATACGAGACATCGGTTGCAATCGGTAGAAACGGCCTAGGAAAGTTCCGCTTCTCATCTGCGCAACGCCCAGAAGAGATCATCGAACTCGACTCTCTCACTCCGCTTCACGGCGAGACGTGGGGGCGTTATGTCGCTGGCGTGATCTGGGCGCTGGGAATTTCTGAGGGCCTTGATATCTTCGTTGACGGCCAAGTTCCAGTTGGCGCTGGCCTCTCATCAAGTGCTGCCCTTGAATGCTCAACAGCGGTCGCTCTTAACGAGCTCTTTGGATTAGGAAAATCTCTCAAAGATCTTGCTCGCATTACTCAGAGGGCCGAGAATGATTTCGTTGGCGTTCCGTGCGGAATTATGGATCAATCCGTTTCGCTGATGGGCCATGCCGGAAGCGCTCTCCTCCTTGACTGCCGTGATCTCTCCACTCGCAATATTCCATTTGATATCGCATCGCACGGCCTCGAACTTCTGATTATCGATACTCGTGTTCACCATGAGCTTGTCGATGGTGGTTATGCCGAACGCCGCGCTTCCTGTGAAAAGGCAGTTGCAGAGCTTGGGATTACCTCACTCCGCGATATTTCAGTGAGTGATTACGAGGCGAGAAAGTCAGAACTCAATCCAACAACCTATATTCGCGGCTTCCACGCAGTCACCGAGATGAAGCGGGTTCTCGATACAGTCGAGGCTCTTCAAGCTGGGGATTTCACCCGAGTGGGGTCACTTCTCAACGCTTCTCATCGCTCGCTCTCCGAGGATTACACAGTGAGCTGCCCAGAATTAGACCTAGTGGTCTCAATAGCAAACGAAAACGGTGCACTTGGCGCACGTATGGTCGGTGGCGGATTTGGTGGCAGTGCTATCGCACTGGCAAAGGTTGAAGCTATTGAAGCGATTCAGGGTGCGATCCTGGTGAAAATGAACGAGGCCGGGTTTCCCCAGCCTCGCTTCTTTACATCTCTGCCATCTGATGGCGCAAGAGTTATTGCATAGCTGCTTTTAGCCCTTTGTTGAACCGATAGTAAGACCTGCTACGAACTGCTTGCGAAGGACGAAGAAGACGATCAAGGTAGGGATAAAGGCGAGCACCGCACCAGCAGCCAACAAGTTGTAATCCGTGAAGAACTCACCTTGTAGGTTCGATAGTGCAGCGGTAATTGGACGTTTATCACCGGTCTTGAGAAGTACAACGGCCCAGAAGAAGTCGTTATAGATCCAGGTAGTCATCAACACACCAAGGGATGCGAGGGCAGGACGCAAGAGCGGAAGAATGACCTTCCAGTAATGCTGCCAGACTGATGCACCATCGACCATCGCAGACTCAGAGATCTCCTTGGGAACTGTGCGGAGATAGTTCGAGAGCACAAAGGTCGCGAAGCCAACTTGAATCGCCACATGGATGAGGATGAGACCAAGTTGGGTGTCATAGAGAACATTGTTCTCATTAACCCAGCTCGGCACCCAAATATGGAGATAGAGGCGGAAGATCGGAATAAAGATCAACTGAGGTGGGAGCAAGTTACCTGCAGTGAAGATCATCAGGAGTGCGACATTGAATTTGAAGGAGTAGCGACTCACCACAAAGGCAACCATCGAGGCCAAGAAGAGCGTCAAGAAGACTGCAGGAATAGCAACTTCAGCTGAGTTGATGAAGTACTTCCACATCTGGGATTGAACAAGAGCTGCCCAATAGTTGTGGAGGTTCAGGTGCTCAGGCCATGAGACATAGCCCTTGCGCAATACATCGCCGTATGGGCGAAGTGATTGATAGAGAGTCCAGAGGATCGGGAAGATCCAGGCAAGTGACATAAATGCCAAGATGCCGATCGCGACATTTGAGCCAAGCTTCGATTTCTTGCCGGTAACCATTAATCGATCCTCTTAAAGTTTTGATAGAGATAAACCATGATTGGTCCCAAGCAGAGAAGGAAGAGGATTGTGGCGAGAGCCGCACCCCAACCAATTCGAGCAGATTCGCCAAGGATATTTTCGTAGACCGCGACCGCTAAGACTTGAAGTCCATTCTTACCGCGGTTAATGATGTAGACGAGATCAAATGCACGTAGCGCTTCAATGATGGTGACGACTACTACGATCACATTTACTGGGCGAAGTGATGGGAAAATTACCTTACGGAAGGTGTACCACTCGCCCGCGCCATCAATAGCTGAGGCCTCGCGAAGAGATGGATCTACCGATTTCATTCCTGCTAAGTAGAGCAGCATCATGTATCCAATATGTCGCCAAGAGGCGATTCCCAGTACTACCCAAATATTCTTATGTGGATCGCCGAAGAATGCGATCGCATGAGTTGTGTCCTTGCCAAGGAGAGAGTTCACAAGCCCATTGACGCGGAAGATGTAATCCCAGACGATTCCGGTAACTGCCAAAGAGAGGATCAATGGCATATAAAAGGCGGTCTGGTAGAACTTTGTTCCCTTGAGATTCTTATCGATGTAATAAGCGAGAATCACGCCTAGTGGCGTAGCGATCAATCCAAAGACCAATAACCAGAGAACGTTGTTGCGTAGAGCAACTTTAAAATCTGCGTATAGCGTCCAGATCTGGGTGAAGTTCTTAAACCCAACCCATGTGATGTTGTTGATTCCGCCGATTCCATCCCATTGACAGAATGAGAGAAGGATCGTGGCGATAGCTGGGAGCCACACAAAAACAATGTGAAGAAGTGTTGGTCCTCCGACGAGGCCGGCGATAACTGCGCGGTCCTTTGAGGTAAATGCGTTTTTGCGTCCACGACGGGCCTTGCGGCCCGTCGCTTCTGCTACTTTCGTTGAATTACTCACTGGGTATGTTTATCACCAATTAGGCTGGTGGCAACGCATCCCATTGTGCTTGTAGATCCTTAGCGATTGCTACTGGATCTCCGCCACCAAGGAACTTCTGCAAAGCATTTGCGAAGATTGGTGATGCGAAGTCAGGGCGTGAATCGCGATCGAAGAACTGAGCGATGTACTTACAGCTCTGAACAAGCTTTACCTGGCTAAGAGCGAACTCGTTAGTTGGCTTTGGCATGTTGCTGTTAGAGAAGAGTGATGTAGGTGAAACCTTCAACACTGCATTTCCATAAGCTGTTGAACCAATAAATGCTGCAAGGCCCTTAGAGGCTGAAGCATTCTTTGCTGCTGAAGTTGAGAGCATGTATCCATCGATAGGTGCTTCTACAGCTTCACGGCCGTACTTAGGATCGATCTGAGGGAATGGGAACAAGGCGAGATCTGCAAGATCTGCTGGATCTGTGTAGATCGAAGCGTGGAACGCACCCATAACCTGCATACCGGCCTTCTTCTGAAGGACGAGTGTTGCAGCTGCCTGCCAGTCAAGGTCAAGAACGTCCTTGTTCTGGTAAGGGAACATTGTTGCCCAATTTGCAAATGTCTTCTGAACGCGTGGGTCAGTCCACTTTGCGCGACCGGCGGTGAGATCCATGTGGAACTGGAATCCGTTGGTGCGGAAGTTGATGAAGTCGAATGTACCCATTGCTTCCCAGCCACCCTTATCGCCAAGTGCGATTGGTGTGAGGCCAGCGGCCTGGAGCTTCTTACATGCAGCAAGGAAGTCATCCCATGTGATGATCTTCGATGCATCTACGCCAGCAGCTGCAAAGACTGACTTGCGGTACATAACAGCCCATGGGTACCAAGTAGTTGGAACGAAGTAATACTTTCCATCGAGGCCCTTTGAAGCATTCTTATAACCAGCGGTGAACTGTGAACCGATCTTCGCCCAAACATCGTTGATTGAAGTTGCAAGGCCCTTCTTAGCGAAGAACTGCATGCGGTAGCCAGCAAACCAGGTGAAGACGTTATCTGGTGTGCCTTGGAGGTATGAAGAAATCTGATTCTGGAAGGTGTTGTGGTCAACAGTATTGAGCTTCACGTTGAAGCCAGCTGCAGTTGCAGCAGCAACCCAAGCCTGATCGTTCTTGCGAGGAGCAGGATCTGATTGGTTTGATCCAACAGAAACGGTCTGCTTCTTGGCTGCAGCAGATGCCTTTGAAGCACCAGCTGTGCCTAGAACTGTTGATGTTGCGATCGCACCCGCACCAGCAAGTGAGCCCTTAATGACGGAACGGCGGGATACGCCTTCCTTTTCCATATCTGACATGTTCTCTCTTTTCTCTTTCGCTGTCATAAACAGCGTGGTTCTCCGAGTCCCGCCGCCTTGGCGAGGTGGTGATCCAGTGCCACTAAAGTAGGCGCGAGGCACCCGGTGGACAACGAGATTTTGATAAAGAATTGGTAACGAATTGGACACCCAGCAATCTCCTGTAGCCTTTAACTATGGCTGAGATCAAGAAAGAATCAGACGAACTTAACTTCCCCGCTGCGATCGATGAGGCGAAATTAGCCCAGACTCTCGATCCGCTCTCCTATGAAGTCCTCCGCCATGGAGCAACCGAACGCCCATTTACTGGTGAATATAACGACACCGAGACTGTCGGAAGTTACCGTTGCAAGGCTTGCGGAAATGAACTCTTTAAGAGTGAGACGAAGTTCCACTCTGGCTGCGGCTGGCCTTCTTTCTACGCCCCGACAGCCGATGATGCTGTCGTTTTAATCGAAGATACTTCACTCGCCCCACGCATTCGCACTGAAGTCCGTTGTGCAAATTGTGGTTCACACCTCGGCCATGTATTTAAGGGTGAGGGTTACGACGTTCCAACTGATGAGCGCTGGTGCATCAACTCTGTCGCTTTGGTTCTCGAGCCAAAGTAAATTCAAAAGTAGTTTCTACAACTTTTCCAATTCAATTTTTATACATTTATCTTGAATCACTGTTAAGCCCGCGGCTTCAGCCTTGGCAGCAAGTTCATCACTTCGCAGGCCAAGTTGCATCCAAAAGACCTTAGCTCCGATAGCGATCGATTCACCCAGGATTGGCCCCATATCTTCGACCTTACGAAAGACGTCCACTACATCGATAGGTGCAATTTGAGCAGCGGCAGTAAGAGTTGGATAGACCGGCTGATCAAATAACTGCGTTATCGCTGGATTCACAAATACGAGGGTGAAATCCGTATTCTCCTTTAGGTACTTCGCAACTCCATAGCTCGGTCGATCGGGTTTATCAGAGACACCAACAATCGCGATTACCTTCGATTGAGTTAATACCTCGTGAACACGAAATGGCTCCATAGCGAAAGAGTGCCACATCCTTCGAACTCTGACCGTTTATAACCAGAAAGTGGTTGCTCCTAACACTTAACATGAGTTCATGATTCAGCGGCTTCGCGATATTCATCCCGGTGGCAAGCGCATCGTTGCCCTCTTTCTCGCAATCCTCATTGTCTACGGTGGTTCAATCGTGCTGCTCTCACAGACAAATGACAGTGCCGCTAATGCTTTAGATGACAAGCTTTCTTCGACGCTGACGCAGAAGCGCGTTGATGTCTATACCCAACTAATGTCTGTCGATCCGCTAAAAGGTGAGGCGATTGCTCGGATAGAGCCGTGGCCACTCGATGACTCACTTGGATATCGCTATCGCAGTGGATGGATGCCGGTTCAAGATATGTCGATTCACGTTGACGCGATCTTGGGTGGTAGCCCGACAAGTGACAACCTTTATAACTTTAAGAAGAACATTCCTGTCGGTGGGTTTGATGTAAC
>Ga0208253_1000782_pt1 | contig 11933 bp, 11 predicted proteins | sample CryBogCBE10Oct08_FD_184573 | JGI IMG/M metagenome (GOLD analysis project Ga0208253, IMG submission 184573) | Freshwater microbial communities from Crystal Bog, Wisconsin, USA - CBE10Oct08 (SPAdes) | ecosystem: Environmental > Aquatic > Freshwater > Lake | place: Crystal Bog, Wisconsin, USA...
ACAACAAGCAACCTTGCTAGTATTACTGGCGCAAGTGGTGAGTTAATTGTTGATACCACATTAAATCAAATAACAGTACATGACGGAAACAAAGCAGGTGGTTGGTATGCAGCTAACGCAATCACTCTACAAACAGTCTGGAATACTGCTAATGCGGCAGCTAATTCAGCTAATTCCGATTTAGCAAATACAGGCGGTACAATTACTGGTAATTTGCTGATTACTGGTACTGCAAACGTTAGAGGCAATCTTTACTCTACTACAATTACAACAGCAACAGGTTCTGGTGGAAATCTAACTATTGATCCAGATGGTTATGGTGATGTTATATTTACCCCTTACACAGAGGTTTTTATTCAAAGCTCTAACACTTCCGTTAATACAACAACAGGTGCATTGATTGTTTCTGGTGGCCTTGGTGTTGCAGGTAATGTATTCACTGGTGGTTTGATAGAAACATCAGGTAACGGTATTGGTTATTCAACAGGTGCTGGCGGTACTGTAACACAAGGAACAAGTAGAACTACTGGCGTCACATTGAATAAACCATCAGGCCAAATTACATTGTTCTCACAAGCATTGGCTGCAGGGGCTGCAAATACTTTTGTATTGACAAATTCTACAATTGCTGCAAATGATTTTATATTGTTGAATCACTTTAGTGGCGGTACATTAGGTAATTATGTTTTTGCTGCAAACACAAGTGCAGGTCAAGCAAACGTTACTGTTCGTAGTATTACAACAGTTACTGCTGAAGCACCAGTGGTTCAATATGTAATCATCAAAGGCGCAACAAGTTAATTAAACTGTGTTAAACTATGAATACATTTGATAAAAATATGGAACAAATCTTCGATGTAGCCACAAAAGTGGAAACCCCACCTGTGGCCAAAAAAGAAACTTTACCTGTTAAAGTTGGTGAACAACAACTTGAAGAAGATTTGGTTGATGCATATGAGCAAACAAAAACCAATCTTCAAGACTTGATAGACCAAGGCAAAAATGCAATGGATGAAATATTGGAGATTGCAAAAGCAGGCCAACATCCACGTGCATTTGAGGTGTATGGTACTCTATTGAAGAATGTGGTAGATGCCAACAAAGAACTTCTTGCAGTACAAAAACAAATGCGTGACATGGATAAGAAAACTGCACCATCAGGTTCTACAACTATTGATAAAGCTATTTTTGTTGGATCAACTTCAGAATTAAGTAAGTTCATCAAAAGTAACAAAGAATGATAGACAACAAAGACAGTTACCGTGACAACCCACTGCTTAAAAAAGCAGGCGTACAAATCAAATACTCACAAGAACAAGTTGAGGAGTTTTTGAAATGTGCAAAAGATCCGGTTTACTTTGCACAAAACTACATCAAAATCGTTAACGTTGACCGTGGTTTGATGTCATTTGAGATGTGGGGTTTTCAAAAAGAAATGATTAAGTTATTCCATGATAATCGTTTCGTCATCACCAAATGTCCACGTCAGGTTGGTAAAACTACCACTTCTGTAGCCTATTTACTCTGGTTAACCTTATTCTCAGACTCACAGAACATTGCCGTATTGGCCAACAAAGGTTCTCTTGCTCGTGACATTTTGGCCAAATACCAATTGGCATATGAGAATCTTCCAATGTGGTTACAACAAGGAATCATTACCTGGAACAAAGGTAATGTGGAACTAGAGAATGGTTCTAAGATTATGGCCGCATCAACCTCATCATCCGCAGTTCGTGGAGGATCATTTAACTGTGTGTTCTTAGATGAGTTTGCGTTCGTGCCTGCAAACATTGCCGAGGAGTTCTTTAACTCTGTTTATCCTGTTATTTCTTCTGGTAAATCCACAAAGATTATTATCGTTTCTACTCCCAATGGCATGAATATGTTTTACAAATTGTGGATGGATGCTATTGGCAACAAAAACGGATACAAACCATTTGAAATTCACTGGTCTATGGTGCCAGGCCGTGATGAGGCATGGAAAGAAGAAACTATTCGTAATACATCCGAAGAACAATTTAGACAAGAGTTTGAATGTGAATTCTTAGGTTCTACAAATACGTTGATTTCTGGTCAAAAATTACAACAAATGGTTTACAATGACCCCGTTTATGAACACGATAAGGTCAAAATCTACCAACAACCAATCAAAGAAACTGATGGTGAAAACTTGGCAGACCACCTATATGCTATCACCGTTGACGTTTCAGAAGGTAAAAACCTAGACTGTTCTGCCTTTTCTGTATTTGACATATCGCAAATGCCATATAAACAAGTGGCCACATACCATAGTTCGTCAATTAGTCCTGTATTGTTTCCAACTGTAATTTACAATGCAGCTAGAATGTATAACAATGCATATGTTTTAGTGGAAATTAACAATACTCCGCAAGTGGCCGACACACTACACTATGAATTGGAGTATGAAAATTTATGGAAAGTGTTTACAGGTAACAAACAACCGCAACAATTGTCTGCTGGTTTTGCTCGTGGTGTACAGATGGGTTTAAAAATGTCACCACAAGTTAAACGAATTGGATGTTCCAATCTTAAAACATTGATTGAAGGTGACAAGTTAATCGTCAATGACTTTGATACCATTTCTGAATTAACAACTTTTGTCTCTAAAAAGAACAGTTTTATGGCAGAAGAAGGTTCAAATGACGATATGGTGATGACTTTGGTTATATTTTCGTGGGTAACTACACAGAAATATTTCAAAGAAATTGTCAATCACGACATCCGCAAACAATTGCAATTAGAAGAAATGAATCAGATAGATGAAGAATCTTTACCTGCACCAATCATTGAGAATGGAATGACAACAAATCTTGAATTGATTGACGGTGATTTGTGGGATGCAACACCAGGCGGAGATACATATGGTTCCTTTATGCAGGACATGCTGAGGAACTTGTAAAAGTCATAGTTCATAAATAATCTTTATGGTATTAAACTGCCAAGAAAAACATAATAATTTAAGGAGAAAATAATGGCAATACAACTATCTCCAGGCGTAGCGGTATCGGAAGTAGACTTAACAACAGTCGTACCTTCTGTTCTAACTACCGCCGGTGCAATTGCTGGACCATTCCCATGGGGTCCAGTTAATAAGATTATCACGATTACCACAGAAACAGATTTAGTAAATAGATTTGGTCAACCAAACAATGACGCAAATTCATATCAGACATTTTTTACTGCAGCTTCTTTCTTGGCATATGGTAATAACTTACAAGTAGTTCGTGCAGCTAATAGCTTCACATACAATGCAACAGCAAATAGCAATGCAACTATTCAAATTCAAAATAAAGATGTATTCCAAGCAACATATTTGAACCAAAACAACGCAAACGTTGCTGGTCCATTTGTTGCTCGTTATCCAGGAACTTTAGGAAATTCTCTTTCCGTTTCTGTTTGCGCTAATACATCACTATTCTCTACATGGGCATATAAGAGTTATTTCTCAGCAGCACCAGGAACATCTGCATATGCAGCTTCTGTTAATGGCGCAAATGATGAATTGCACATTGTAGTTATTGATACTAAAGGTTTGTTTACTGGTACTGCAAACACAGTATTGGAAACATATTCATTTGTATCTAAAGCATTTGATGCAATGGATCCATTGGGTAATTCTAACTATTACAAAAATCAGATTTTTAATAACTCTGCATATGTTTATGCTATTGATCCTGTTGAATATGGTGCAACTGCCGCAACATGGGGTTCTTTTGCAGCTAATACAACATTTGCAAATCCAATAAACAATGACACAGTTCAATTGGTTGGTGGTACATATCAAACAACTATTGATGCCGATATGCAAACTGCATATCAGTTGTTTACTAACAAATTAACATCACAAATTTCTTTAGTGATGGCTGGTTCCGCTAGCACAACAATTCAACAATACATCATTGATAACATTGCAACTGCTCGTGCTGATTGTGTGGCATTTGTTTCTCCACCAAGTTCTGCTGTTGTTAACCAAGCTGGTTCAGAAGCTACAAATATTACAACATGGAATACTTCATTAGCACGTAGCACATCATATGCTTTTGCTGATTCTGGTTGGAAATACTTGTATGACAAGTACAATAACGCATATCGTTGGGTTCCATTGAACGGCGATATGGCTGGTTTGTGTGTTTATACTGATGATGTTCGTGATCCATGGTGGTCTCCTGCTGGTTTCAATCGTGGTCAAATTAAAAACTCAATTAAATTGGCATGGAATCCTTCACAAACATATAGAGACCAATTGTATTCACTTGGTATTAATCCTGTTGTTTCATTCCCAGGACAAGGAACATTGTTGTACGGTGACAAGACATTGCAATCTAAACCATCTGCATTTGACAGAATCAATGTCCGTAGATTGTTCATTGTTTTGGAAACAGCAATTGCTAAGGCTGCACAATACTCATTGTTTGAATTCAATGACTCGTTCACACAAGCACAATTTGTTGCATTAGTAACTCCATTCTTGCGTCAAGTTCAAGGACGCCGTGGTATTACAGCATTCCAAGTTGTCTGTGATTCAACAAACAATACTCCTGCTGTGATTAATGCTAATCAATTTGTTGGTTCTATCTTTATTCAACCTGCTCGTTCAATTAATTATATTCAATTGAACTTTGTTGCTGTTGGTACAGGTGTCAGCTTCTCAACAGTTGTTGGTAGCGTGTAATAAATAAAACAAAGACATAGGAGAACAAAATGGCATTTAATGTAACAGAATTTATTGGTAACCTAACAGGTGACGGCGCCCGCCCAAATCTGTTTTCAGTTACCTTGATTTTTCCACAGTTACCTGGAATCACTGATTCCAGTGCCGCAAGCCAAAAATTAACATTTATGGCTAAAGCAACACAACTGCCAGGTTCAACAATTGGTACTGTAACACAGAATTACTTTGGTCGTCAACTAAAGTTTGCTGGTAACAGAACATTTGCTGACTGGTCAATCACAGTTATTAACGATGAAGACTTCTTTGTTCGTGCTGCATTAGAAGAATGGATGAATGCCATTAATTCCCATGTAGGTAACATAAGAACACCTGGTGCTGTTTCTGCAACTCAATACCAAGTAGATGCAACAGTTAATCAGTATAGCAAAGATGGTCAATCAATCCTTAAATCTTATAGTGTAATCGGTATGTTCCCAGTTGATTTGGCACCAATTGATTTAGATTGGGGCAACAATGATACTATTGAAGAATTTGGCGCAACATTTGCTTACCAATTCTGGGAATCAGACACTACGGATTCTGTGGCAACAGCCTTCTTATCTCAGTAAGGTTTATTTTAGTAAAGGGGCTTTGGCCCCTTTTTATGTGTTTTTGATTTGACAACTGGAAAAATATGGCAAATAAATTCTCTTTATTTGGCTTTACCATCTCTCGTGGTGAAGACCAACAAGAAACACAACAATCATTTAGCCCACCAGCAAATGATGATGGTGCGTTAACGATTACTTCTGCCGCTTATTATGGTACATACGTAGACTTAGACGGAACTGCAAAAAATGAGGTAGAACTAATATCTCGTTATCGTGAAATGGCGATGCAACCAGAAATTGAATCTGCCATTGACGATATTGTAAACGAAGCAATCTGTCAAGATGATGACGGTAAGATTCTAGAAATTATTTTGGATGACCTAGAACAACCAGACAAGATTAAAAAAGCAATCAAAGCCGAATTCAACACAGTAATGAAGATGTTGAATTACAAGAATATGGCTCAAGATATATTCCGCAGATATTACATTGACGGAAAATTATATTACCACATTATCATAGACCGTGAGCAACCAACTCAAGGTATCAAAGAATTACGTTACATTGATCCACGCAAACTACGTAAAATCCGTGAGGTCAAGAAACAAAAAGACGAACGTACTGGTGTTGAAGTTGTTAACACCGTAAACGAATATTACATTTTCAATGACAAAGTAACCACTGGTAGTTCCACAAACTATGGGCCAGTTGGTACTCGTATCACAACAGATTCTATTATTTCAGTTGTATCCGGCCTTATGGATTCACGTAGAGCGGTTGTTCTTAGTTATCTACATAAAGCAATTAAGCCTCTAAATCAACTACGCATGATTGAGGATGCAACGGTTATCTACCGTATTTCGAGAGCTCCTGAACGCCGCATTTTTTACATTGACGTTGGTAATTTGCCTAAACTAAAGGCCGAACAATACCTCCGTGATATCATGGTCAAGTATAAGAACAAGTTGGTATATGATGCCAACACTGGTGAAGTCCGTGATGACCGTAAATTCTTGTCTATGATGGAAGACTTCTGGTTACCACGTAGAGAAGGCGGCAAAGGTACAGAGATTACTACACTACCAGGTGGACAGAATCTAGGCGAGTTAGAAGACGTTAAGTATTTTGAAAAGAAACTGTATAAGTCTTTGAACGTTCCAGTCTCCAGACTTGATCCAAACCAATCTGGTTTTTCTTTAGGTCGTGTTGGTGAGATTACAAGAGATGAGTTGAAGTTTGCCAAATTTGTTGGTCGCATGAGAGCTAAGTTCTCCGACTTGTTTGACCAAGCATTGCGTGTACAATGTGTTCTTAAAGGTATCTGTACAGATGCAGAATGGAATGAATTCAAAGAGCACATTCATTATAATTTTATTAAAGACAACAACTTTACTGAGCTAAAAGAAGCCGAGTTAATGACTAACAGACTTCAATTATTGGCATCAGTAGACCCTTATACAGGTCGTTATTTCTCACAAGCATGGATTCAACGTAACGTATTGCGTTTGAACGATGATGAAATTAAAGTCATGCAAGAAGAAATTGAAGACGAAAAAGAAGCAGGATTAGGATTGCCAGTTGGAGTTACAAATAATGTAGCACAACAACAAATGGTTTCTCAAATTGGCCAAGAAGATGCAGAGCATCAAAACCAATTAGATATGAGATTAGACCAGAGTAAAGAAAAGAATCCATCAAACCAATAAATATAACCACCAATTTTCAACCGGGAGATTAACATGTCCGATACAACAAGAAATTTAATTGATTATGCCGCACAAGATGATGCTGTTAATTTTAGAGCAGCATTGTATTCTGCTATTCATGACCGTGTTACTGCACATATTGAAGCTAAGAAGCAAGAGATTGCTCAAGGTTTGGTAACACAAGAAGAAAAAGACATGAAGCACAAGATGATGAAAAAAGAAGATGAAATGCATCACATGAAAAAAGAAGAAGAAAAGCCAAAGCATGGTATGCATGAAGAAGAAGATGAGATGAAGCACAAAATGATGAAGAAGAAAAAAGAAATGATGGATGAGGAAGAGGAAGAAGATGAGAAAATGAAAATGAAGAAAAAAATGATGAAGAAAGAAGCTTATTAATTAGTTATAAATACTTAATACTATTGAATTAAAGAACCATGGCAAATAAATTTACATACCAAGTTTTAAGAGACACACAAACGGATTCTGTTATTAAAATTACAGGAGCGTTTGATGGCTCTAGCCAAGAAGCCAATGGTTCTCGTATTGCGGCCAATACACTTGCTTTTGCTTTGGATGCAAATGGTGCTCAATTACATTCAGCACAAAGTTTAAGTAATACTGCATTATCTCTATATGATATTCAACTCACTGGTCTTAAATATTTTATTAATTTTCCAACATCAAATGTTGGTGGTGTTGAAATATTTTGGAATGGTGGTGGATCAACTAGTGCGGCACAGTATGCCAATTCTGCAACAATCTTTCATTTGAATTTGCAGGGTGAGTTTGGATTAGGCGAACAATTACCTTCTATTTTGAATAACTCAATTGGTGGAAATGGTGATATTGGAGTTATGACTACAGGTGCAACAGCTAATTCTGCATATACTATAATCTTAACATTGCGTAAAAACAATTCAATGTATGCTCGTGGCCAGTTCCAAGATCCAGCAGCATTCAACTACGGTGCATACAAACTTACACCGTAATATTAGGAACAAACATGGCAAATTTATATACTTATCAAGTCCTAAGAGACACAACAGAAAAAGCAGTTATCAAGTTAACTGCTAATTTTGATGGATCAGGTCAAGAGTCTAATGCATATCGTATTCAGGCTAATACTTTATATGGTGCATTGACTAGTAATAACAATGTTATTCCAAACGGAACACCATTATCATATTATGGTTTAGCAGTTACTAGAATTGGTTATAATATTGCATCACAACAAAAAGGTTATATTGAGTTATCATGGACTGCTGCAAATACAGCACAAAGTGTTCCAATCATGAATATGGATCTTTGCGGCCAATATTCAGAAGACCAAGGTATGGTTTCAATTAGAAATAATGCACCAAATGCAACAGGTGATATTGGTGTTACATCATTTGGTATGGTTGCAAACACAGCATATACTTTGTTTATTGAATTGCGTAAAGAAAATCAATACTATCAACGTGGTCAATTCAATGATCCAGCAGCATTCAACTATCCTCCTTATGGAGTAACGCCATGAAATTAATTAAAGAAATTTACGAAACGGTTAATTACCTAACAGAGGACAAAGACGGAAAGAAAGCTTTGTTCATTGAAGGTCCATTTTTGGTTGCTGAAAAGAAAAACAAAAACGGCCGTTTATACGAATACAATACGATGAAGAAAGAAGTTCATCGCTACACAGAAGAATACATAAATAAAAACCGTGCGTTTGGTGAATTAGGACATCCTGATTCTCCTACTATTAATCTTGACCGTGTATCACATATGATTGTTGGATTGCGTGAAGAAGGCACACAATGGATTGGTAAGGCAAAAATATTAGAAACACCAATGGGCAATATTGCACGCCAATTGATTGAAGGCGGTGCACAGTTAGGTGTTTCTTCAAGAGGTATGGGCTCACTTAAAAATGTTAACGGTGTTAATGTTGTACAGCCCGACTTTTATCTGGCCACAGCGGCGGATATTGTAGCAGACCCTTCTGCGCCTGGAGCTTTTGTTCAAGGCATTATGGAAGGTAAAGAATGGATGTTAGTCAATGGTGTTTGGACTGAAGTAGAACACGCACAAGCAATTAGAGAAATCAAAACTGCTAGCCGTGCGGACATCGAAGCAGTAAGTCTTCGCATATTTGAAAACTTCATGAAAAAACTATAAACTATAAATACCAAATACAAAATCAAGGAGATTTTAAATGACAAAAGGATTTAAACTGTCTGAAGCCGCTAATGCAATCTTAGAAGGTTCTAAAGAAACTTTCGATGCTAACATTGCTGCTAAAAGAGGTCAACGTGGCCAAGACGCACATAAAAAAGGTGAAGTTGGTGACGATAAATTGCAAGCATCAGTAGCCTACGGTCAACATGATGCAGGCGTTATTGGTCATTCACCTGAAGAAATGGACGATAGCTTGCCAGATTACCTAAAAGGTACACCATCCGCAGTTCCTCCAGGTGCAACACCTCCTGTTGGTTCAGAAAAAAATGGCGTTGGTTTTAAAACATATTCTGGTCAACCAAATCAAACTATGGGTCGCAAAGATGTTATGCATCCTGACCAAATGAATGGTAACCAATACGAAAAAATTCGTGACCGTATGCCAGAAACATTGCCAAAGAATACATTTGGCATGAACAAAGGTGCTACATTCCAACACTATGATGGTTCACACACAGCTGGTTCACAGTCTATGGGTCACAATGAATCATTTGATATGTCTGATGACATTCGTGCTTTGTTGGCAGGTGAAAACCTTTCTGAAGAATTTGCACAAAAAGCAACTACAATTTTTGAAGCTGCTGTTCACTCACGCATTGAACAAATTGCAGAAGAAATCGAATCTAATTTGGTTGAGCAATTTGAAGTTGCAGTAGAGCAAGTTAAAGAAGATTTGGCATCCAAAGTTGATGACTATCTAAACTACATTGCAGAAGAATATATGAAAGAAAATGAATTGGCAATTGATACAGGCCTACGTGCTGAGATTGCAGAAGAATTCATTGGCGGTTTACGCAATCTATTCATCGAACACTACATTGATATTCCTGAAGACAAAGTTGATATCGTTGCTGAAATGGCAGAAAAAGTTGCCGAAATGGAAGCACAATTAAACGAACAAATCAATACTAATATTGACTTGTCTAAGGCATTAAACGAACAAAGAAAAATTGAGGCAATCTACACAGCGTGTGAAGGCCTAACGCAAACTCAAGTAGAAAAATTGAAATCACTCGCAGAGGGTGTGGAATTTACTACTGAAGAAGAATTTGCATACAAATTGTCAACACTAAAAGAATCATACTTTAAAGTTGACGTTAAGGTTGCAGACAATTCTGCTTTGGATGATGAAGTCCACATTGAAGAAGAAAAGAAGACCGTTAGGTCTGCTGATCCTTTGATGGAACAAGTAGCAAATATTCTTAGTAAAAAATAAGAATATAAAAAATAATAAATAAAACAAAAGTTTCACATTAAGGAGTTACTCGAATGTATATGACAGAAGAACTACAAAAGAAATGGGAACCTATTCTGGAACATCCAGAATTGGAATCCATTAAAGATCCATACAAAAGAAGCGTTACAGCTTTAGTATTGGAAAACCAAGCACAAGCAATGCGTCAAGACCGTATGGCCTTGAATGAAACTGCTTCTGATCCTGGTCCAACAAACGTTACAGGTTCTGGTATTAGCAACTTTGACCCAATCTTGATTAGTTTGGTTCGCCGTTCATTGCCTAACTTGATTGCTTATGACGTTGCAGGCGTTCAACCAATGACTGGACCTACAGGTTTAATCTTTGCGATGCGTGCTCGTTATTCAGGCCAACAAGGCGCTGAAGCATTCTACAATGAGGCAAACACAATCTTCTCAGGTAATACTTCATTGTTTAACCAATACGGTTTCGTTGGTAACACAGCAACAGATACAACAGCAAATACACAAACTGCTGTTTTGGCTGCTAACTCTGTTACAACTGGTACTGGTATGCAAACAAGCATTGCTGAATATTTGGGTTCAGACGGTAATACAGCATTCCAACAAATGGCATTCTCTATCGAGAAAGTTACTGTTACTGCTCAATCCCGTGCATTGAAAGCTGAATACTCACTAGAACTTGCACAAGACTTGAAAGCAATTCACGGTTTGGATGCTGAGACAGAATTGTCCAACATTCTCTCTACTGAAATTCTTGCTGAAATTAACCGTGAAGTTATTCGTACAATTTACACATCTGCAAAGATTGGTGCTCAATACGGTACAACAACTGCTGGTTACTTTGACTTGGATACAGACTCTAACGGTCGTTGGTCTGTTGAACGTTTCAAAGGCTTGATTTTCCAAATCGAACGTGATGCTAACGTTATTGCAAAACAAACTCGTAGGGGTAAAGGTAATGTGTTGATTGTTTCTTCAGACGTTGCTTCTGCTATGGCAATGGCTGGTGTTCTTTCTTACACACCTGCTTTGCAAGCTGACTTGCAAGTTGACGATACAGGCAATACATTTGCTGGTATGTTGCACGGTCGTATTAAAGTGTATATTGATCCATATTATGGCGGTTATACACAAAACCAAGAGTTGGTTACAATCGGTTATAAGGGTTCATCTCCTTATGATGCAGGTTTGTTCTATTGTCCATACGTACCTTTGCAAATGGTTCGTGCAGTTGACCAGTTCACATTCCAACCAAAAATTGGATTCAAGACTCGTTACGGCATGGTTGCAAATCCATTCTCTAATGGTCTAACAGTACAAAATGGTCGTTTAGACTCACAAACTAACGTTTACTATCGTTTGTTTGCAGTCAAGAACTTGATGTAATCCCAACGGGATGGGAAGCCACCGATAAGAGTGGTACTTAAAAAGGAGACTTCGGTCTCCTTTTTTTTGGTGCCTAAATACCTACATGACAGCATTAAACAGAACTCCACTCAATAC
>Ga0208253_1000789_pt1 | contig 11840 bp, 26 predicted proteins | sample CryBogCBE10Oct08_FD_184573 | JGI IMG/M metagenome (GOLD analysis project Ga0208253, IMG submission 184573) | Freshwater microbial communities from Crystal Bog, Wisconsin, USA - CBE10Oct08 (SPAdes) | ecosystem: Environmental > Aquatic > Freshwater > Lake | place: Crystal Bog, Wisconsin, USA...
ACTTATGTATATATTATAGCATTTTGGGAATTAATAGTCTGTTGTTTTTTCGCAACAAATTTTAACCCCATTGTAGCATGAATGCGCTAAGGGTTTCGTCATCCTTAAAATATAGGCGCATTTCGTTGTACTCGGTATGCCAAGCCCAACGACTTGTTGATTCCATACGACATTTGTCGTCGGGTCCGCCATCTATAGGATGTACTATAATCCATTTGGTTTCTGTACCTGGGCCAAACACTTCCCAACACCAAGCTCGCCATTTCTTAAAAAGCTCAATCCTTACGTCACTGCCCCAAGTATCCATCGTAGTTTCAACGTGATATTTCATGATACCATTACAGTTATGACGACGATCTAGTTTAGTGACCTTCATTTGCCCGCCTTGCTCTTGCCGCAAATACGTCGTTTGCCCTTGCAATAGTATTGCTAGCCACCGGAGGGTTTGGCGCTGATACGGTAACAGATCCTTGTGGTTCAGTTTGGCACACTTGTTCATTATGTACAACCCTTGCTATTTTACAATCTTTATCAGCTACCTTGCTAATCGCATGGTCGGCTAGGCCTTTGCCGGTGGTTTCATAACTTGCCACACTTGCAATACCTACCGCTAAAATTACTGCTTCTAAGAGCATTGTGGCCACCTTAACATAAAATAAGTACGATCTGCTGGCGCATCTATGAACAGCATATCACCACCCCAGTAACGTGCAACACCCCACTCAATGATAGAAGCCATGTTAGTCTGCCACCAACCTGCATCTAGTATCACACAGATTTCAGGTGCATCTAAATCGTTGCAAAAGTCATAATTCATAATAGAAAAAAGGAGGACTTATGCTTTCGCCGCCTCCTTGCCTGTGACAGCAACCTTTTACTTACCGCCTGCCGCGATAATGTACTTGCCAAATCGCTTGTGGAACTCGTCAAAGTTCTTGAGCTTGCCTGGCACCAGTGGCAAGTTATAAGTAGTCAACGCAACACGAGCACCCATAACAACCAACTCAGTACTAAAATTATCCATCATAAAGCGGAAGAAGTTATCTGCCATACCGTGCCAGTCTGCAATCTTGTCCTTGCCAAGTTTGGCATAGGCGTCTTGCAATTCGTAGCACATGGATACAGTCAACGAGTACATTGCGGACACTTCTTTAACCTTCAACTCCTTGACCTTACCGGCCAAGATCTCAGTTGGGTTGGGCATTTGTCCGGCAACCTTGCGGTGTGCCATAAACTTAATAGCCAATCCGTCACCGATGGTACCAGCAATCAAGTCGCTCAATTCGCCATCTGTAGCATCTTGGTCGTACAAGAATTCTGATACGAAGCTCCATGAGCGTGGTGTAGCAAAAGCACGTGAACTAGAACGTGGGTTAAAGTCCATCAAGTCATTCTTAGCAAAGCCAATATAACCTACTACGTCTTTATGTACACGATTCTTAACAGCCCACTCGTTCCAAGAGTCATAGTCAGCACGTACTTCTAAGTGAACGAAACGATTTGCCAAAGGCATTGGCATACGGAAACTAACACCTTTATCGCTTTCGCGGTTACCTGCGGCAACAATTACAACATTGTCTGGCAAGTGATACTTACCTAAACGTCGATTCAAAATCAACTGATAAGCCGCCGCTTGCACCGCAGGTGCCGCCACGTTCATCTCATCCAAGAAAAGTGTTACTACAGGATACTCTTTTGCCATTTCTTGGGTTGGCAAATCTACAGGCTCAGCCCAATCCATCTTACCATTGTCTTTATTGTAAAATGGGATACCACGCAAATCTGTCGGCTCCATTTGACCTAGACGCAAGTCGATGCAATAACCACCAAGCTCTTCAGTTAAGTCTGCAACCAACTCAGACTTACCAACACCAGGAGGACCCCACAAAAATACGGGACGTTTTACTTTGAATGCACGTAACAAACGACTACGAGTTTCGTTTGGCGTTACGGTACGATTTTCACTAACAGTTGAACTCATCACAGGCTCCTTAAAAAATTAACTACTGAAACTACATTGTACATTATTGACATTTAATTGTCTGTTGTTTTTTCACAACTTATCTAGATAAATTCATCACACGGCCTGGAAACTCGTTAAAGCTCACACGCCAAGGAACGAACATCTCAATACCAACACGACCCTTGCACTCTGCATCGGACCATGAATCTTTGGTAACTAGAATTTTGTATGCTTGATAACCTTGCTCGGTGTTATGAGTGTCAATAACACGACCTTCGATAAAACAGTCTTCACGACCTGTCATTGGCTTAAAATCATATGCACGGATTGTATCACCCTTATGTACTTTGAATTCCATTTTCTAGCTCCTTTTTAATTACTATACAAGTATTATAGCATTTTGGGAATTATGGCACAACCAAAATCAGTGGGTATTTAGGGCTGGATTCAGCTCATAAATCAGCTCACGTTCACGGGCATGAGCAGGCTTACGACCACGGATTTTTTCAATGAATTCAATGGTATGCGCTTCTGCTCCGTATTCGCGGATACTGTTGCATAAAGCCCACACTTTGTTTTCAGTAACTGCACGGCGAACGTGCTTCTGAAAACGGACTTTTAGCGCACGATTAATTGATCCCGAGCATACTGTAATACCAATGTAGTACTCTCCGGTTAATACATTAGTAATACAATATACTGCATGATTGCTGTCTTGACGACGTTTGCGCTTTTTTGTTTCCATGCCATAATTATAGCATTTTGGGAATTATGGGTCTACCGCCAAAGTTCTATGTTTTTTGCGGTCTTTTTAAGCAATTTTTCGTAGAATTTTACTGCTTCTTGCTGTAAGCGAGCTCGCCATTCTTCCCGGGTCATTGTAGTACGTGGGTTCTTTAAGAATTCAGCCATGTTGGTAATTTGCAACTGCCCTTTACCCAAGTTCTGTATTTTAAGATGATCCCAATTAAGCTCGTAGACATTTAATGCAAAGGTGTCAATGATTGTCTTTTGGTTGCTGTCGTAAATGATAAAGTTATAAATTAGTTCGCGGTCTAGTTTACGAAGTCGATCAATACTGATCATGTTGGGCATCTTAAAATCCAATGCCGCATCACTTGACTTGTGATCAATGTATGCGCCCTCAACATTGATATCTTCTATGCTACGACGACTACGTGGTGGTGTAACATTGGCAAAATTGGCCCGGATAATTTCATTGCAGGCGCCCTCTAATTTATCAGCAATACCACGCTGTTGAATATCTGTGCTGTCGGGAAAACGAAGATCTCGTTTAATGCACTCGTTGAGTTGGGTTATCATATATTTTTGAAGTAGTCAAAGTGATCTTCTAATGTCCATGTATTGCAGTCGATTACCTGTCCATTATAAGTCCAAAATTCCACGTTGTCAAATACATTATAGCGTTGGAAAAAGTGCCAGTAGTTGGGACTACTACTTACCCGCTTGTGCTCACGCAATAATTGATCATTTGCTTTACTAATAAAGCAGGTAGGGGTATTAAGCGTCTGTACTGCATTTAATACATCTTGCAAATACATATCGCGTACCTTAGCCGCAGGTATAACGTGCTCAAAGATACAGTTATCTAAGTCTACACCAATTTGACTGTAGTGTGCGCCAATCCCGCCTTCAATTACATAATTGTGATAGCGACGAATCCAGTGATCTATACTGTCACGCAGGAGTCTGGCAGTCTGTGCTGAGTGCGGGCTCTTGTACAGTTCCTTAAGACGTTCTAATTCGCGAACAGCAATTACCAAACTTTCACGGTGCGTTTCGGCACTACGTTTAACTTTGGTATAGTTAGCCTTAGTAAAGGTCTTTAATCGTTCTTGTAATGTCATATATTAATTGTACTACCTTTGCCACGATTATAAAAGATATGAGCGCCAATTTGGCCAACTTTTTGACTAGGGTCTGCCCAATTTGGAGTTTTAATATAGTCAGCGTGATATAGCAAACTACGGTCTAGCCCTTTAACACGATCACCGTGTAGGGTAGCAATGGCAATGTCACGACATTCTTCATAAAGGCCGGGGTCTGGTTTATGTAATCGTTTTTTTAGAGTCCACGAAAATTGTGCCTTAGCATACACTACTTTACAAACGGTATCGCCCCAACGTCCTGCTCGTAGTCGATTAAGTGTAACAGTACCGACAGCATATTTGCCAGCACGACTTTCTGAACCGGCTTCATAATAAATGTTCTTAGCAAGACAGTCAACATCGGCCTTGGTGTAGGTAATGCGATGACTGGTTCGGATAATAATTTCTTCAAGTTGATCAACACGGCCGTTGATTTCATCTGTCTTGTAATCAATACGAAGAAACATTGCTGTGATAACAACACCAAATATTATTGCGACACGATTACTCAAAATAATTCCCCAAAAGTAGACTCTAGTTACAAGTATACTATTTTGGGGATTTTTTGGTCTGTCGTCTTTTTACAACACAGTTTCTAAACTGTCTAAGTAGCCTTTAAGGTTATTTCCATGTAATGTCAACATCAAGGCTTCTTCTTCTTCGAATACTATTATTTTTTGTCGTTTAAGCAAATAGTACATGCCTTTGAATAAACGTTCTAGTTGTAATAGATTGTGATTGGTAAGTTCGTCGCTTAATTCAAATTCGTAACTTTGTAATTTTAAGTTGGCCTTGACAAACTGTAGTCCGGCTAAACTTAATCTTAAACTGCTAGGGTCTGTGGGATTTTTCCACCACCGACGTTGCATATCGGTAGTTTGGCCAACTGGTACGCCGGCCTGCAAGCAAAATATTTCTGTGAGTTGGCGTTGACTATAACGCTTATGGGTAGATTTTATCACCGGCTTTTAACAACACCACGGTGAACTTGTCTGTCTTGAATAAGACATTTAGTTTCTTGGCCAAGTTAATTGCATGACCAGGATTGCTAAAGGATACCTTCTTGTACTTAGGTCCAGGATAGCTCACAAGAATATTGTGTGTCTTTAAGTTAATTGGTTGATTATCGTAGAAGACCGCCCAAATACCTTCAGAGCTTAATACTTGTTCACTCTTATAAGTTGTTTTGTTTACGTGGTCCAATAACACAGTTGGCTTTGGTCGACTCATTTCATTATCCTTGATCTACAGTTTATTTATCTCAATAATATGCGTACTTTACTTAAATCCGCCACCATCCATGCTAACTGTAATATTACTGTCATTATTGCCAGAACCTTTAGACAAAGAAGCAATCGTGGACATCAAATCGTAAATTTCTGCGTGTAAACTACGAGCTTCTTGTGCATTCAAGGTCAATACCTTGCCATTGTTTTGATTCATGGCTCTGACCTTGTCATTGAACTGCTTGATATGCAAGGTATAATTATTGTCCATTTGCTTCTCGCATTGATTCGACCATACGTTCTTGAGTTTTGAATGGACCTTGATATTCGTAACGATTCAATGTAATAAGTTTAGGGCAGTATGCACGAACCCAAGTGCTGGAGAATTTAATAATGTAGTAACCAGCACAGAAGAAACTTTTGGACTTTGCACCTTTTGTATATATCGGAAGGTAGCGTTGTACATCCAATACCTGATTGTGCGGTTGGCTGTTAGTAGGAAATCCATATACATCATATACATCTAGTTTTTCTCTCTTGGGCTTTTCTGCTTTGACAAATTCAATATTATATTTTTTAGTCAAGATTTTGATACTAGGAAACATTTCACGTTGGTCGTCGTGTATGTAAACTACACCGCCTTCATCAACGGTCATAATATTACCAACCTTGGTACCTGAGGATTCAACAATCCACATTTTGTTTTTTACTACGGGCTTGGCAATTAGTTCGGTCATTTGGTTTCCTCTGCAATTTTTTTATACCCGGCCATGGTTGGATGTATGCCATCCGGACTTCGCTTGACACCTGTCAAGACTGTATCACCGTACTCCTTGGCCACAGTTGCTACAGCCTGCATAACACCTACCTTGATGCTGGGCATAATCCAGTACACACGATCGGCCTTGGTCAACTGACGTATGGTACGTAATTCCTCTTCAGTTTTTACATCCTTGAGATCGTTAGTGCCTAGGCTGATAATAACAGTCTTGGCCACATACGGACTCTTACTGACATTTTGATTTAGCCAGTTGTGGCTATTGATTCCTGATTTGACATAAGCTACACATTCTGTACGAATGGTACTTACGCCGTAAGCGATGCTATCGCCCATGATTAAACAATCTAACATTATTTTGCCATCCTTTTTTGTCTACATAGTTCTTTGACCTTGACAGGAACATCTGGACTAATTTCTGCAATACTACAATCGTAAACTGCTTCTCGCGGCAACACAGAATGAATACCGTACAGCAAGCCAAATAACGCTGAAGCCAACACTATCAGTGCTGGCCACATAAGCAGATGTTCTTTGAGAGTGGTCATCGTTGATTTAATTTATAGTTAAGGGCAATCAATACCGCATCAAAAGCTACGCCGCCCCAATTGCCGTGGCTGAACTCGTGTATCATGTCTAAGGCTAACCAGCCAATGATAAACCAAGTAATTTCTGTATAATAACGCTGATACCAACGAATAAATCCATCCATAATATTTTCCTTATTTTGCCGCCGGTCTACGGCTTTCATAATTAGTACGTTTTAATTCCGCCCATACACGGTCCTTATTATCTCGGCGAGCTTGACGCCAATCTAATACAGCGGCTACAAGCATAGCACCAAAAAATCCGATACCAATACCAATGGTAAAGAACAATGCAATTTGAGCAATGACGATCATTTTTCTGGGTAGCTAGCTTCTAAAAATCTAACAAAACTATCAGCCTGTTCGCTCATCTTGACCAAGTCATATTTGCCACAGAACTTCAAGAACTGTGCGCCAATCATAGGACGATTAAGTGCTTGGCTACCAGCCGCAATAGTTTCTGCAATCTTGACCTTGACTTCGTCGGGCTGTGCTGTTAGATCTACTAAGGTTACATTGCGCTGATAGTCATCTAATACACGATGTTCTGCACCATTATGGTCAGTCCAACGCTGTAACATTAGGTTATTCCACGCAAAACCTTTTGAATCCTTGTCGGCAAACGCTTCTTTGAGACCAACTTTATTCTTACTACCAGTCGTTCTGACCCCCGGGTATGCTGAGAAAACGTTGTCACTGACATCTCCTCGCATACACTTCTCGAAAAGAATCCACTTAGGATCCGGAATTGTTTTTGGCTCCTTAGTTTTTTTATCGATGACTGCTTTACCTTTTTTGTCGAAAATACCTTGCGTAGTATGGAGCTCATCTGCAATTCCGTTATATTGATTTACATTGTCTGCAAGTAGCTGGTGAAAGTCTGTGTCGCTACTTACAATGGTGTGGTGATCCTCAGGGTGACTCTGGATCCATCCTGCCACCAGGTCATCTGCTTCCAAGTGCTCGTGCCTGAGAACAGTACAATTTGTCTTTTCGCTGAGGAAGGTTTTGAGAGCGTCAAAAGTTTCCCAAAATAATCGATCTTCTTCGGCTTCTTTTTCTGTGAGTGTGGCACGGGCAACTGCACGATTTTTTTTGTACGGCTCATAAAAATCTTTGCGCCAACTGCGCCCCTCCAAACAGAAAACAACATGATCGGCCTTTTGTTCACGCCAGGCTTTGTTTACACTAGCCAGGGTAACATGAAGGGCAAAGCCTAATTTGTCCCACGTATCTGCTTGACGATGAGCAGAGTGACGAGCACGGAAAAAGGTATTAGCGGTGTCAACAATTAGATATCTCATGTGGTAATAATAGCATATAATGATTAAATGGTCAAGTCTTTTGGACTAACCAATTTTATTTTGGACTAACGGCAATAGATAATTTGCCCAGGCTTCGTGACCTTGTGCGCCCAAATGATAACTGTTGGGTGTTGCTGTTGGATAACCACGATTAATTAAAAAGTTGTAATATGTCATTGAATCATCGTAGGGCTTGATATAACTAGAACCCCAATCTTGTTCTTTGGTGCCTAAGTGTTGTAGATTTTTAATATTGGCAAAACTATGAAATGTACTAAAGAAGATATGTTTGACTTCTTGACTTTCTAATTCTTTGTGAAAATTATATATTGTAGTGTGTGCATCGATGGTACGCTGATTAATAACGTTGGATTCAGCTTGTTTGACAACCCACTCTTTGTAACGTGTTTCAAGCTCAGGTGGAACAGTATCACTTCCGCTGGCTGTTACTTGATAATATTTACCTTCGTGTAGCCACTCTTCTCGTTCCCACGTAGCCCAGCCAATAATGACAATATCAGGCTTGTCCATAGTTGCGAGATATTCCCTAGTGGTACGAATAATGCGATCATTGCTACTGGCAGATTCTGCATCACAATGTAATACGGCAAATAAATGATTGGCTAATAAACAGCCATAGCTGGCACGTTCGTTGTCGGGGTGCGGCTTGCGACCTAGTCCCCAATATAGTGGATCATCCTCAGCAAAGCAATAAGGATTAGCTACTTCGGCGCCAGCACTATGACTGTCACCATTTACATATACTATCACGATACTTCAGTTCTTCCATTGCCAAGATCTTGACGATTAATTACACGTGGGCGATCGCCTACAGGTTGATTAGCTTCCCATTGTTCAAAGTTTTCTGCTACAACATTTCGACATACGTCTTGGAACCATTGATCTACCATGTCGCTATCAGTCTTGCCTTTATAGCCAGCACGTACCAAGTTAGTAATAAACTTTTCGTTCCAGTCTAGTTCAAATGCACCATTACCAATGTTGTCGGGATCTAGTTCTACACTAACAATACTAACCCAAGGTTCTCCTTTAGCGTCAGCAACTTGACGTGGAGTCATCCCTGTAAAGTCAATTTTCTTAGTGCGTGGTTTTTTAACTGCCTCTGTTTTAACAGGAGCTTTCTTAGCTGGCGTTTTCTTTGCCACGGGTTTTTTCGCTACAGTTTTCTTTGCTACCGGCTTTTTAGTTGCCATTGTTGTTCTCCTTGATTTCCATCCATGTATGGTCTCCCATATATTTTACTTGAGTTATGTACTCGTAGTCAACCGGAATCCCTGTTGACCAATCAGCAGGACCATTGTGTGTTAAAATTGTTTTATTCTTTCTTTGATCCCAAACTAACCAATACGAGTGGCCCATTACTACCTGAAATTGATATTCGGCGGCATGTACTGCATCTGTTACGTCTAGCCTACGTTTGATATCATCTGCTTGCCGTTGCAATACTGTAACCAATTCCATAATACGATTGTATTCTTGCTGGGCATACATCCTAGCATGGTTAATCATTAGATCTTTTTGTTGTGTAACAGGTATAAGATCAAACTTTGGACCACCTGCTTCCGTAGGATAAGGACTCACATTCCTATTAAAGAAAGGAATCAAGTCCCCGGTTGATGTGGAATCGTAACTTAACCTTCCGTCAGCTAAGTTAGACTTTTTATCTGTCATTTAATCCAATGTTGTACCAGTACCATTAAACTTAACCAAGCCCACATAGTATTAAACCCAACCAGAGTAGGTAGAGCTTTTTTACGACTAGCCCAAATAAGTGTTACACTGGTTAATAGTGTTAGGTAATACAATTCCCATATCTGAATACCAAAGATTAGTCCCGGAATAATAATAACGGCTTTAGCGATCCAACTAACAAACTCTACAGTATTGTAACTAGTCCAGTACTCCCGTGTAAACCACATAGCATAGCAGTCACGCATATTGCGCCAACCACTATGGCTATAACAGATAACCATTAATACTAACCATACGCCTACTGCTAACGCTACTTGATTTTGTGTCATTGCGATAAACTCCAAATTAAATGTTCGCTTGTTTCGTGATATCGAAACTCAAATACCGGATCTCCCGGTCCTGTGTACATTGCTGTACCCTCATACGCATAGCGTAACCATAACCAACGTCCCGAGATGGCACTACGTTTAGGCCACCATAAAAACCTACGACGCCAAACAGCGCGGTCATAGAAGTAATCGTATGCTTCTACACCGGGATTATAATACCCGGCTCCCATCACGTGCCCCACTCATTCTTAAACAGTGGCACTTGTAGTCTGTCACTGTAGCGTAATCCATTGGCCATTGCTAATTCAGCAACACGACGATTGTTTAGTGTATAAACACTTTCTACTCCACCTACCGGCATTAGATAAACATGTCCACTAAAACCATCTTCACGATAAGCGCCAATGGCACATTCTGCGTCTTTGAAATCTTCTTCTGTGGCAATAACAAACTTAAGATATGCAGTACCATACCATTCGTATTCAGTAACAATCTTAGGTTGTATAGCATCTTCCCAGGCTTCACCGCTACATGGTAGTTTGGCACTTACACTAAATGTAATTTCACGTTCTTTGTTTTGGTTCTTCCACTTAAACAAATAACGCTTGAAGTCATCTGAGATTCTTTGAGTGCCGTTTGTTTCAAATGTAATTTCTTTAAGACTTTGCATACGAGGATGATCTAACAAGTCTGGATATGCACGTTGCCATCCTAGTAACGGCTCACCACCTGTAATAACCAAATGCTCATCACGCCATTCACCATGCGGAAGAATTTCCATAATGCGATCTACAATAGCATCACTAGTAACCAAAGGACTTAGATCCTTGAAGTCAGGATGCCAACTGGCATAACTGTCACAACCTGTACTTACCAATGGTAAGGCCTCATACTTGTTAAACATATGAGCTACTTCAGCAATTTCATTTGCTTCTTCGCTTAGTTCACCCCTAGGCATACCAAAGCCAGCACATTTGAAGTTACAACCAAATGTACGTAAGAAAACAGAAGGAACGCCCATATAACGTCCTTCGCCTTGGATACTATAAAATAGTTCTGCTACTTTAATCTTGCTCATAAATTTTTGACCATTGAGTTAGTTTGATTGCTTTACGACGCTGTGCATCTCTGAGTTGTTGTTCAGTGAATACACCGTGCGCTTGTAATAGTTCGACTAGTAGTGTAACATCTCCTAGTTCCTGTGTCAAATGTTCACGCTGTGTTCCGCCATCTTTGTATGAGTTATCTATACCAAAACGACGGATTTTACTAATAGCAACAATTACCTCTGCACATTCTTCTTGCAGTATGTCTAGGATCTCTTCAATTTTAGTCGAGTAGGTTTTCATTCCATTCCCTGTGACCTTCGCGGAAAGCCATATTTGATTGTGTTTCACGTACTTCAACACGATAGCACCATAAGCGTTCGGCTTCGCCTGGTCCCCAATGGTCTGGGATATAAACACCATTTACAAACTTGTAAAGCATGTCTGCTAATGCTTCACAACCTAATGCTGGAAGAATAGTTAGTTTGGCCAACTTGCGACGTTCCATTTCTTTATAGAATTCTAATTCTGGATCGTCTTCAGCTACTAGTGTTGTATGATCAAATTGATCTTCTAGTATTAATTTAAGATCTTTTAAGCCACCGTAGTCTGCGGCCCAGTTACGTACATCTAGTGTGTCTGTGCCAAAGTAAAATTTCATACTAAATGAATAGCCATGATTTAGATTACAATGACTGTCAGCTCGCCACTGACGATATGCACATGGAAATGCATCGTGATACTCTTTGGTACTTGTATACTTGTACTGTCTTGCTTTGTACTCTGGTTTGAATACTGCGTTAAAATCGTCGCTCATGCTTTTTCTCCTATGTTAAATTTTAGCATAGGCTTGCAGAATTTGTATAGCGGGATGAATGCCAAAAAGGCCGCTGTTTTAGGATAATACTATTTAGTATCATCTTGTTTTGCTTTTGGAGCTTCCGGCTTTGTAGCTACTACAGCCGGAGGCGGTGCTGGAATTTGTTTTAGATATGGATCAATAAC
>Ga0208253_1000790_pt1 | contig 11837 bp, 7 predicted proteins | sample CryBogCBE10Oct08_FD_184573 | JGI IMG/M metagenome (GOLD analysis project Ga0208253, IMG submission 184573) | Freshwater microbial communities from Crystal Bog, Wisconsin, USA - CBE10Oct08 (SPAdes) | ecosystem: Environmental > Aquatic > Freshwater > Lake | place: Crystal Bog, Wisconsin, USA...
GGAGATGGTTGGCGGTTTCATGGTCGGGGCTGTATTCAGTTGACTGGACACGATAACTATTACCACTTTGGGCAGTCAGTCCAGAGGGATATGGTCAAAGACCCGCAACTTGTTGCGACCCCTATGTATGCTGCTTTGTCTGCTGGGTGGTTCTGGAAGACTCATGGATGCAACGATCTGGCTGAAGCGCAGAACTGGGAAGGCTTAACTAGAAGAATCAATGGCGGTACATTTGGGTCGGAAGAACGGATCAAATTAACCCAACACGCACTTGCCGTTTTAGGTGGGTAATGAGACAATAAACTATGACCTTACACGCCATTAGATTTAGGCCCGGTGTTAATCGGGAGCAAACCCAATATACCTCTGAAACGGTAGGGACTAACTCCCCCTCTTATGGCATTACAGCAGGATGGTATGAATCTCAGAATGTAAGATTTAGGCAAGGATTCCCTGAAAAGATAGGCGGATGGGTTCCTCTAGCGCTCGGAACATATCAAGGTATATGCCGTTCTCTCTTTAGTTGGTCTACTCTAGGAGGGCAAAACCTAATCGGCGTAGGAACTAACCTCAAGTTCTATGTTAATCAAGGTGGCCCTTACTACGATATCACGCCCATTCGGTATACAGTTACCCTTACTAATCCTTTTGCCACAGTCAATACCTCCAAGGTTGTTACAGTAACTGCCTCCTCCAGTGGTGCGGTTCTTGGGGATTTTGTTACCTTTTCTGGCGCATCTGCGGTGGGAGGTATTACGATTAATGGTGAATATCAGATACAGTCTATTGTAGATACCAATACATTCACTATCCTTGCAGCGACCGCAGCTACCTCCACGGCAACAGGAGGCGGTACAGTTTCAGCCGCTTTCCAAATCAACGTAGGCCAAGCGATTGAGGTTCCTCTTGTGGGTTGGGGAGCAGGTGCTTGGGGCTATGGCTCATGGGGTAATGGTGCTTCGTCTACTACGGCTCTAAGGCTATGGAGCCAGTCTAACTTTGGCCAGGACTTGATCTTTGCTCCTAGAGGTGGATCAATATTCTATTGGGCAGCATCTAGTACCGTAGCATCTAGAGCAGTGTATGCAACTTCATTGTCGGGAGCCTCAGATGTACCGACTGTTGTTAATTTTATCTTTGTCTCCGATGCTAGTCGCTTTGTGTTTGCATTTGGTGCTAACCCACTGGGTGGATCTACACAAGATCCTATGCTGGTTCGTTGGTCTGATCAAGAATCTGTGACCATGTGGACGCCTGCGGCTACAAATCAAGCAGGAGATATTAGACTGTCTCGTGGTTCCCAGATCGTAACTTGCGTACAAAACAGGCAAGAGATTGTGGTTTGGACGGATACCTCGGTCTATTCTTTCCAATACATTGGAACTCCAGGTGTTTGGGGCTCTAATATTGTGGGAGATAACATCTCTATCATGGGGCAGAACGTAGCTGTTCTAGCCTCGGGTACTTCCTACTGGATGGGTATTGATAAGTTCTATAAGTACAACGGTACAGTGTCTACTCTGCGCTGTGACCTGCGTGAATACATTTATGGCGATATCAATACCATGCAGACTCAACAGTTCTTTGCTGGCACGGTAGAAGGATTTAATGAGGTATGGTGGTTCTATTGCTCGGCCAGTAGTACGTCTATTGATCGTTATGTAATCTATAACTACCAAGATGACATTTGGTACTACGGCAGTATGAATAGAACGGCTTGGATTGACTCCACGCTACTCACTTATCCTATTGCCGCTGTACCAAATACTACATATGGGAACACATTGGTCTATCAAGAATATGGATTGAATGATAATACGACTGGCACAGATAATCCTATTGACTCTTACATTACTTCTGCTGAGTTTGATATAGAGGATGGTGATCATTTTGGTTTTGTGAAGCGTATTCTTCCTGATGTGACTTTTAGGAAGTCAACGACTTCAAATCCTGTGGTAACAATGACGCTGATACCTATGCAGAACTCAGGCTCTGGATATAACATTCCTCAGTCTCAGGGTGGTAGCAATGTTGCTACAGTCACTCGTACTGCAACAGCACCAATAGAACAATTTACTGGACAGGTATTTATCCGTTTGCGCGGGCGTCAGATGATATTTAAGATAGAAGGCAATCAGTTAAACCTTCAGTGGCAACTCGGTACGCCTCGATTGGATATACAAAAAGACGGAATGAGAGGTAACACATGATTCCAAATATCAATGTAGCACCTAACTTGCCATTGCCGCCACAAGAATACGATCAAGCTTACTTTGACATTTTAACCAAAGTATTGCGTTTGTACTTTGTCAGTAACGACAACATTAATCAGATTGGCATGAACCAAGTTTCTACCAATCAAGCTCTTATTTGGTTGGGGGTCTAATGGCTGCTTATCAGAACGTAACTCCAGTACAGTTATCACAGGCTAGTCTAACGACCAGCTATGTCACTCTTTATACCGTTCCGTCTAATCCGACTACGCCTACTCGGACGTACATGAAGCAGATTGATGTCTGCAATACGACTGGTAGTCCCATTACATTTAACCTACATATTGTCCCGGCTACATTTAGCGAGACAACGAATAATGCTTTTATCTATGGTCTATCGGTAGCGGCAAATAGTACTTATTCCTATTCTGGTGTACAGGTTTTGCCGACTGCTTCTACGCTTCAGGCTAAAGCTTCTGCTACTGGACTAAACATATTCATCAGTGGCGGTGAGGCGGTGTAATGGCAGATTACTCAGCAGATCAAATATCAAGCTATGTCAGCAATATACTGAATAGCGGTGGCACAAATGCTGATGTAGCCGCGGCTATGAATCAGTTTGGTGTGACGCCTGCTCAAGTGGCATCTGCCATGAATTTGAATACTGCTGATGTGCAGTCTCAATACAATACAGTAGCTCCTACTGGTATCTATTCAACAGTTGCGGCTACTCCAATAGGAAATATCTCAACTGGTATTGCATCTTTGCCGACTACAACTCCAGTAGCCGCACCTGTTACAGATCAAAATTCCCAATTTTTAAATCAAGTTACTTCTACTGTATCTGCGGCGCCTACTACTGTTCCGACACCGAATAGCACTTTGCTTGGTTTGCCAATCAGTACTGTTAGTTCAGATCTTAATACGCCAGAAGGTCAGCAAGCACTTTTGTCTTTGTTTTATGCAAGTGGCGTAAAAAACAATAAAGTCATAGCCGATCAACTTAATGCTGCATTAGGTACAAACTATACTGCGACTGATGTTTATAACGTAGCCAATCCTACGGCGCAAAGTTCAACGCCTACAACAGTCACAACGCCTGTTGCTACACCAGTTGCTACAACAGTTACAACTCCAGTTGTTGCGCCAGATAGTACGTCAGTAGCAACTCCAACAATATCTACACAAGATGTGCAACCAACTGCTACGCCTTCCGCTAGCTCTGTTGCGTTAACTGGAATAGATGGATTCAAAGATTGGTTTGCCCAAAACCCAACTGCTACTGGCGCAGAAATAGGACAGGCACTTGCAAAGTATGGGGTAAGTGCAGACGATGCAGCTGCTGTGACTGGAGTAAGCACCAAGACGGCAGAAGAGAATTATTTATCTAATTCACAACTTGTTCAGCAAAACCCAAACCTTGGAACGCAAGGTAGCGCATTGATCAAGGGAGGCCAGATACAAGTTGTTGGAACAGATCCAAATGACCCAACTCAACCTCAATTTGCATTGAATGGTCAGATTGTTTATCCCCAAGCAGATGGTACTTGGTCTTTGGTATCAGGTAACCCAACGAGGGGTGGAACAGACACACTTACGTTTACTGCTGATGCTATGGGTAATGTAGCACCAGTAGCTGATCCTACCAGTGCATACAACTGGACTCCTGGTACACCAGGCAGTTTTCTTCAGGCTACTGTTAATGGCATAAAAGATTTATCTGCTCCTTTTATACCGATGCTATCCATGATTCCAGGGGTAGCACCATTTATGGCGGCATATAACGCAATCAATGCTATCTCAACGGGCAAGATAGATGCCAATACATTGATCAATGTAGCGACTGCCGTAGTAGGTATAAATGGAATGGGGTCTGGTGCGGTTGATCAGATATTGAATGAAGATGGCACAGTAACCAATGTAATGCCTGATGGAAGCACAAGCAATATAGGAATACCAACGCAAGGCGATGCTACCAATTGGGTGTCTTCAAACGCTACGACTATTAACAATGGTAAAAATGTTATAGCCGGTATAGATGCCGCAACCAAGAACAATTTGGTAGGTGCTTTAACTGCCTATGCCAATGTCTCTGATGATCCATCAATCAAGACTGATGCAAAGACGATGGCTAATTTTGCATCACTTGCACAGGGAATAAAACAAGGTGGTTTAGCTGGATCTACTGCTATTACATTGGCACTTAGTAATTTAACTGGTAGCTCGGATCTTAGAACATCTTCTACTGCCACTAAGTTGCTCTCTGATTTAAAGAATGGCGATTTTAGTTCTGTTTCAAATGATTTCAAAAACATAACTACTTATTTGACTTCGCCACCATCTACTAGTGGGACGGCTACAACCACTCCAACAGCTCAAACACCGACCACTACTATTGCCGCAAATGCAACTTCTCCTATTGATGATGCTTCAGGATTTGAATACTTTAATCCTGCTATTTCATCATCTGACAATTCGGTTAGTGGTTTGCCTGATCCAAATCAATACAAGAACAACCAAGTTCTATTTGGCCCAAATGGTATACCTTTGTTTAAAAATGTGTATGACCCATTTACACAAACAAACACAATGGTTCAGATACAGCAAGACCAAAATGGAAACTATGGTTATATAGATCCACATACGGGAGAACAACAAAGTTTTTCACAGAGCGATTATGAGAGGGCTTTTTATAAAACAAATCCACAAGAATATTTAAAAATGGCCCAAATGATATATGGGCAAAGTGGAAATATAGATGAAATTAATGCAAAAATTCAAGAGCATTTACAATCTTTAGGATTAATAAATACATCTGGTGCTACACCTGTAACAACAATTAATGTATCTGCTACGCCAGTTACTGGCGCAACACCTGCTGCTTCTATATTAAAGAGTGGCAGTATGGATGATATCAATACTTATTCTTATACTCATTTGTCTGATCCAGTTTGGATGCAACAGTTGTCTGATGCAATTAAAGCTGATCCGACCAGGACAGACTTAATACCAGAGTATCAAAAGATAGCGACTGGTGTTATCAATGCTGCGGTTAAAAGCTCTACGAATCAAGCGTATATTAATAATCTCATGGATCAGTATGAAAACATTACTGGTCAACCTTTTCCTGGTGGATTGCAAGGTTCTGGCAATCCTCCATCAGGATTTAACTCTTCAACACCGACAACCAAGCCTAGCCCCACTATTGGTATAACGCCAATTACTCCTATTGTTTCTCCTCCAAAAGGCACAGTAGATGCAGAAGATCCAAACAGTGGCATAGCACAAAGTACTATAGACTATGCCACCTCTTGGCTTAAGGCTCATGCCACTCCAGTTATTGATACAGGCGTTTATACAGGCACACCTACCACGTTATCCACGCCAACTGATCTTTATCTTTCACCAGAAGAAATTCAGTTATTCCAAAATTCAGGACTAGACCCAAATACCATCTATACATTTGGCGATTACACCTATAACCCTGCAACAGGCGAGTTTAAGAACTGGGTAAATCCACCAACAGATTTGAATTCAATTGCATCAGGAGCATCAAAAGTAACATCTGTATTGTCAGTCCCTACAACAGGATCTGCGCCAACAGTTACTCCAACTGTAACTCCTACTATAACGCCAACAAGTACACCAACTTCTACTCCGACAAGCAGTCCTACAAGTACACCTACGTCAACGCCAACATCGACTCCGACCTCTACACCGATATCTACTCCTACAAGTACTCCCACGAGTACGCCGACAAGTACACCAACATCTACACCAACCAGTACACCAACTTCGACACCCACAAGCACGCCGACATCTACACCAACGACTAGTCCTACCAGTACACCTACATCAACCCCTACCTCAACTCCCACTAGTACTCCTACAAGTACACCAACTACTACGCCGACCAGCACTCCCGCTAGCACTCCTACTTCAACACCTACATCTACACCAACGAGTACTCCTACGAGTACACCGACCTCCACTCCGACTTCAACTCCTACTAGCACTCCTACGAGTACACCCACCTCTACTCCGACTTCGACACCTACTAGCACTCCCACTAGTACACCTACATCGACTCCCACAAGTACTCCTACTTCTACTCCCACTTCAACGCCGACAAGCACGCCTACGTCTACGCCGACCAGTACACCAACAAGTACCCCTACCTCAACCCCAACGAGTACGCCTACTGTTACTCCTACTGTTACGCCAACAATAACACCAACTGTCACTTCAACTCCAACTGTCACCTCAACTCCAACCGTTACATCAACTCCAACAACAACTACTACGCCAATTACATCACCAGTTACTTACCCACCAACGATTAGACCGCCAGTAATTACTCCTGTCGCTCCGCCTGTTGCTCCCCCTGTCATCACCCCTACTTCAACTCCAGTAGCACCTCCTACATCCACTCCTACTTCAACCCCAACATCAACGCCTACATCTACACCGACTTCTACTCCAACGTCTGCGCCTACTGTTATAACAAGTCAGCCAATTGCAACGCCAAGTAGCACTCCAAGCAGCTCTCCAGTCGGAACGCCAACTGCGCCTTTGGCGGCCGCGGCTATGGCTATGGGTTTGCCTGAATTGGCTAAGATGTTTTATTACGGCAAAGAGTTTGGCACTAAAAAGCAAAAGATCAATGCCAAGGGAGAGTTGGTACAAGAAGAGCCTAAGCCCTTGAGTGTGACGAAAGCTGGTGCTGAAGGGGATGAGGCAGACTATACAAATGAAGCGGTTTTGCCAGTTGCTAAAGACGATAAATCAGGGGAAAATGACGCCAAGCAACCCACAGATCCATCTACTGTAGATGCATTATTGGAACATATCATGGGTACGTCAGAGAATTCAGCGTCATTGGATGACATATTAAACATTGTAAAAGGGGCATAGTATGGCAATAGTTACAGAAATTGATCCAATATCTGGACAGGAATACACTTACGATGACTCCATCAATACAAGTACTGTATATAACCCAGACGGCACAAATGGTGGCACAACAGTTTATAGCGCCTCTACTGGATTGCCCATTTCTACCCCAACAGATGGTAGCAGTTATAGCCTATCTAATCTCGGTACTGATATTACCAACTTATTTAAAGGAACTTCTTCTGCCGGTGGAGCAGGGCAAATTGCCGCAATAGCCGGACTAGGAGGTTTATTAAACAGTATTCTTGGTGGTCAGGGTTCTGTTTATAAAGGCTATACAGGCGGCATACCTTCCATTACCGCAAGCAGAACTCAATATGGTACGCCTCAGCAACAAATTGGAACTTATGGTATTACTGCACCTACCAATTCACCAGTCGGTAAAGGCGCTCCCAATATAACACCAGATCAGCTTAAGGCTTACTTGGGTACGCCTGGGTTGCAAGATTCTCAAATTGTTACTGAAATGAATAAGTATGGTATTACTCCAGCTCAAATGGCCTCCGTTACTGGCGCAGATCCCGCTTTGGTTAATCAAAGATACAATGCCGTGATGGGGCCTAATGCAACACTTGGCCCATACAGACCGGGACAAGGTGGTATTACTTACTTTAGTCCTATGAAGTATCAGCCTACTAGTACAACCGCAGCCGCCACTCCAACCACTACAACTACCCCAGCGACAACAGACACAACAACTACCACAACACCTCCTGATCCCGCCACTTATGGTGGAACGACTGCCGCGGCTGGCGGTGGCTTGATGAGTCATGGTGGTGGGATTGGTTCTTTAGGAACATACTCTGATGGCGGTCATTTACTTAAAGGCCCTGGAGATGGAGTATCAGACTCTATCCCTGCAACCATAGGCGGTCACCAACCTGCTCGATTGGCAGATGGAGAGTTTGTTATACCCGCCAGAATTGTTTCAGAGATTGGCAATGGTTCTACAGATGCTGGAGCTAGGAAGCTTTACGCCATGATGGAGCGCATCAAACGTGCAAGATCCAAGGCTAAGGATATAGCGGCGGATACCAAGGTCGATAAATATTTACCCTCTTAAGGACAAATCATGGCAGATTCATCACTTCCAACAGCAGGTCAATCAGCAGTATCAACGCTATCGGACTGGGCTGGGCCGTATGTTACCAATATGCTTGGCAATGCTGCTGCGGTAGCTAACCAACCATATCAAACCTATCAAGGCCCATTGACTGCCGGCCCATCTGCCATACAAAACCAATTGTTTTCTGGCATAGGTAATTTAACATTACCGCAGAATTATGGCGCAAGCATGAGCAATGCGGGGGCTTATACGCCTCCCAATACCAATGTTCCTACACAGGTTCAGTCTGTTAGTCAGGCAGCAAATGGTACACAAAATACCACACCAAACCTTGGTAACTTTGGCGCTAGTGGCGATCAAAATAGTTTGATCAACCAGTACATGAATCCTTACTTACAGGCATCATTGACTCCTCAGTTGAATGCTTTAAGACAACAAGCTCAAATAGATGAGCAGTCAGGATTGGGTAAGCTTACCTCGCAAGGGGCTTTTGGTGGATCAAGACAAGCCGTGTTGCAAGGCATGGATCAGAATGCGCTCTTGGGTCAGCAGGCTAACTTGATAGGTCAGGGCTATAACACCGCATACAACAATGCGTTGAATCAATTCAATACAGAGCAGACTCAAGGTCAGAATCTTGCAAACACTATGGCTAACATAGGCGGCCAGCAACAAGCATTGAATCAAGCGGGTGTAACTGCGGATTACAATGAGTTCTTGAATCAACGTCAGTATCCGCAACAACAATTGCAGTTTGAGCAATCAATGCTACAAGGGTTGCCAATTTCTACTGTCAGCAATGCAGTACAACCGCAAACTGGACTGGCTAGTTTGGCTAGTACGATTGGCGGATTGGGGTCGTTGCTGACTGGCCCAACAGGCTTGACGTCAATCATAAATAGTTTGAATAAGCTTGGCGTAACTGGCTCAAGCTCGGGCACAACAAGTGGTAGTAGTTCAGGTACAACTGGCGGCTAGGATAAATCATGCAAACACTATTGGGTACAGTACATCATTTAATCAATGCTGTGAATGGCTTGGATCCTGCCATGCCACCAGTTCAGGCTTTGATTGCGCTTAATAAGATTAAGTCACAAGTTGCTGCTAGTGGGCAAGGTGGAGGTCAGCAACCGACTGTAGCCGCCAAAGATGTAAGTGGCATTATGTCTATGATCAATGGTGCATTGGCTAAGCGTCCACCTACTGCTCCAGCGGTAGCGAGTCCAGCGGTGGCCGCGCCTGAAGTATCCCCCGAACAAGAGGCTCAACCAACAACTATGGCGGATGGTGGAGTAGCTCGATTGCCTGCACACTTTAACTTTGATGGTGGCGGCATTGTTGCTTTTGCAGGTGGTACTGGCCCAGATGGTGTTGAAGATGGTGGCTTGTTGCCAATACCAGAAAAGTCTCAATCAACTGTTGGCTCTGCCCTAGATGCTTTGGGGTTACATTCTTTTGCTAATTACTTAAGTGAAAACAAGGCAAAACAAAACTTGTACAACCAAGCTCAAAGCTTAAAGCCGGGATTGTTTGAGTCATTCACTCCTACAGAACGTGCCAATAGAATGGCAGTTGTTAATAATATCAATCAAGGCGCCCAACAAGGCCTTGGTGTAGGTGCGCCAATTTCTGACCCGGCAGGTATCGCTGCCATTGAAGCTAGGATTGCACAAGCTAATCCTGATATGAATCAAGCTACGCCTACAACGCCCTCTGCACCTGCCGCACCTATGGCACAGGCAAGACCACAAGTTAGTCCTGCGGTGCAAGGCGCCCCACAAGGGCAAAGACCAACGGGTGGTATTGGACTTGGAACTAAGCCCGTAGCATCAACACCTGAGACTCCTCCACCCCTGGGAGCTGGCGGTCAGTTCTTGGCCAATCAACTTACTGCTACCGAACCTACTGGGACTACCTATGAGGAGCGTCAGAAGAAGTATTATGATGAGCATCCAGAGCTGAAAAAACCTGCAATGTCAGAGCTTGAAAAGCATTTGGCTACATTAGAACAGAACGATGCTATAGCTAAAAAAGACAGGGAAAGAAGAGAAGCAATGAGGAATGTTTCTGACTTTTTCCACAATCTATCTATGGCTGGTAGAGCGTCTGCTGGACAAACTGGCATTGGTGCATTGCTTGGTAACTATGGTCAAGTGTCGCATCAGTCTGCTATGGATGCACTTGATAGACAAGACAAGTATGAGCAAGCCGATAGAGATCACGCTATCAATATGGTTAAGTATCAATCCGAGATTGAGAATGCTCGTAGGGCAGAATCTCGTGGTGACTTTACTACTGCTGAAGCGGCGAGAGCTAGGGCAGAAGAGTATGCGGCTAAACTTAAAGAGAACAAGGTTCAGGCAGCTAGTGCTTTGGCAAGAGATGAAACCTCTGTACAGAATGATATTCGCACTAGGCAATCACAAGAAAACATTGCAAGAGAAAATCGTTTAGCTCAGATTGCTATACACAATTCGCCGGGTGCTGAGCAGAAAATGGCTGAGAAATATATTGCTGACTATATGAATCAACATGGAGGATCATATTCTCAAGCTTACGATGCATTTAAACAGGCATCTAGTGGAGAGAAAAATGATATTTCTGCACTCAAAGAAATCATTAATCCTTTGAATGGATATACTCCAGAGCAAAGAAAAGCTGCTGGTCAAAGATTGCAAGAGGTGGCAGGTATGGGTGGGGGATCGACAGCGATAACACCTCCAGCTGGAGCTATCGCCGCTTTGAAAGCAGATCCAAGCCTAAGATCAGCATTTGAACAAAAATACCATGTGAGTGCGTCCACCTATCTAGGAAAATAAGATGGCCAATCCTTTTGACCAGTTTGATGAGGTGAAGGGTGGTAATCCTTTTGATCAGTTTGATCCCATCTCTGATGAGAAAAAGAAGCGTTCAGTCTATGAAGCACTCAAGGATGTACCTGCTTCTTTTCTAACTGGCATAGGATCTTTGGCTCAAGCTCCTGGTCAGCTCTATGGCTTGGCTACTGGGGAGATGAACAACGCATCAACCAAAGAAGGTCGGTTGATCTCTAAGTTTGCTGAGCAGATGAAGTCTCCTGGTCTTAAGGCTAGAGAGGAAGATCGAGCACGCAAGATTGCAGAAGCTGAGAAAGAGGGTCAGCTATCTGCTGCATTGACTGCCGTAGGTCAGACTGTTAAAGATCCTTTTGGATTGGGATTATCGTTCCTAGCGCAGAATGCGCCACAGATGATTCCTGCTTTGGGCGTTGGTCGTGCGGTTAATGTTGGCGCAAAGGTTCTAGGTGCAACGCCTGAGATAGCATCTACTATAGCCAAGTATGCAGTCCAAGGAACTATGGCCGGTCAACAGGGCGTAGATGTTGGATCACAGGCTTATGATGATATCTATCAAAAGCTGATAAGCCAAAAGGTTCCCCCAGAGAGGGCAAAAGAGCAAGCGTTAGAGTTGGCTAGGAAGGCGGCACTAGAAGGTGCGGCTATATCTGTTGGTTCGCAGATGTTGCCTGGTGCTAATGCGTTTGCCAAGTATGCGGCCAAGGTTCCTGGTCTAGCGAAAGAAGTTGAAGAAGCTGGCATTAAAACGCTTATCCCTGAGAGTAGGCT
>Ga0208253_1000800_pt1 | contig 11752 bp, 7 predicted proteins | sample CryBogCBE10Oct08_FD_184573 | JGI IMG/M metagenome (GOLD analysis project Ga0208253, IMG submission 184573) | Freshwater microbial communities from Crystal Bog, Wisconsin, USA - CBE10Oct08 (SPAdes) | ecosystem: Environmental > Aquatic > Freshwater > Lake | place: Crystal Bog, Wisconsin, USA...
AAGCAAATTCTGCATACAACCAGGCCAATACGGCAACTACAAATGCGGCTGCTGCAAGTTCTTACGCCAATTCAGCATACACTCAGGCAAATACGGCCACAACCAATGCGGCCGCAGCATCTTCATACGCTAACAGTGCATACACTCAGGCAAATACGGCTACATCTAACGCATCTGCAGCCAGTTCTTATGCCAACTCAGCATTTGGCCAAGCAAACACAGCCAATTCAACAGCAACTTCTGCTGGCATATATGCTAATGGTGCATTTACTCAGGCAAATACTGCAAACACTAACGCAACTTCTGCTGGTGCATATGCCAATTCAGCATATAATCAAGCGAATACGGCAACTACTAATGCTGGTGCGGCCAGTTCTTATGCTAACAGTGCTTTCAGTACAGCTAATAGTGCAGGATCATATGCTAATTCTGCGTTCACTGCGGCCAATAGTGCAGGTTCTTATGCTAACAGTGCCTTTACTGTTGCTAATAGTAAGTTTTCATCTTCTGGTGGTACAATTTCAGGCAACGTAACTGTAAATGGTTCTTTATCAGTAACTGGAAATATCACTTATATTGGTAATGTAACGACTCAAGTTATTTCTGGCAATACTGGTGAATTCTTTGGTCAATCATCAAACGGTTTTGGTGCCTTATACTCTGGTGTTCCTACTGGTTTCACTTTTGAACCACAAACTATATCACAACATACTGGTAATTATGCTGGTTACATTCAAGTTAACTTGCAAAACATTAGTAATGCAAATAATTCTACAGCTGATTTTGTTGTAACGGCTGATAATGGTTCTGCAAATGATACCTTTATTGATATGGGTATCACTAGTTCTACATATACACAAACAGGTTATGGTTTAACTGGACCAAATGATGGTTATTTGTATGTCACTGGCAATACAACAACTGGTGGTGGTAATCTTGTATTATCAACATATACACCAAAAGATATTATCTTCTCTGCTAATGGTGCAGATACTTCAAATGAAATTGCTCGTTTCAAATACAATACTGGACTTGTATTAAAACAATTACCAATTACATTTGCAGATGGCACAACACAAAATACAGCAGCTGCACCATTTAGCTTCTCAAACTCAATTTTCGTTCAAGCTAATGCGGCATTCGTAGAAGCCAATTCAGCATATAGTACGGCTAATAGTGCTGGTGCATATGCAAATGGTGCTTTTGCGGAAGCAAATTCAGCTTATTCAACCGCAAACTCTGCCGGTTCTTATGCTAATTCCGCTTTTGCAACTGCTAACTCTGCTGGTGTATATGCAAATGGTGCATTTGTAGAAGCCAATTCATCATTTATTGCAGCCAATTCAGCAGGATCATATGCCAATTCTGCGTTTATTGCAGCTAACAGTGCAGGTTCTTATGCTAATTCAGCATTTATTGCAGCCAATTCTGCTGGTGCGTATGCGAATAGTGCATTTACGGCAGCTAATTCTGCTGGTGTATATGCAAACTCTGGTTACACTCAGGCAAATACCGCTACAACTAATGCGGCCGCAGCATCTGCGTATGCCAATTCAGCATTTACTACTGCAAATTCATCAGGTGCTTACGCTAATGCATCCTTCTTAGAAGCAAATGCCGCTTTTGCACACTCTAATACTACATCAAATACTTTTGTTGGTACAAACGGAACAATTGCAACACCAACAGGCAGTTCAATTACATTCAGTAGTAATAATGGCGTAACGATTACCGGTTCTGGTAATACATTAACAATCAGTTCCAATCAAGATTTAAGACCAACTGCAACACCAACATTTGCAAGTTTAACCTTAACTAATCCTTTGACTGTTGCAAATGGCGGTACTGGTGTTAATTCATTTACTGCCAATACAATTACATATTATAATGGTACTACATTAGCATCACTATCTAATGTTGCAACAGTTGGTACATATGGTAATACAACAAGTATTCCATCTATTACAATTGATGGTTATGGTCGTATAACATCTGTAACAAATAATGCAATTACAGTTCCACCTGGCACTACAATTTATGCAAACTCTGGCCAATTAACTGCTAACGCTTCTACTGGTAATGTTGCTCTAGGTCTTGCAACAACTGGCGTAACTGCTGGTGCATATGGTAATACGACAAGTATTCCTACACTTACAATAGATACATACGGCCGTATTACTTCTGTTTCAAATAACTCTATTACAGTTCCACCTGGTACTGCAATTTATCCTAACGTTGGTCAATTGACTGCCAACTCGGCAACAGGAAACATTGCACTTGGTCTTGCAAACACTGGTGTAACCGCTGGTGTATATGGTACTGGTTCTTCAATACCAAGTCTTACAATTGATTCATTTGGTCGTATTACTTCTGTATCTAACAATTCAGTTACTGCAACAGCAGCAATTGCCGTTAACGTAGATACATTTACTGCCAACGGCACAGGACAAACATATCAGTTATCTACAACACCATATGGTATTAATTCAACAATTGTTAATATCAATGGTGCAACACAACAAAAATCTGCATACACATTGTCTGGCAGTGTAATTACATTGTCTGAAATAGTGCCTTCTGGCTCACTTATTGAAGTTTCTACTTTATTAAATGCTGCAAATTCAAGTTCTTTAGTTCCAGCATTAGTTCCATATGATGATAATTTTATTGGCAATGGTGTAACAACAACATACAATTTATCAACAGTACCATCATCAATTAACTACACAACTGTATACGTTAGTGGTGTTGCACAACAAAAATCAACATATTCAGTATCAGGAAATACAATCAATTTCTCAGCTGCACCACCAAATGGTTCATCTATTGAAGTTGTCACACTAACAGCAAATACTGGTGTATTGGTTGGTTTTAGTTCAAGTATGATTGGTGGTGCGAATAATGCAATATATTCAAGTTCTGCTAACACAATAGTTGCTGGTACTTTACCAATTGCTGCTGGTGGTACAAATGCAACAACATATACACCTAATCAATTATTATATTACAACGGAACTTCATTTGCTTCGTTAGCCAATTCTGCGGTAACTCCAGGTAACTATACCTATTCTTCTTTAACAGTTGACCAATTTGGCCGTGTAACAGCAGCATCTAGTGGTACTTCTCCTGTTACTGCGGTTTCTGGTACAAGTGGTCAAATTTATTCTACTGGTGGTACGACACCAACAGTTAACTTAATTGCAACATCTGTAACTTCAGGTACATATGGTGGTTCTACACAACATGCTGTATTTGCGGTTGACCAGTTTGGTCGTTTAACATATGCAGCTAACGTAACACCAAGTATTTCTAATACTCAGATTACTGGTTTAATTACATCAAGTCAAATTGCTACTGTTGCTAATACACAGATTACAGGAACAATCAATTCTTCACAATTAACAAATACTGGGGTTAGTGCTGCAACTTATGGTGGTACATCAGTAATTCCAGTAATTACAGTTAATGCACAAGGTCAATTATCATATGCAGGAAATGCCACACCGAGTATTGCTACATCACAGTTGACTGGTACAATTTCTTCATCACAGTTGGCAACTACAGGTGTATCAGCAGGAACTTATGGTGGTTCATCAGCCATTCCAGTAATTACAATTAATTCTGGTGGCCAAATAACTTATGCAGGTAATGTCTCTGTTTCTAGTACAGCGATTGTAGCCAATTCAGGTCAATTAACTGCAAACGCTTATACAGGTATTGTTGCTTTAGGTTTGGCTACAACAGGAACAGCAGCAACATATGGTAATTCAACAACTATTCCAGTGTTTGTAACAGATGCATATGGTCGTGTTATATCTGTAGCTAATACTGCGATTGGAACATTGAATCAAAATACCACTGGTTCTGCTAACTCAGCAACATACCTAACTGGTACCTATACAGGTTCGTTAACATCAAGTCAAATCACTACAGGACTTGGTTTTACTCCATATAACTCTACTAATCCATCTGGTTATTTGACTTCTAGTGGTGCTGTTACATCATTAACAGGAACCACAAATCAGATTTCCGTATCAGGTTCAACAGGTTCAGTCACATTATCTTTACCGCAAGCAATAGCAACAACTTCTAGTGTTCAATACGGTTCTTTAGGTATTGGTGTTGCTGCGGACGGAACAACTGGTGATATTATTGCAACAGGTCTTATTACTTCATATTATTCTGATGAGAGATTAAAAACTAATTTGGGTATAATCACAGACGCTTTAGAAAAAGTTAAATCATTGAGTGGTTTTTATTATGAAGCCAATCAAACTGCACAAGAATTAGGTTACACAACAGAAAAACAAGTTGGTGTTTCTGCACAAGAAGTACAAAAAGTTTTACCTGAAATTGTTTCGCCTGCTCCAATTGACAATAAGTATTTAACTGTGCATTATGAAAGACTTGTACCACTTCTAATTGAAGCTATCAAAGAACAACAAAAACAAATTGATGCATTAATGCAAAAGGTAAAATAAATGGCATTAACAAAACTTAGTAGTTTCGTACTTGCAAATACTGGAGTAACATCTGGTACATACGGTGGTTCAACTCCTTGGCAATCAATGACCTTATCTGTTAATCCAGAAGGTCAAATTACTTCCATAGCAAATGTAACTCCATCTAGTTTAGTAGCTTCAGGATCAGCAACATCAAATATTATTGTATTGGCAACATCGGTTGCAACTGATGTGGTAAACACATATGCTCATGCATACACAACAGGTTTATTTGTGGCTAATACCGACCAATCTATTCAAGTTGGTGTACAAAACTTTGCTAATACACAAAATGCATCTGCTGACTTTGCTTTATACAATAATTTGGGCACAGACACATCAAATTATGTTGACTTAGGTATTATTAGTCAAAACTACAATACTACAATAAATTCATTTACTGCTGCTAATCCTGGTGATGCATATTTGTATTCAAATGGCAGTAACATGTTGATTGGTGCATATACCGCAGGCAAAGCAATTAAGTTCTTTGTCAATGGTTATAATGCAGCTAACGTGGGTGTTGTTATCAATGCACCAAATACTGTATCAACTACAACATCTACAGGAACAATGACTATTGCTGGTGGTTTAGGAGTTTCAGGTAACGTTAATATTGGTGGTACAATTACAGGTACATTAGCAGGTACAGGCGTATCAGCAGGAACTTATGGTGGTGCAACATCAATTCCAGTATTAGTAGTTAATGCTGGTGGACAAATTACTTCCGCATCAAATGTATCCGTTACTTCTGGTACAACAATCACCAATGAAAGTTCATCTGGTTCAACATATTATCCAATACTAACAACTGCAACTTCTGGTACTATATCAGCCGCCAACACTTCAAGTTCTGGACTAAGTTATGTTCCATCAACTGGAACATTGAGTGCCACAGTACACACTTCAACTTCTGATAGAAACTTGAAGGAAAATATTACTGTAATTGATGATGCTTTGAATATTGTAAAAGGTATCGATGGCATAAGATTTAATTGGAAAGATAACCATTTACCTTCTGCTGGTTTGCTTGCACAACAAGTGGCACAATTTTTACCAGAACTTGTTATGACTGATGATAAAAACAATCTATCTTTGAATTACAATGGTGTTATTGGTGTTTTAGTTCAAGCTATCAAAGAATTGAGCGCGGAAGTAGACCAACTTAAATCAAATAAATAGGGAACTAATAGGAGATTCCCATGGCTGCACCAATTTTAACTAGACAAGACTTTACAAATTATTGTCTCCGTAGACTAGGAGCGCCAGTTATCGACATCAACGTGGATGAAGACCAAGTATCCGACCGTATTGATGACGCAATACAATACTGGCAAGATTACCATTTCGATGGTGCTCAAAAATTCTACTGGATCCATTACATCACAGAATCTGATATTTCACATCAGTATCTGGATGCCTCACAGGCTACAGACCAAGATGGTAACAATGTTAATATCCTTGGCATCACACGCATTTTTCCATTGACAGACTCTCAGGCAACCATCAATATGTTTGACTTGAGATACCAATTGCGTTTGAATGAGTTGTATGACTTCACATCTGCATCCTACATCAATTACACATTGACTCAACAACACTTACGTTCTTTGGAACTCCAGTTCACTGGTGAAGTTCCTATTCGTTGGGTACGTAATATGCAAAGACTATACATTGATTGGGCTTGGGGTGATGGTTTTGAGATTAGTGCCGGCCAAGTTGTAGTTGCGGAGTGTTATGGTGCAATTGATCCAGACACATATCCAAATGTTTGGAATGACCGTTGGTTGAAGCAATACGCCACAGCTTTGATAAAGAAAAATTGGGGAGAAAATATGGCCAAATTTGGTGGTTTACAACTACCAGGTGGCGTAACATTAAATGGCAAAGAAACATATGATGCGGCAGTAGAAGAAATAAGAATGCTAGAACAAGAAATGATTACAAATTATTCTGGCCCACTAGAGTGGTTCTTGAACTAAATGGCAACAAGTAATTATTTTAATCTTTATGGGTCTAGACCAGACCAGAAAATCATTGAAGATTTGATTGTAGAATCCATAAAGATTATGGGTTTTGATGCTTACTATTTGCCGAATAATAACGATGCGGCTCGTGACCTTCTTTATGGTGAAGATCCGGTCAAGTTTTTCAAAACAGCGTTCCCACTAGAAATGTATCTTTCTAATGCCACAGAATACAATGGTGATAGAGAAATGTTTACTAAATTTGGTTTAGAAATTCGTAACCAAGTTTCAGTCATTGTATCTAAAAGAACATTTAGCCAAAGAGTACCACAGAATACATTTCAAAGACCACGTGAAGGTGACTTGATTTATATTCCTATTCTTAATGGAACTGGTGAATTGTATGAAATCAAATTCACAAATCAAACAAAAGACTTCTTCCAATTGGGCAGAAAACTACCATACTTCTATGAATTGGAACTAGAAAAATTCAAATACTCACAAGAAGTTATTTCTACTGGTATTGCAGACATTGATGGAATTGTTACTGATTCTGGTTATACGTTGCATTTGATTACAGGTACCGGTTCAGGAACCTACAATTTACAAGAGATTGCATTTCAATCACCAGACAATACATATGCAAATGCTTATGCCTATGGTACTGTGCAGTCATGGATTCCATCTACAAACACACTATCAATGTCTAACATCTACGGAACATTCACTGATGGTAACGCAGTAATTGGTAAATCGAGTGGTGCAAGCTATGTTGTTGGTACATATGATCCATTAGAAACTCCTGCAATCAAAGAACCATACGATAACAGTTTAACTGCTGCTGCAGCTTCTGCAATTATAGTTACAACTGAAACTAATCCTATAGGTGGTCTATAATGTCCAATACCACTTATAACAGAATGATTCGTAAGTTGACGGTTGCTTTTGGCAATCTATTTGATAACATTACGTTGGTTCGTTATAATCCAGATGAGTCGGAACAAGAAAGATTTATTGTTCCATTGGATTATGCAACAAAAGAATTGTATGTGATGCGTTTGCAAGGTGATCCAAACCTTGATAAGAAGATTCAAATGGCTTTGCCACGTATGTCTTATGAGATGAATGGCATTTCATACGATGCATCACGTAAGCAAATAACAAATATGCAGAACTTTGCATATACGGGTTCTCAATACATTTCACAATACAATCCAGTTCCATACAACTTTGATTTTAGCCTTTATCTATATGTACGTAACATTGAAGATGGTAATCAAATCATAGAACATATTTTACCATATTTTGCACCAGATTACACAATCAAAGTCAACATGATTCCTGAAATGGGAATTGTAAAAGAAGTACCTATCATCCTAAATAGTACAAGCTATGAAGTAAACTATGAAGGTGACAGAGACTCAGATACTAGAATGGTTATTTGGACTCTAAACTTTACAGTCAAAGGTTTTATCTTTGGTGCTATCAATGATAACGTTGGACTAATTGAAACATCTATTACAAATATATACAATAATAAAGTAACAGCAAACAATGTTTTGTTTGAGATGGCTGAAGTCGGTACAGGAAGTTATAAAATTGGTGAAATTGCATATCAAGGACCATCAGCGTCTTTTGCAACTGCAACTGGTCAAGTAGTTTCATATCAAAATTACAATTTAGTTCTAACAAATCTAACGGGCAATTTTGTGTCAAACCAAAACATTGTTGGACAAACTTCTGAAGCAACTAGAAAGTTTTTGAACTACAAAGTTGTACCAATTGAACTTGCCAAGATTGTTGTTTCTCCAGTTTATGGTGATGTGTTTGAAGATTTGTCATCAGAAACTGGTTCAGATGATTTGAGAAGTGATGTTGGTGTAGAAGATATGTCAACAGAAACGGCCAACTCTGGACCATTCACAATCAATACTGTTATAACGGAATATCCAAATATATAAAAGGTTAAAAAATGTCAAAGACGCTACAATTTAGAAGATATACAACAAGCAACCTTGCTAGTATTACTGGTGCCTCAGGTGAATTGATTGTTGATACCACGTTAAACCAAATCACAGTACACGATGGTAGTACAGCAGGTGGTTGGTATGCAGCCAACGCAATTACCTTACAAACAGTTTGGAATACCGCTAATGCGGCAGCTAATGCGGCTGGTTCAGATTTAGCAAATACAGGTGGTACACTAACAGGTAACTTGTTGATTACTGGCACCGCAAACGTTAGGGGTAATCTTTATTCTACTACAATCACAACAGCAACAGGTTCTGGTGGTAATCTAACTATTGATCCAGATGGTTATGGTGATGTTATATTTACACCTTATACTGAATTATTTGTACAATCTTCAAATACATCAGTCAATACAACAACTGGTGCAATAGTTGTTTCTGGTGGTGTTGGAGTTGCAGGTAATGTATTTGTTGGTGGTTTAATAGAAACATCAGGTAGTGGTATTGGTTATTCAACAGGCGCTGGTGGTACTGTAACACAAGCAACAAGTAGAACTACTGGTGTCACATTAAACAAACCATCAGGCCAAATTACATTGTTCTCACAAGCATTGGCTGCAGGTGCTGCAAATACTTTTGTATTAACAAATTCCACAATTGCTGCAAATGATTTTATAATGTTGAATCACTTTAGTGGCGGAACATTAGGTAATTATGTTTTTGCTGCCAATACAAGTGCAGGTCAAGCAAACGTTACTGTTCGTAGTATCACAACAGTTACAGCTGAAGCACCAGTGATTCAATATGTAATCATCAAAGGCGCAACAAGTTAATTAAACTACGTTAAACTATGAATACATTTGATAAAAATATGGAACAAATCTTTGACGTAGCCACAAAAGTGGAGACTCCACCTGTGACTAAAAAAGAAACTTTGCCTATTAAAGTTGGTGAACAAGAACTTGAAGAAGATTTGGTTGATGCGTATGAACAGACAAAAACCAATCTTCAGGACTTAATAGACCAAGGCAAAAGTGCAATGGATGAGATACTGGAGATTGCAAAAGCAGGCCAACATCCTCGTGCATTTGAAGTTTATGGTACTTTACTAAAGAATGTGGTAGATGCCAACAAAGAACTTCTTGCAGTTCAAAAACAAATGCGAGACATGGATAAGAAATCTGTACCATCAGGTTCTACAACTATTGATAAAGCTATTTTTGTTGGATCAACTTCAGAACTAAGCAAGTTCATCAAAAGTAACAAAGAATGATAGATTCAAAAGACAGTTACCGTGACAATCCACTGCTTAAAAAAGCAGGTGTACAAATCAAATACTCACAGGAACAAGTTGAGGAGTTTTTGAAATGTGCAAAAGATCCGGTTTACTTTGCACAACACTACATCAAAATTGTTAACGTTGACCGTGGCTTGATGCCTTTTGAGATGTGGGACTTTCAAAAAGAAATGATTAAATTGTTCCACGAGAATCGTTTTGTTATAACTAAATGTCCTCGTCAAGTTGGTAAAACAACCACTTCTGTGGCATATCTTCTTTGGTTAACCTTATTCTCAGATTCACAAAATATTGCCGTATTGGCCAACAAAGGTTCACTTGCGAGAGATATTTTAGCCAAATACCAACTGGCATATGAGAATCTTCCAATGTGGTTGCAACAAGGAATCATTACCTGGAATAAAGGTAACGTAGAACTAGAGAATGGTTCTAAGATTATGGCCGCATCAACCTCATCATCCGCAGTTCGTGGAGGATCATTTAACTGTGTATTCTTAGATGAGTTTGCGTTCGTACCTGCAAACATTGCCGAGGAGTTCTTTAACTCTGTTTATCCTGTTATCTCCTCTGGTAAATCCACAAAGATTATTATCGTTTCTACTCCTAATGGCATGAATATGTTCTACAAGTTGTGGATGGATGCCATTGGCAACAAGAACGGATACAAACCATTTGAGATTCATTGGTCTATGGTACCAGGCCGTGATGAGGCTTGGAAGTATGAAACAATACGTAACACATCTGAAGAACAATTCAGACAAGAGTTTGAATGTGAATTCTTAGGTTCTACAAATACGTTGATTTCAGGCCAAAAATTACAACAATTGGTTTACAATGACCCCGTTTATGTGCATGATAAGGTCAAAATTTATCAACAACCTATTAAGGAAATTGATGGTGAGGCTTCATCAGACCATCTATATGCAATTACAGTTGACGTTTCAGAAGGTAAGAACATGGATAGTTCAGCCTTCTCAGTTTTTGACATATCGCAAATGCCATACAAACAAGTGGCATCATATCACAGTTCGTCAATTAGTCCAGTATTGTTCCCAACCGTAATCTATAATGCAGCTAGATTATATAACAATGCATATGTTTTAGTGGAAATTAACAATACTCCACAAGTAGCAGACACTTTGCACTATGAATTAGAGTATGAAAACCTATGGAAAGTGTTCACGGGCAACAAGAAACCACAACAATTGTCTGCCGGTTTTGCACGTGGTGTACAGATGGGTTTGAAAATGTCACCTCAAGTCAAACGTATTGGTTGTTCCAATCTTAAAATGTTGATTGAAGGTGATAAATTAATCACTAATGACTTTGATACCATATCAGAATTGACCACTTTTGTGGCTCAAAAGAACACTTTTATGGCGGAAGAAGGTGCAAACGATGACTTAGTAATGACTTTAGTTATCTTTGCATGGGCAACTACGCAAAAATACTTCAAAGAAATTGTTAGCCATGACATCCGCAAGCAATTACAACTTGAAGAAATGAATCAGGTAGACGAAGATTCATTACCTGCACCTATTATAGAAAATGGAATGACCACAAATCTTGAATTGATGGATGGCGATTTGTGGGATGCAACACCTGGCGGTGATACATATGGTTCTTTCATGCGAGATATGATGAGGAACTTGTAAAAATCATAGTTCATAAATAATCATTATGGTATTCAACTGCCAAAACTCATAATAATTCAAGGAGAAGAAAAAAATGGCAAATCTATTATCTCCAGGCGTAAGTGTAAACGAAGTTAACTTAACTACCGTTGTGCCTTCCGTTCTGACTACAGCAGGCGCATATGCAGGTCCTTTTGCATGGGGTCCAGCCGCAACAGTTATTCCAGTTTCCTCAGAAACAATTTTACTTAACACTTTTGGAAAACCTGATAGCAACACTTATGCTTCATTCTTTACCGCAGCTTCTTTCTTGGCTTACGGTAACAATTTGCAAGTTGTTCGTGCAGCAAACACAGCAAGCTACAATGCTTCTGCTAACGCT
>Ga0208253_1000802_pt1 | contig 11738 bp, 12 predicted proteins | sample CryBogCBE10Oct08_FD_184573 | JGI IMG/M metagenome (GOLD analysis project Ga0208253, IMG submission 184573) | Freshwater microbial communities from Crystal Bog, Wisconsin, USA - CBE10Oct08 (SPAdes) | ecosystem: Environmental > Aquatic > Freshwater > Lake | place: Crystal Bog, Wisconsin, USA...
CTCAATAAAATTCTTGGGAAGACAGAATGGGCCATTCCTGTGTTTGGCTGTCAGTTAGCCAAGGACTCCAAGAATTTTCCAAAGAAAATGAAGGGCGTAAAACGCCTTGAGTATAAGTTTGACGGTGTCAGGGCACTCGCCGTTGTTACTCCTACTTCGGTGTCTCTATTGAGCCGAGAGGGCCATCCATTTGACAATTTTTCTGAGATAGTGGACGCTATCATGGACAAATGCAGGTCATGCTGTGATGCTATGGACCCGGATAACAAGTTCGGTAGAAAATTTGTCCTTGATGGAGAGATCGTTGGTGAGAATTTTCAAAAACTTATGCGTCAGACTCGTCGCAAGAAGGATGTTCAGACCAACGGTATGATTTATCATATATTTGATATCATTCCATTTGATGACTTTGAGGCCGGATTTTCTAAAATTCCTCAATCCGACAGAACTGAGTATCTTGAAAAGGCCAGAGATCATATTGCTGACGTAGATTGCCTTCAGATATCTGAAGGCATCAATGTTAATCTGAATACTACCGATGGTAATGTTCAGATGAAAGAGTTCTACGATAATGCCGTGGAAATGGGTCTAGAAGGGATTATGATTAAAGATGTGAATGCCCCTTACGAATGTAAGAAAGGGACACATTGGATGAAGTTGAAGCCAGCAATTACTGTTGATTTGGAAATTGTTGGATTTGAAGAAGGCACGGAAGAAGGGAAGAATCAAGGAAGATTGGGTGCATTTATTTGTGAAGGAGTAGATGATGGACGCACAATCAGAGTTAATGTTGGTGGTGGTATCAGTGATGATGCTCGTGATGAGTATTGGAAAGACAGAGATAACCTACTTGGTAGAGTTGTTGAAATCAAAGCGGATGCGGTAACTCAGAACCAAGATGGTACATATAGCCTGCGATTCCCACGGTTCGTGAGATTCCGTGGGTTTGAAGCTCATGAGAAACTATGAGTCAAGATAAAGAACAAGAATATACCGACTTGATGAAACATTTGCGTGGAATACGCAAGATTGTCATTAATGCTAGGTATGGTGGGTTTGGATTATCTTTGGAAGCTATTATGCTATATTTAGAAAGGTCTCAAATGACTTATACATTAATAGCAAAGCCAGATAGATATTCACAAGAAAGGTATGGTCCAGATATTTACGATATAACTGGCAATAAATGGTATGACAGTTTCATTGCAAGGGATGATCCTATTCTGGTTTCTATCGTAGAAGAATTGGGAGATAAGGTTAACGCGGAACATGCGAAACTAAAAGTGGTATCTATCCCTGCAAATGTTGAGTGGACAATAGAAGAATATGATGGGAGGGAATGGGTGGCAGAAGTGCATCGCACGTGGAGTTGATAAATAATATTATGTTATCTTATTGGACATTATTCATAGCCTTATGCCTGAGCGTCGTATCAGCATGGTATAGCATCATTGGATTGACTACGATGTTTTCAGCCGCAGTCATTCCAATTATTATTATGGGCACCATTCTGGAAATAGCTAAGGTATCGGTTACTGTCTGGCTCCATCATTACTGGAAGTTTTGTCGTCCATTGATGAAACTATATCTGGTTCCGGCAGTCCTTATGCTTATGCTCATTACCAGTATGGGGACATATGGATATCTTGCAAAAGCCCATTTGGACCAAGGCATTCCATCTGGTGATATAGCCGCTAGAGTGGCCCTCTTAGACGAAAAAATCAAGACAGAACGGGATAATATTGAGACAAGTCATAGAGCGTTGGCACAGATGGATGCATCCGTTGATCAAACTCTTGCCAGAACCACTGATGACAAGGGCGCAAGCCGTGCTGTGTCTATAAGGAAATCACAAATGAAAGAAAGAAACGGATTACAGAAAGAGATTGCTGATTCACAAGCCAAGATAGCTAATCTCAATGAAGAACGTGCGCCAATAGCATCACAGATGCGTAAGGCAGAGGCCGAAGTTGGACCTTTAAAGTATGTAGCCGCTCTTATATACGGAGATAACCCGGATTCAAATCTACTTGAACGAGCTATTCGTTGGGTTATTATTATTCTTGTTATTGTATTTGATCCGTTGGCCATAATGATGGTTCTCGCCGCTAATGAAAGTATGAAGTGGGAGAAAAAATCAATTCCAGCGCCTATAGAGGAAGTAGAACCGACAACAGAAGATCATGGTGACTGTCCTAAATGCGGGTCCAAACTATTATACGCATCTGGTATAGGACCATTTTGCAATAATCATGATTGTGATGTTATTGACAACATCCTAAATTGGGATCAACCAAGACAGTCGGTCCTTTGGAACACTCCAGATGGAACTCAAATAGTCACCGGAGATAACCCAGAGCCAGAAACAGATACGACACCTTCTATTGGTAGTATAGTAAATATTCCGGGTGTTGGTGAAAATCAAAAACCAAACGATGATAAATAAAGTTGGATGCCATTATGGGTCCAACAATATAAAACTTGCTTAATAAGGAGAAAAAACATGTCAAATACAATTCACACTTAACTCCCTTCTTTCAAAAGAAATATAACCAAAATGATAGACAATATAATTTGTCTATAGTATTATAATATCTTATTGAAGGAGAAATCATGAAATTGAAACCGATTAGAGATCGTATTGTCGTTCGTCTACTTGAAGCCGAAACTGTGACCAAGTCTGGTCTTGTAATCCCCGATAATGCCGCAGAAAAGCCATGCCAAGGTGTAGTCTTGGACGTTGGAACTGGGCGCATTGCTGAAGACGGAAGTATCACTCCTCTTGTAGTAAAGGAAGGTGATAGGGTTCTGTTTAGTAAGCATGCGGGACAGACCGTAAAATTGGAAGGTAACGAATTTCATCTTCTGCGCGAAGATGAGGTCGTAGCAATTATTCATAGTGGAGAATAACAAAATGGCAAAATCAGTATCTTTTGGCGACAGTGGTCGCAATAAATTAGTAGAAGGAATCAACACCTTGGCTGATGCAGTCAAGGTAACTCTTGGTCCGAAGGGTCGCAACGTAGTTATTGAAAAGGGATATGGGTCTCCCCATGTCACTAAGGATGGTGTAACTGTTGCGAAGGAAATCTCTCTTGAAGATCCCCTTCAGAATATGGGCGCACAAATGCTCAAAGAAGTTGCAAGCAAGACCGCAGATCAAGCCGGTGATGGCACTACAACGGCAACTGTTCTTGCTCAGAGCATCGTTAAGGAAGGTATCAAATATGTGGTAGCAGGTCACAATCCGATTGACTTGAAGCGTGGTATTGACACAGCGGTAGTTGCCGCAGTTGAAGTGCTTAGTGAAATTAGCAAACCATGTGACACTACTAAGGAAATCGCACAGGTTGGCACTCTGAGTGCAAATGGAGACGATTCCATTGGTAACCTGATTGCAGAGGCTATGGAACGTGTTGGAAAAGAGGGCGTCATCACTGTTGAAGATGGTAAATCTTTTGCGGATGAATTGGATGTTGTAGAAGGTATGCAATTTGATCGTGGATACATCAGCCCATTCTTTGTCACCAATAAAGAAAAGCAAACTGTCACTCTTGATAACCCATTCATTCTGTTAGCTGACAGCAAGATTTCGGCAATTCGTGACCTTCTGCCTATCCTTGAGGAAGTTGCAAAGGTAAATAAGCCACTTCTTATTATCGCAGAAGATGTAGAAGCAGAAGCCCTTGCGACCCTCGTTGTAAACAATCTTCGTGGCACCTTGAAGGTGTGTGCAGTTAAGGCACCCGGATTCGGTGACCGACGTAAGGCAATTCTTGGAGACATCGCTATTCTGACTGGTGGAACTGTAATTGCAGAAGAACTTGGTCTTACCTTGGAAAAGGCTACCGCGCAGTATCTTGGTATGGCCGCACGTGTTGAAGTAAACAAGGACAATACGATTATCATTGATGGTTCTGGTGAACCTGAAAGTATCAGTGGCCGTGTTACTCAGCTTCGCAACCAAATCCAAGATACTACCAGTGATTATGACCGTGAGAAGTTGCAGGAACGACTGGCTAAGTTGGCTGGTGGTGTTGCAGTAATCAAGGTTGGTGCGGCTACCGAGATTGAAATGAAGGAAAAGAAAGATCGTGTAGACGATGCTCTTCATGCAACTCGTGCGGCTGTTGAAGATGGAATTGTCCCCGGTGGTGGCGTAGCACTTATTCGTGTTCGTCAGAAAATCAAGGGATTGACCGGCATCAATGCAGATCAAGATGCGGGTATTAAGATCCTTCTTCGTGCTCTGGAAGAACCAGCACGTTGCATTACGCAGAATGCCGGAGAAGAAACCAGTGTCATTATCAACAACATTACCAACGATTCATCTGTTAATTATGGCTATAATGCGGCCAATGGTTCTTACGGCGATCTCGTTGAAATGGGTGTAATTGATCCAACGAAGGTCACTAAGACCGCGTTAATCAATGCGGCCAGTGTTGCTGGTATGATCCTGACTACCGATTGTTCAATTGCTAACATTCCTTCTGAGAATGACGCAACTGCCCAAGGCGGTGGTGGTTACCCAATGATGATGTAATCATCTGATAAATACTTGGGTGAATGCCTTATGGGTTCACCCAAGACTTACTTGCTTAATATAAGGAGAAAAACATGACTAAATTAACCACTGTGGACTTACGTCCATTCTATAGCTCACTCATTGGTGCAGATCGTATTATGAGCAGACTGTCTCAGTTTGATACGGCTACCCAAAACCAGAATTACCCACCCTACAACATTATCAAGAAGGGCGAAAATTTCTTTGAAGTCCAGATTGCTGTTGCAGGTTTTGACGAAGGGGAAATTGATATCCGTGTTCAAGATGGTAACCTTATTGTTACTGGTGAAAAAATACCGACAGAGGAGCCAATTGGCGACTATCTCTACCATGGCATCAGTGCTCGTAAGTTCATTAGAACATTTGCGCTTGCCGAATATGTAGAGGTGATCGGTGCCGTTTCTAAAAACGGAATCCTGATTATTTCACTTGAACACCAAATCCCCGAGTCTGCGAAGCCAAAGACTATTGCAATCACATATCAAAAGTGATAAGATAGGGCTAAATACGGTAGGAGGAAACTTCTACCGTATCCATCCATTAATTTAAAGGAAATAGAAAAATGTCAGATACTATCACTCGCCCGAAAGTCAATACACAGATCAAGGAACCATCATTGTTCAAAATCATCTATCTCAATGACAATGTCACTACTGTAGACTTTGTTATTGACACTCTGATGACATATTTCAACTATGGAATGGATACCGCGTTCAAGATTACACAAGATATCCATGAAGAAGGATCAGCGGTAGTCGCGGTTCTTCCGTATGAATTGGCAGAGCAGAAGGGAATTGAAGTTACAATGGCCGCACGTTCTAATGATTATCCTTTGCAGGTTAAACTGGAACCGGATGCCTAAAAATCAACGGTAATACGTTTGGGGTAATAAGCGGTCTGGGACCATGGGGTGCCACCGCGACCTCTACAATTGTTGACGTATCTGACTCCATCTATTACCCGATCTATTGATTTATGATAATGTCCAAAGCACCAGACTTTGATTTTGTTCTCACTGTCTTCCTTTAGAATCATTGGTAATAATTCGTTTCCAAGGCAATTGAACCTAGGGTGTCCTACTAAGTCAACATCGTGACTGACCAATGACGGCATTGGTAGAGTATGAGTGACAACAACTACCGATTTGATATCTGGGTGTTTTTGAAGGCGCTTGATACAACTCATCAAATATGCCACATCATGGTAGGCAACTTTCACTATTGATGATGCCATCGCGGTTGTCACTCTTGTGTAATCACTAAACCATTCAACTACGAGATTATGATCTATTGTGGGATCAAAATCATAGGTCCACCATCCATTTGTGGAGATAATCGCCACGCCGTTGATGATAACGAGGTTATCTTGAAGATAAACCACGTTTTCAATCCCATCTAACGAGGAGTGGAGGAATTTGTAGCTATCTGACAAACTGGGAAGGAAGTCACGATGTTCATCATTGCCATCAATGTAGAATACACCAGCGTATTCCTTGCCAAATCTCTCAAGGGTATGGACCAATAGTGTACGGTCACGACTAACATCACCTGTGATAATGCAGTAAGGGGCGGTAGGTGATATATCCAGTTCCGTTTCCCACGATTCCATGTGGAGATCACCAATAAGATCAAAGCTAAAACTACTCATAATAAATATATTTACTTAAAGGAGACACAATGAACATTATTTTCGGTACTTTAAATGCCAAACAGATAGAAGAAAAATACATTACGTTAGAACTTGATACCTTTCAACTCGGCGAAGGTGGTATCATTGATACGGCATACTGTGTCATAGAGTTAGTCCCACTTGATGAAATCGCTGATCTTGAATCTCTAAAAGCATCCCATTCTTCACTTATGGAATCATACAAAAACCGTGATTGGGAAGCCTGTCAGGACTCTCTCAATGTGCTTAATGGCAAGTGGAATGGAGAAATGGACACATTCTATGATGTGATGCAGGATAGACTGAATAACTTTCTAACAAATGAACCAGATGAATCATGGTCGCCTGTTATTCTGCGCGAAGCGCAATACGTTGAGCAAGCTGATACATCTGAGTAATCACTTCATCTGTATTCTTCACACGCCACGCATTTCTTAATTCTGTATCTGCTTCAACAACTCCGTGCCTCTCTAACCACAATGAGGCACGGTTCTTTTCAATTAACTCATCCATTCCGTTGTTTAGATTGGTAATCAATTCACCCGACACGCGATTGAAAAATTCATTGCTGAAGAAATGAGATTTATTGAACGCACATATTTCATTCATCATTTTTATCTTTTCCTGCTTCAGTGAAGGGGACCATGACGCTATCTGCTTCATAAGTTCTACGATAGCCCTAAGTCGTTCCGAGTGGTCTCCTATCATGTCGTAACTTTCGTCCCACACATCACTGAATGTCTTAAATCCATAGCTTCGTAAATAAGAAAGGCTTAGTGGAGTAGACGCCAAGATGAATGGCTTTCCAACAGCTATTGGTCTTAGAGATTTCTCTGTGATATGGTTTCTCATATCTGAAAATAGAGTTTCTAATACAACTTCTATCAAGCTTTCTGAATAGTCTTGAATGTCAAAGTCAGCACTGGCATAACTAGATGCTTTGGATTCTGAAAATACAGCCTCTATTGAATTGTTCGGAACCCACTCCGCATCTATAAATTCGTGATTTCTATAGTGAATGCCAATATCTGGATCAATTGGGTTGCACCAAGTCATACACTCAGATTCCAAGCCGCTCTCTATGAGAAGATCGCTGAACTTCAGGCGGTATTCACGTGTGCCGGACCATGCACGGTTATAGATCAGAAATGTGCGAGAGGGCTGGTCATGTGGTGAAATAAACTTGGCATACCTAAACCAATCTAATGCGATTATCGCGTGTGACCAGTAGTATACCGGAATAAAGTTAGAAGATTCGTATTTGAATAGCTCCGATGAGTTTTTCTCACTGTGTAACAATATGCAGTGGTCCCACACATTTTGGACCATCCCACGAAAATTGAGAGAGGGCAGTGAGATGTCCCTACTTATGATCATATCGTCCAAGTAATTTCTTGAAATTGGCTTATCATACAGGGCATAGTTCAATGGTTCTTGGTCATTGCAGTATATCTCAGGAGTGGAGACCCAATGGACTGACCCTCCGTCCAGTGGAGATAGCTGTTGTAAGTCTTCTACTTTTTTAGAACCATGCGGAAAAAAGCGATAAATTAATACATCATCATTAAAAATAGATTTGGCGTGGCCTTCTATGAAATGATATAAACGATCTAAAGGAATACTCATAAATGAAGCGAATTGGATTTATAGGATTAGGAAAACTCGGACTTGAGTGCGCCGAAGTGTTTGCCCAACACTATCATGTGTGGGGCTACGATATTTACCCACGTAAAAGTGACAGTGTTCAAATTACAAGTTTGGAAGAGACTATCAATGAATCGGATTGGATCTTTATAGCCGTCCCCACTCCTCATGCAGAAGGATATGATGGCTCAGTTCCATCAAGCCATATGGAACCAAAAGACTTCGGGCATGATGCCGTTAAAGAAGCTATATTTGAAATCAATCGTTACGCCAAACAGCCAAAGAAGGTTGTCTTGATTAGCACAGTCTTGCCCGGAACCACTCGTAGGCATTTCGTTCCTATGCTTGATCCAAAACATGAGTTCCTTTATAACCCATATCTCATTGCCATGGGGTCGGTAAAGTGGGACATGGTCAACCCAGAGATGATTATGATTGGCACGGAGGACGGGTCTGCTACTGGTTTGGCAAATGAGTTGGTCAATCTATACTCTCCAATGATGAAAAATGATCCACGTATTGAAATTGGTACATGGGATGAGTGCGAAAGCATCAAGATTTTTTACAACTGCTATTCCAACGACACCGAAGCATTAACTTCAAATGGTTGGAAACTTATTAAGGATGTGAATCCAATGACTGATAAAATTTTCAGTTTAAATCCAGAAACATTAATCCCAGAATATGTAAAAGTAAAGAAAATAGTCGGACGAGAGTATAAGGGTGAAATGATTCACTTTTATAGCACAAAAGATAATATTTTAGTAACCCCAGAACATAATATGTTTTCTGGGAAACTTTCCCATACACCAAAGAACGGCAAAAAATACTCTTACAAGTGGAGTTTGAGAAAAGCACAAGATATTATTCAAGAAAAGAGTTTCGCATTTTGTAGAGAGACCGTGTGGACTAATAGTAGTCCAGAATTTATTGATTTAGGTTTTGCTAAATTCCCAACAAAAACTTACGTTAAAATGATGGCTTGGTATTTAAGTGAAGGATGCTCACATAGTGGACGAATGATTATTAGTCAATGTCCAGAAAAAAATCCAGAGAAGCATACTGAAGTAATAGATATTATGGAAGAAATTAAAATAGCACTGGGCAGTAAAATGAAGATTTGTTCAAGTGGTATGAACAAATCTATTCTGAATAGAGATTTAACTCAATATTTGTCACAATTTGGAAAGAGTGCTGATAAGTTTATTCCAGATGAAATCAAAAATTTAGGTCGTGATGACATTAGACTCTTCTTGGATATTTATAACAAGGCCGATGGTAGTAGTATGCCAAAAGTTTCTTGGTCTACTGGAGTCAAAACATTTAATACTCAATATAAATATTATGCCACTATTAGTGATAAAATGGCCTCCGATATTGGAGAATTGATTATTAAAGTTGGAAACTTTCCTAGTTATCGTAAACAAATCAGCTCACTGAGTGGAAAGTTATGCCACTTGATTTACGAGTTAGTTGGTAAAACTTCACTATATCAGCAAAGTTCCTCTAATGGATTAAAGTTTAATAAAGTAGAATACGATGGGAATGTAGTATGTGCTATGTTAGAAAAAAATCATGTATTCTTGACACGGAGAGAAGGTAAATGTACTTGGCAAGGTAACACCTTCATTAGCGCCAAGATTGGACTGGCAAACATGATTCAAGATTTCGCAAACAAGATTGGCAACATCAATGTAGATGTAGTGACAAATGCGCTGTCTAAGTCAACCATGCGTATCATGGGGCCAAAGTATATGACTGCTGGCATGGGCGATGCTGGTGCCTGTCACCCTAGAGACAACATTGCTTTGCGCTGGTTAGCACAGGAATACGACCTCGGCTATGACATTTTTGACACTATCATGAATGCCCGTGAGATTCAAGCAAAAAATTTGGCAGAATTCTTGGTAGAAATATCCACTGCTTCATTCAGGTCTGAACTTCCGATTGTGATTCACGGAAAAGCATACAAGCCAGATGTGCCATACTGTATCGGGAGCTATTCTACTCTTATTGGTCACTACATTAAGGAATTTGGACGCTCCGTGGTATACATTGACCCATTGGCAGACGATTCTACTGATGTTGTTACCGAAATTTCTGAGCCATCTGTCATCCTTTGGGCGCACAATCGTAGCGTTACCTATGATTACACTGGTGAAGAATCAAAAACACCCCCTTACTGCAATATTCCACCAAGATCAGTTATTGTTGATCCGTGGAGGCAGTTGCCTCAAGATATATCCACAGTCACAGTAATCCATTATGGGAACTCACGCATATCTAACGTATAAATTAACTAAGTTTTGGGATGATGAATACAAGTCCTTAGACTATATTCACAAACCATTTAATGATCCAGAAAGTGTAAATCTCTGGATTAACCAAGGATTCCAGAGCAAGATTACAGGTGAACTTGCCGACATGACAGGAAGGCAACCATCATGGAACCATCACTTTATTGAACACTATTCAAAGTTAGGGTGGAAGGATATCGGGACAGCCTACTATAAAATGACTTCTGGCACAGTGATGCCGACACATCAGGATAGATACAAAGCATACGTAGAACGGTTCGGGTTACATGGCAAGGAAAGGACAATTCGCAGGGCATTAGTCTTATTAGAAAATTGGAGACCCGGACATTATCTTGATGTCATGGGTGACCCCTTCGTTAAATGGAAGGCGGGTGATGTAGTTGAATGGGTATACGATACACCTCACACAGCCGCCAATATCGGGTTTGATGACCGATATACACTACAAATCACTGGCCACTACTAATGATTATTAATTCACACAATGAATGGGACAAACTACGAAGCATCGTAGTAGGATCAGCGAAGGGAGCTAACTGGCCCACCAATGACCCCGTATTCTCTAAAGAATCAGAGAAAACTTCATGGAAAGAAACTCCTGTACCAAGTGGTCCGGTGCCTCAATGGATTATTGATGAAGCAGAATCCGAATTGGATGGGCTGTCTACGATTTTGAGCAACTTAGGAGTTGACGTGGTCAGACCAGATGAACGTGATTTTGTGGCCACGGACGGTATGTATAACTACTGTCCGAGAGACCGTTTACTGATTGCTGGGGACACAATCGTAGATTGCGCTATGATGTATCCATGCCGTGACCAAGAAATTGAAACACTATCTGCGATTACTGAAGGCAACAAAGTCGTTCACATGCCACGTGGCACAGGAATGGTTCTTGATGCGGCCAACGTATGCAGACTGGGTGATAAATGGATATTTCTAAACAGTTGGAGTGGTAACGCGAAAGCCGCATTGTGGCTTAAAGAGCAGTTCCAACACATTGAGATTGAATTTTGTAGCTTCTACGCCGGGGTCCATATTGACTCCACTATAGTTCCATTGCGTGAAGGATTGGTCATGGTTAATGCCTCGCGGGTGAAACGAGAGCAGTTACCGAGCACTTTGTCTAATTGGGAAATCATTTGGGTTGATGAAGTAGTGGAGCAGGGATTCTACCAGTATCCCTATGCAAGCAAGTGGATAGGAATGAATGTTCTGGTTGTTGATCCACAAACTGTCATTATGGATGCGGCTCAGGTTGATTTGATTAAGCAGGTAGAAGGATACGGGTTTACTGTTATCCCTCACACACTGAGCCATAGTAGAACATTGGGTGGCGGATTCCACTGTGTCACGCTTGACCTCCATCGGGAATCTTAGATTCATGTGCTCTCATTAATCTTTCTCGTGGGGGTTGACAATATGCCGAAAAATGCGTATATTAGTTATTTATCCCCAAATAGGAGGTTCACAAAATGCACAAGCTCGGCTATCTATTGGCTATTTTTCTCATTGGATGTGCCAAGCATCCATTGTCGCCAACA
>Ga0208253_1000808_pt1 | contig 11665 bp, 9 predicted proteins | sample CryBogCBE10Oct08_FD_184573 | JGI IMG/M metagenome (GOLD analysis project Ga0208253, IMG submission 184573) | Freshwater microbial communities from Crystal Bog, Wisconsin, USA - CBE10Oct08 (SPAdes) | ecosystem: Environmental > Aquatic > Freshwater > Lake | place: Crystal Bog, Wisconsin, USA...
GCGCAGCTTGGTTGATTGATCAAAGAAGATGCCGACAAGGACGAATGGGATGCCGAGTCCTAAACAATATGCAACGCTAAGGATTGCACCGCGCAAAGCGCTTGAACTCGCAAACGAAAGCGTTTGGACGGCGCCAAGTGTTGGTCCGATGCACGGAGTCCAACCAATGCCAAAGAGAAAGCCGAGCACTGGTGCGCCAAGCAGACCAGCCTTAATTTTCCATTGTGGCTTAAAGGAACGATAAAAGCGGGTGCTGAACAGGAAAACGATTCCCATCGCGATAGTCAGAAAACCGAGCCCGACCGATATCCAGGTTGAATGAGTAGAGATTTGCGCGCCGAGCGAACCAAAGAGCGCACCGTACGAAATAAATAGTGCGGAGAATCCCAACACGAACAAGAGCGAGCCCAGCGCTGTTCGGCCGCGGGTGCGGGTCTCAGTCATGCCGGCGGCATAACCCAAGTAACCGGGTACGAGCGGCAAAACACAAGGCGAGAAGAAGGAGATCAAACCTGCGATGAGCGCAACCAACATGGCCACAATGAGATTTCCACTAAAGACTTGATTAACAAAGAAGTTATGCATTGACGGCGCCCCCAGTAACTGATTCGAGCACCTTCTGCATGATTGCTACGGTCACTTCGCCAGAAATACGTGCAGCTACTCGACCTTGAGCATCAATCACAATCGTTGTTGGGATTGCATCTGGAATCAACGAACCACGAAACTGTGTGAGCACCGAATCATCAGTAGCGATGGGATAGCTCAGTTTGAATCGCGAAACGAAATCGCTCGCCGCAGATGCGTTATCGCGAGTCAGGATTCCGACAAAGTTGATGGTCGGGTTTTTTTGTGCAAAATCTTCGAGCACAGGTGCTTCAGCTCGACATGGGGCACACCACGATGCCCAGACGTTTATAACAGTCACTGAACTCTTAGAGAGGGTCCACTGTGTGCCGTCGAGGGTTGGGCTAGCAATCGCAGGTGCTGGTTTGCGATCTGCTGGCTTAAGCACGAGCGCCGATCCGCTGCCTGAGACGAATGCGTTCTCGTTATTCTTAGAAATTCCGCCAGTACTGCAGGCGCTCAACCCAAGTACCGAAGTTAGGACTACGAGTACTGTTAACCGGCGCTTCATTTTTTTACCGGCAAGAGATGTCGCGCAGGTTCGTTGTATGACGTTCCTACGATGTCGCCGTTGTCATCGAGATGAATACTGGTGACTGAAGCCAAGGTGCACTCGCGCTTGCGTGGATCGTGCAAGAGTCGACGACCTTCAATTGCAGAGCGCACAATCCAAATTGGAAGCTGGTGCGAAACAATCCAGGCATCCTTGCCTTTCGCTGCATCGCGTGCCGCGAAGACCGCCTTCAACATTCGAGCTATCTGCTCCTCGTAGGGTTCGCCCCACGATGGCTTGGCTGGGTTATAGAGATATCGCCACATTCGCGGATGCCGCAATACGCCGCTACCGAGTTCGAACTTCTTACCTTCGAAAATATTTGCTGCCTCAATCAACTGCGGATCAGTTGTGATCGCGACTTTATGGGCGGCACTAACCGGCGCCGCGGTTTCTTGCGCTCTCTCGAGTGGTGAAACATGAAGCGCACCAATATCAAATTGCTTCGACCATTCCGCAACAGTTTGCGCCATCTCGTGGCCTCGCTGTGACAAGTGCCAGCCGGGTTGGCGGCCGTAAAGAATTTTTTCGGGATTCTCGACCTCGCCATGTCGCATTACATGAACGGTTGAACCCATACCCCAATCATATCTTCGCTATAGCTCACCCGCTTTCCCTGTGAATTAGCCCTGATTCGTTATGGTTCTCGTATGTCAGAGAGCACAGAGGCACGCAAGCGCGTCGCGTTCTTTGACGTCGACAACACCCTGCTCCATGGCTCGTCGCTCTATCTACTTGGACGTGGCATGTACCGCCGGGGCTATTTCAGCAAGCACGACATCGTTACCTTTATGCTGGCCAACCTTCGGTTTCGACTTAATGGTGAAGCGGCGATCGAAATCGACAAATATCAAAAGGCTGCCTGCGAATTCATCAAGGGCCACAGCGTCAAAGATCTGGAAGGTCTTGCGGCAGAGGTCTATGACGAATTTGTCTCGCCCAAGCTTTGGCAAGGCGCGATTGAAATCGCGAATCAACATTTGATTCAAGGCGAAGAAGTTTGGCTGGTTACAGCAACGCCGCTAGAGATGGCACAACTCATTGCTGATCGACTCGGATTTACCGGTGCCCTCGGTACACGCGCGGAAGCCACGAACGGTTCATACACCGGTAACTTGATCGGCAATCTCTTGCACGGAAGAGAGAAAGCAATCGCAGTCCGAGAATTAGCAAATACCGACAATATTGATTTAAGTCGTTCGTACGCGTATTCGGATAGCCATCACGATTTGCCACTACTTGAAGCGGTCGGACATCCGCGCGCAATCAATCCCGACACATTGCTTCAGATTCGCGCCATCCGCGACCATTGGCCAATTCATGAATTTCGTCGCGCGCGCTGGTTAAAGAATATTTCGGGCGCAATCTTGGCTCGAGCCGCCACCATCTTGAAGGCGATTGGTCCCGATAAGCCAATTTAAGCCGAAGTGAGATCCGAAGTGACGGGGCCGTCCATTCATCGGTAAAGTAAGCCAGTTATGTCCACGGTCTCTTTTGCAGATGAACTTCGTTCTCGCAACGATGCCGAACTCGCGTGCCTTTTTAATCTGCGCCCAGATTTAGTAACTCCGGTTCCATCTGATTTCTCTGCACTGGCCGCTCGCGCAAATTCCATGCCCAGCTTGATTCGCGCGGTTGATGGACTCAACAAATGGCAACTCGATGTGTTGACCGTTTGCACGATACTGAATGAACCTTTCGCCAAGTCTGATGTGGTCGCACTTACCGATAAAACCGCTGGCGTTGTGATCGACGATTTGTGGGAACGCGGCGTGATTTACAAAGATGGCGCTAAATATCGAATCGTCAGCAACGTTCGCGTTCGCATCGGCGACGAGCCTGCTGGACTTGGTCCCAAGGCGCCGGTTGACGTGACCTATGACTTTGCGAAATTGAAAAAAGCTCCGGAAGCTGCGATGACCATGCTCGAACGCTTGATGTGGGGGCCACCGCGCGGACAGATTGGGAATCTTAAGAAGCCTGGTGAGGCAATCGCATGGTTGCTTGAACACCGATTCTTAATCGCGATGGATTCGCAGACCGTCGTTCTGCCTCGTGAAGTAGCGCTGCATTTACGCGGTGGAAAAGTCTTTGCCACAAATTCTGCAACCGCGCCCGTGCTCGAAGGTACAACTCGCAAGCAAAAAGAGATTGATCGTGCCGCGGTTGCAAATATCTCAACCTTTCTACGTTGGTGTGAAGAGTTGGCGCACAACTGGTCCGATGAACCTCCAGTAGCGCTTCGCAGCGGCGGACTTGGCGTTCGGGACCTCAAGCACACAGCTGAACATCTGGGTGTTGAAGAAGTGTGTGCGGGTTTTGTTGCCGAGATGCTCTTCATCTCGGGTCTGGTTGTTATTGATACCGACGACCAGATAATGCCTACCTCGGCCTTTGATATTTGGTTAACCAAATCCCATGAAGAACGTTGGCGTGGTTTAGTAACACTCTGGCTCGAGACATCACGGGTCAGCGGCTTGATCGGCAAAGCTGATCAAAAGAATATTGCACCGTTGGGGCCGGAACTCGACCGCGCTGGCATCGCTTCGCTTCGAACAACAACACTTGCGCTCTTGCATGAAAATCCAGAACTCGATCCGACGGTTTCGATGCTGCTTGATCGAATGAAATGGCTTACCCCTGGTCGCTTCAATGGTGAATATATTGAGTGGGCGTTGCGCGAAGCAGAATGGCTCGGTCTCACGGGTCAGGGTGCGCTCTCGTCCTTTGGCCGGGCGTTAATCGACGGCGCAGATGATTTAGGCGTGGAAAGCGCGTTGCCACAACCGGTTGATCACATTTTGATTCAGGCAGATAACTCCGCGGTAGCGCCCGGTCCTTTAACGGTTGAATTAGCAAACACGATCGGCACCTTGGCCGATATCGAAAGTCGCGGCGGTGCAACGGTCTACCGATTCAGCGAAGCTTCGATTCGCCGTGGGTTAGACCATGGCCAAACCGGCGATCAGATTAAGGATTTCCTTAAGCGAACATCTAAGACGCCGGTGCCCCAACCGTTGGAGTATTTGATTAATGACGTCGCCAAGCGTTACGGACGATTGCGCGTGGGTACATCGAACTCGTACATTCGATGCGAAGACGAGGCGTTGATTCAACAAATTACCGTCGATAAGAAATTGGATCATTTGCGACTCCGTAAATTAGCGCCCCAGGTACTGATTTCAGATATCGAGATTTCAGAAGTGATTGCCACGTTGCGCGAATCAGGTTATTTGCCAGCAGCCGAGAACAGCACCGGCATATTGGTATCAGCGCCGGCAATTCGCCGCGCCAAGTCGCGACCAAAGCCACCTCGGGTTATTTCAGATTTCCAAAATCCATCTGATGTTGTTATCTCCTCCGCGGTTCGCGCATTGCGCGCTGGTCAAAAGGCGAGCGCCCATAAGCCGCGCGAAGTTCCACGCACCACTGCAAATGAAACGTTGGCGCTATTGCATCAATACATCGAAGAAGAAGCCAGTCTGACTATCGGCTATGCAGATACCAACGGTGGCGTCTCCAATCGACTGATCGATCCACTCAAGATTTCGCTAGGAACCCTGATGGCACGTGACCATGCCACCGGCCAGGTCGAAAGCTTCCGGATTCCCCGCATAACCGGGGTAGCCCCTGCGGCGACCGAGTGAGATACGGCAGACTTAGCTCATGACCATCCTCGAAGACCTCAAGCTTCTGGTCGAATCGCAATCCCCAACTGAGGACTTGGCTGCCTGTCGCGCCACGGTCGAATTGGCGAATCAAATATGCCAACGCGTCTTGGGCAGCGCTGCAGAAATTATTGAAGAAAATGGCCGACCAGTTTTCTGGTGGGGCGCGAAAGAACCATCAGTCATCGTGCTCGCTCACTTGGATACGGTCTGGCCGCACGATTCATTCTCACCGCTCTGGTCCATCGACGGCGACGTGATCCGTGGCCCTGGCGTATTCGACATGAAGGCCGGCTTCTTGCAAGCGATGTATGCGCTGCAAGGAATTGATAACGCGGCTGGGCGAGTAGCGCTGATTGCAACCACCGACGAAGAAGTGGGAAGCCAGACCTCCCGCGATCTCATTAAGCGCGTATCTCAACCAGGTCGTTCAGTATTGGTCGTGGAATCCGCAATTGATGGCAAGGTGAAGACCGGCCGCAAGGGCACCGCGATGTATCAGATTACGGTTCATGGTCGGGCCGCTCACGCCGGTCTTGAACCCGAAAAGGGAATCAACGCCTCGGTAGAAATTGCACATATCGTTCTAGCGCTGACCGAATTAGAAAATGTGGAGCTGGGAACAACCGTTGTGCCGACAACCATGAAGAGTGGCAGCACAACCAACACCGTGCCCGCCTTGGCAACAATTGATGTCGACGTTCGCTCTTTTACTCTGGCAGAACTCCAACGCATCGATGCCGCGGTTAAAGCTTTTGCTCCTAAGAATATTCAATCCAAAATTGAAATTACTGGCGGAATCAATCGGCCACCGCTCGAGCTCGCCGCAACCCAGAAGCTCTATGACGTCTTTGAAGAAGTGGCGCTTCGAATTGGCCAAGGTCCGATTGGATCCGCCGTTGTCGGTGGCGCAAGTGATGGCAACTTCGCGGCCGCGGCTGGCGCAGATGTCTTGGATGGACTCGGCGCAATTGGCGCCGGCGCGCATGCCGAAAACGAACACGTACTTCTGTCGAGCATCGAACCCCGAATCACGTTAATCCGTGAATTCATTAAGGAACTGATTCGTGAGTGATGGCCCGCTAATTGTTCAGAGTGACAAGACCCTGTTGCTGGATGTTGACCATATCTTGTCCGATGAATGCCGTCGCGCAATCGCATCTTTTGCAGAGCTAGAGAAATCGCCAGAACATATTCATACCTATCGGCTAACCCCGCTTGGCTTATGGAATGCGCGCGCATCCGGTCATGACGCCGAGATGGTGGTCGATACCCTCCTTAAATATTCGCGTTACGCAGTCCCCCACGCGCTTTTAGTTGATATCGCCGAGACCATGTCTCGATACGGCCGATTGCGATTAGAGGCGCATCCAGTCCACGGTTTGGTCTTGGTCTCTAATGATCCTGCGGTGTTAAAAGAGGTAACTCGCGGCAAGAAGATTGCACCGATGTTGGGACTTCCGCTGGATAACGAAACAATCATCGTCCACCCAGGACAACGCGGATTTCTCAAGCAAGCGCTACTCAAGCTCGGTTGGCCAGCCGAAGACTTTGCAGGTTACGTGGATGGCGAACACCACGATATTGATTTAGTCCAAGAGGGCTGGAAGATACGTAAGTACCAAGAGCTCGCAGCTGAAGGTTTCTGGCACGGTGGTTCTGGCGTAGTTGTTCTGCCATGCGGCGCCGGTAAAACTATTGTGGGCGCCGCCGCAATGGCACACGCAAAGGCAACCACGCTTATTCTCGTCACCAACACAGTTGCAGCCCGCCAGTGGCGCGATGAGTTATTGAAACGCACCACGTTGCACGAAGATGAAATCGGCGAGTACTCGGGATCGAAGAAGGAAATCCGTCCCGTAACAATCGCGACGTATCAGGTAATGACCACCCGCAAAAAGGGTTTGTACGCTCACCTCGATCTCTTTGACGCGATCGACTGGGGTCTGATTATTTATGACGAGGTGCATCTATTGCCCGCGCCCATCTTTCGCTTTACCGCCGATATCCAATCGCGTCGCCGGCTCGGTCTAACCGCAACCTTGGTTCGCGAAGATGGCATGGAAGGCGAAGTCTTCTCACTCATTGGCCCGAAGCGTTACGACGTTCCTTGGCGTGAAATTGAAGCCCAGGGCTATATCGCACCGGCTGACTGCGTTGAAGTTCGCGTGACGTTGACCGATGCAGAGCGATTGAATTACGCCACTGCCGAGCCCGAAGATCGCTATCGCTTCTGTGCAACAACACTGACCAAGCAACGGGTCGCGGTTGCGCTCGCTCGCCAACACTCAGAAGAACAAGTCTTAATCATCGGCCAATATCTCGATCAGCTCGATGCGCTTGGCCAAGAACTCGGCGTACCCGTCATTAAAGGCGATACGCCAATCAAAGAACGAGAGCGGCTATTTTCTGCATACCGCACCGGCGAGATTAAATGCCTAGTCGTCTCCAAAGTTGCGAACTTCTCGATTGATTTACCGGAAGCCACAATCGCAATTCAGGTTTCGGGAACATTTGGTTCGCGCCAAGAAGAAGCCCAGCGACTCGGGCGCGTACTAAGGCCAAAGGCCGATGGCCGCGGTGCGCGTTTTTATTCAGTTGTTGCACGTGACACAGTTGATCAAGACTTTGCACAGAACCGACAACGTTTCTTGGCCGAACAAGGTTACGCCTATCGAATTATTGACGCGGATGAAGTTCTTTCGGCTGACTAAAGTGCTACGAGCGCCGCTTTAAATCGTTCCGGGTCTACTCGAAAAAAGTCATGCGGCTTTCCGTTGATGTGAATTACCGGAACCTGTTCGCTATAGAGCATCTGTAAATCAGGGTTCGCATCGATATCAATCTTTTCAATCGTGAACTCATACTCGGCTTGTAGCTGGACCAAAGTCTCATTCGCGACTTCGCACAAATGGCACATCTCTCGGGAATAGATAGTGACTACGGGTGCGCTCATCGATCTGTCGGCTACTTCTTACTCTTGCTGAGAGATGAGATGAACCGATCAGCTAATTCGTGTGCAACTAGATTGAAGTCGCCTTTTGCACGATCTACCTGCTCCTCAAAATTCTTCAGGCCTGCCACAATCGTGGTTTCGGTGATTGTTCCAGTCAGCGGTCCAAATCGATCGGCCAGGACTTTCTGGGCGATACCCGCCACTGCGCGAGCCAAGTCGGCCCGAGCCTCGTCCAGTGTTGGTTCCGGCGCAGTGTCGCTGGTGAGCCCATCTGCGGTGCCCTCGCGGCCAGTCCGAAGGATGCCGTCACGAATCGCATCCTGAAGAGTTGCTGAGCCTTTGACGCCCGAGCTCGAAGTTGGCATACGCCTATCCTCTCAGACTGCTAGCGTTTTCCGTTGTGCGAGCTAAATATCTAGTCCTCTCCGCGCTCGTCGCGGGCTCGTTGTTGAGTCCAATTTCACCCATCAGCTCCGCGCATGCATCATCGGTCGTTCGCTCTATTCCAGCAGGTTGGGCCTACGAATATGCCGCACCAAAAGGCACACATGTAACCAAGTCGACTCCGCTGCCTCGAGCAGCACACGACAGTGCGCAATCCGTATTCAACGTTACCTATTCGGGTGTTCCAGCGTCATATCAAACAGCGGTGCAAGCTGCGATAAATGTTTGGTCGCAAAACTGGAGCTCGACTGTGCCGGTCAACATCAATGCCACTTTTGTTAAACAGTCTGTCGGCGTACTTGCGTCAGCGACGCCCGTTAAATATTTCAATAACTTTGTTGGAGCTCCAGATGCCGACCTTTGGTATCCGTCCGCGATGGCAAACGCGTTAGCCGGCAAAGATTTAGATCCTAACAATCCAGAAATCACGATTCAGATTAATAGTTCGGTCGGTCCAGAACTTTATTTAGGAACCGACGGCAACTGTCCGGCCAATCAGTACGATTTGGAATCCATCATTGTGCACGAGATGGCACACGGGCTTGGTTTCTTATCGGCAAGTGATGTGAACGCTCTCTTTGGCGGATACGGCAGCGACGACCAACCCACGCCATTTGATGCATATGCGCAATTACCCGATGGCACGCGATTGATGGATCTGCCATCGCCTTCGCTGCAGCTCGGACAAGCGTTGGTTAATCCCTTGGTCTGGTCTGGTGTCTACGGAGTTGCCGCAAACGGTGGCGTAAAACCCAAGCTGTACACCCCCAATCCTTATGAAGCGGGCTCTTCTGTCAGCCATTTAGATCAAGCAACCTTTGGGACCAGCGGCGCAAATTCGGTAATGTGCCCCAACCTTGCGCCCGCCGAAATCTTCCACGCACCCGGTCCGCTACTTCTCGGCATGATGAAAGATATGTTGCAGAAACCACCAGCAGGTATTCCGGTCGGTATTCCGCAACAAGTACGAAATCTCAGCGCATTGGTTGGCGACAAATCCGCGATCATTACCTTTGACCCACCGGCGAATGCGCGCGTCTCGCAGGTCACTTCGTATGACGTGAAGAATGCAGTTACTGGCGATATTCAGACGGTTACCGGTTCACCGGTGACGTTGACCGGTCTCAAGAATGGCGTGGCATATTCATTCTCGGTGACCGCAAAGAACATATTGGGCACATCGCCGGCCGCGACAACGAATGGCGTTATTCCGCAATCACCCTGGAAGGCAACGGTGATTGATCCTGCTGCGGATGCTCAGTACTTGGCGACCGGCACTTTCCAAAACAATCCAGTGGTTGCATATTCCGACAGCAAGAGCGGGCGCCTAAAACTTGCTACTTTTAATGGCAAGACGTGGACCAATACCATTGTCGACGGAAACGCACTCACGGGCGGAAAAACCACAGATAACGTCGCGGGATTTGTTTCCCTGTGCGTGGGAACAATCAAGAAAGTACCGACCCTCAATATTTTCTACGCCGATACAACGAAAAAGTGGTTGAGATACGCAGGATTTGATGGCAAGAAGTGGACGTACAGCATCGTTGATGGCAACGGCCAAAAGGTTCAGCCTTATCAAGAGAAACTTCGGGTACGGACCGCAAGTGATGTCAGTCTGACGAGTGCGTGCGCAGTCACTCCATCAGGCCTTCAAGTTTTCTACCGCGATGAGAGTCAAGGAATTCTCTTAGGCGCTGTGAAAGATGGCAGTAATTGGCGCTACGAATTAGTGGATGGCGACACCCAGCTCGGAAGCCGCACCACTGGTGACGTTGCATTCCATCTTCGCGCAGCGGCAATTGGCAATCGGGTTTACGTCCTCTACGACTCCGTCGAGTCAGTAAACGCCGACAAGCTTCCGATCCGAGGCGCGGTTCGGGTCGCTTACCGTGATTCTGCTTATCCAGAGGATTGGCAGTACCAAGTCATCGATGATTCCAGCAACGGAATCAGCGTCGCTGGCTTTGATGTGGCGATGCAGGTTATTGGTAAGAAGCTAACGATGACTTGGCTCGACTCGACTATTTCACCGACCAAGCCATCCCAAGTTTTATGGGCCGACGATGTCTCCGATCTAACCTCGCAGAGCATCAAGGTTCAGACCATTGTTCCGACTTATTTCGGTGCGCCAACCGGCCCACTCTCGATTGACTCCAAGGGTGTGCTCTTTGGATGTCAGAATCGATTGTGCGCTGAGAACAATGTGGATCAGACAGTAACGCTGGTATCAACGGCACGATTTGATAGCAGTTCCCGCGTTGAATGGCTGACCATCAAGGGTGTTCGATACGCACTCGTTGGCGCTAATGGAACACTTTCAATCCTCAAAGCAACTTCCAGCTCAATCGCTAATTAGTTTTGCCGATTCAGTCCGCTAGGGGTGTGGCTGAAGAACATAAAGACCATACCCACCAGCTTGGTTGGTAATAGCAACAACACCAATATTCCGTTGGTACTGCATATCGACGACCGTGCCATGCAAGTAATTTGCAGCCACGACTGTCTTTGTTTTTGAATATTGAATGACGACTGGAACGGCAGCTTTTGATTTCCAGCTGGGGATTCCCGGAATCGAACCCATCGCGATATAACTCTTGATAGAACCATGCGTAATGGCAAATGTTCGATTAAAGGCAACGCTGGTGACGCGTTGACTAAATAGCGTGGGCGTAGAAAATTTGGTTCCGTCAAAGGTAATGGTGAAGCCCTGCAGATTATTTGAACTTATTAATCGCCCCGAGATTGAAGCCCCGGTAGCAGTACTTGCAATGGACTGCGGGAAAATCACGCCGGCTGCATCATATGTAAAAGTATTCAGGAGTTGACCGGTGGCGCTGATGTTCCAAAGAACCAATCGAGTCAGTCCTGGTGCTGGTGGAGCTACTGGAATTACTTTCACGCCATCCGGGTTAATTGTTGGTGCTGTATTTGGAGTTGGGGTTGTTGCAGGGATTGGGGTGGCCGCTCCTTGAGTCGATCCCACGACCCAATAATTTCCTTGCTTATCAAGTGCCATAGCGGTCGCAATGTCATCTTGTGCGGTACCCAATCGCGTCTCCCAGAGGTGATTCCCAGCGGCATCTAGCGCCGCGATGAATCCATCTGTGCCGCCTAGCGATTTTGAGGTCACCCACGCGCTGGTTGCACTCGATGATTCGACGGTTCCGGCAATTGCGATTGCGGACGGCGTGAGTGCAAGCGCGCTAACTTGGTCACCAGCGGCGCCAGTTAGGTTTGACACCGTTATTGGCGCAAGCGGCATCACTTTTAAGGGTGCACTTTTTGCAGAAATAGCAGCATGAGATACATCCGCACTCGCAAGTACCAGTGCAGCAATGAGTGAGATGCGAGCTAGCTTCACGCTAATTCCTGAGAGCGATCCCGAGCCGCGGTCATGGCTCGCTTCACAATCTC
>Ga0208253_1000812_pt1 | contig 11579 bp, 9 predicted proteins | sample CryBogCBE10Oct08_FD_184573 | JGI IMG/M metagenome (GOLD analysis project Ga0208253, IMG submission 184573) | Freshwater microbial communities from Crystal Bog, Wisconsin, USA - CBE10Oct08 (SPAdes) | ecosystem: Environmental > Aquatic > Freshwater > Lake | place: Crystal Bog, Wisconsin, USA...
CCCTGATCATTCCCACCACGGTGAAATCAATCGGCCAGGGCGCCTTTGCCTTTAATAACTTGACCGCAGTTACTCTGCCCAATTCAGTGGCGGAGGTTGGCCCCGAAGCATTTCAAGGTGACCATCTTCTTCTCCGAGTGGATTTCACTCTCACTGCTGGAGGTGAGTCGAAGTCATTTGTGCGAGAGGGGTTCGCTAGTCAAGTTGGCTCGCTCCCTGATTTGAATCGTTATGTTGCAGGGAAGATGTCGTTAGTTTGGACGTGTAACCAAACGCTGATCACACAATCAAAGTTTACATTTGTGAATTTTGACCACTGTGTTGGTCACACAGTCAAAAAAATCGAGGAAGCAATTAGTTTTGTTAATCTAGCGACCAACACAACTGGACAGCTTCCGCAACCGATGAGTGCGAATCGGGATCAAGAGATTTCGCTCCCCTCCCCAGGCCTCGTGAAAAACGGATACGTTTTTAAAGGGTGGTTCGACGGTGTCGCTACGTACCAGCCGGGCCAACTTTATTTGGTTACCAAAAATGTTGCATTTCGAACCGTCTGGGCTATTTCAGAACCGACCCCGTAACGCTGACCTTCGGCGATTGGCGAGTTCCCAATGCCTACGTGGTGGGTGGCTCTGAGACTCAAAGTGAGGGGACTAGTTCGCTCGTTGGGTCGGCATCACATGATTCTTCGCTAGTCACAGTATTCGATTGGAAAAGGGCTACTGCAGCGACGAGAAGAAGAAGACAAATTAAGTAAATAACGATTGCAAGGTCAACATTTCGAGGAATGTAATTTCGGGGAAAACCGACGGGCGTGACGCCAGTGTCATAGCGCCAGAAATTCTCGCAAATCATGTAGATGTTGCCTAGCGTTGCGAACGCAGTGAGTTTCCTAATGTCTCTAGCGAAACTTTGTTGAGTGCCGGTGAATAATAAAAGCAGCATGCCAACGACTGGAGGCAAACTGTACCTACCTTGCCACCAGAGTCCGTAGTTTGAAGTAGACGCAAGCTGATACATCGGCAGGGCTTCAAGCAGCGCCGATATGAAGAAGACTGAAATCACCACAAAGATCAAATATTTGCGGTGGCGAGGAAACCTGGCATAGGACGGTATGAAATAGAGAAGTACAAGGGAAATTGCCAAGAGCACCAAAGGGCTAGGGAACGTGTCTAGCCAACCGAGTCCGCCCCACAACTGCGGAATTTTGGTGTAAATGTCCTGGAATGCAATACCTAATTGATGGATCAGGGCGCCCAAGCTCGGTGGCAAAAGGGAGGTAGCATCCCCTTCGCTCTTATGGCTGATCCCCCAAATATATGAGAGTGCAACACCAGGGACTGTTGCGAAAGCGAGGCGGACCAAGGTTCGAACGTTTGGGCGAGGCTTCATCCAGATTACAAAGGTTGCCACGAGCACGCCAAGCCAAATCGGACTCGAAGGTCGGGCTGTTGCGAAGAGGATCGCAGTTAGAGAAATTTCCAGGAAGCTTCGTTTAGAGAATGGGGCGGAATCAATCGCTGTCCAGTGCTTAAGCAGCGTGGCAGAGAAAACGAGCGCCGAAGCAACTTCCCAACCGCTTGGGTTTGTAGAAGCCATTATGAAGGTGGCAATTGGTGGTAGGAGGAGGTAGACGGCCAGTACCGGGAATTGCCTAACTCGACGTAATTGGTACGCTGCAAGTGCTACGAGCGCCAAGCAACTCGTTAGGCCGAATAGTCTTCCCCAATTACCCGCTACCGAACCCGAATTTGAACCTGAAGCTATTTCCCCAAGACCCACAATCCAATAGAACAATGGCGGATAGTTGGTAATCCGGGTCGTTGATGAGAAGAAATTCGTCACATCTTGGGGCGATGTGCAGGTGTCGGGCTCCTCAGAATTGAATGCATAGCAGGGGACTTCGTTGGCGGCTCCGTTTCCATGCTCTTGGAGTCGAACGCTACTAGGTCCGCCATGATGGATATCGACCCAAGCGGTGGCGAGTTGAACCGTGCTGTCAGGGCCGGAATTTACTGGGGAGCCGACAAACATTCCAATTCCGACCATCAGGCTGAGAAGCACCGGTGCCCACCACTTCCCGAGCAGGGTTGCAATTGAAGTCGTTCTGAACATTGTCCTAGCAGTGAACTTCATGGGAACCTGATTTCGATAAAGATTCGTGGCGCACCGAAAGAGGCGCCAATTTGAAAGGAGTCGTTCTGTCGGGGCAGACCTCGCTACGAATTCTACCCCGTAGGTATCTCGCCCCTTTAAATTTCAGTAAATCACGACAATTCGAACCCAAGATCAGATTGACCTAATTGAAGTAAGAGGTTGCTGAAGTTTCGACGCCTCAATCTGAGAGTGCCAGTTCCGAATCAATCACAGAGTGGAACTGTGAATGTCAGACCCGGTCTCAATTTTCTTGTGGTGCGTTGATCGAAATGTCCAGTATTTCGAACTCAGAAAGGTAACGCCGGAGAAGCAGACCATCAAAACGCATTGCGTTAGGATTAACGGGAATTTCAACTCTTGAACAAAAAAATAAATGCCGCAAAGATTGAATACGAATACCACCGACGCAACGGTGAGAAATTTCGCAGCTTCTCGGTGAATCGCTGCCGTTGATCGCCATACAAAGTTGCGCTGTAAAACATACGTAATCAACAGACCAACCACGGCAGAAAGTACGTAAATTGCGGTTGCATTCAGCCATGCACCAAATAGTGAGTCGAAAATGATTAATAAAAGGATGTTGGAAACCGCACTTCCACCACCAATGACTAGGTAACGCCCAGTTAACGAATTCCAAAATTTGGTTATCAACGATATCCCCAGTTTTGACAGCGTTTGTCGTATGAATCTGCACCCTGCTCCGGACGCTACGAATGAAATTCTAGTCCAGTGTTCGTCTCAACTACCCGTCGCGTTTCATTGGCGTCCTGAAATGATGCCTACCCCGAGTGAAACACATTTGGAGGTGTGTGAATGTAGCCCAGCGTTCGCTCAGACTTTCGGGTTGCCTCAAGGCCTTGATGTACCATTTTTAATACTCAGATTGAAAGCTTGAGGCAGTCCACGTCGCCGATATCACTAATCGTGCATCGCGCCATGTTCACTCTTCGTAGCCAAGCGGCCGTGTTTGGCCACATTCTCGCCTGATTTCAGGGCCGATTTTGGCTGGAAGAGCCTAAATTGATCATGTCTGATATCGGTTGCTAATTGGTGATACCGACAGTAGGTTCTGTTGGTGAGATTGTAAATACAACAAGTTTGGAAACTATGAATCGACCCAATCGGCGTCTTTATGTTTTCTTGGCACTATTGCTGGTCTCCACTTATACCCTGCTAGGGAGTTCCTCGGTTCGGACATTAGCCGTGGAGCCCTTGTCGCCTGTGGGGCATCCAGGGGCTGCGGGGTTTCCCGCTGGCTCATGGCGTCTGACAGCAAATCTGAATTTCACCTCAACTTCCTTAGATCAAACGCAATGGACGCCGAATTGGCTAGTTTCAGACCCAACAGCAATATCGAATGGCTTTCAGTATCTCTATGACCAGAATTGCTTTAATCCAAAGCTCGACAACGTTTCCTTCAGGATGTTGAATTTGGCGGTGGTTCAACAAGGTTGCACAGGTCAAAACGGACACGTCTGGCCCTATCAGGGGTCGGTCGTCAGCACGGTTCACTCCATGAGGATGCAATTCGGCTACGTCGAAGCAAAGATTGATTTTCCGCTATTGCACTGCAGAAAAGGCGATATCAAGCCAAAGAATCCACAATGTGTCCAGAATCACCCGGCGTTCTGGATGTATTCAGGCACTCCCACATCATCTTCAGCGACCACATCTGAGATAGACATCGCCGAAGGGTTACAGGGAGACACATGTAGTTTGATTCACTTCACCGCTACGACATATGTTGACCACAATGTGATGCACTGCGCTCCCCCGCTGGAGGGCTGGCACGTCTACGGTGCTTGGTGGTCCCCAACGCAAGTCAAATTTTACACTGACGGAAAATTAACCTACGCCGTTACTACGCCAACGGGATTTAATAAGCCTATGTTTCTCATCCTGGACAATTCGGTGCCAACAGAATGGACACCATCGGCGCCTTCTACCTTGGGGGTCGCGTACATTAGGACGTGGACGCAGCAGTGATTTTTCCATGGAGCCGATGAAATAGGATTTGATAGCAACCTATTAGTTCGGGTCACGAAGGAATTGAGCGTAATTGATGGTACGGACACCGGCGAATTCAATGAGTCGCAGTAGAGTCGGCTGGGGCACCGCGGCTAGGGTCCTCCAGCGATTTGACTCTATTGGCCCAAAGTTCGTTCGTCGGGCAATAACGTCAATCTTCCTTGGGATATTCGGGAACTCCATTTACCGGGGGTATTTCGACGTCGATTGCTATCAGTTCCATAACGACGATCTGAGCGGCACGCCTCGAGCACTGTGGAGGCACTTCCTCCGCCATGGGCGGATGGAGTCCCGCGTGGCATCGGAACGTTTCTCGCCTCATCGCTATGTTTCGCTCTTCCCTGAATGGAAGGGGGCGTCACGCGACTATCTCCTTCATTTCATCGTACGGAAGAATTATTTACCCGCATCGATTGAGGAACAGTTGCGCGTTCCGCCCCCTATTGAAGAAGACGCCTCACTTTCCGCCGATGACGGTCCTGGTGACGAAGTAGGGTCACTAAAACTGTGGGGTTCTTCATTGCTCGAGAGAGTGCTGAAATTTCAATCGGAAGTTACTCCCGTTTCGACGACCTCAACTCGCGTCGCGTTTTTTGACTGGAGCTTTCCCCGACCTGATCAAGATTCGGGATCACTTCGACTGACTCGCATACTTGAGATAGTTGTAGCAGCCGGTTTTGAAGTTGTCTTTATCGCCATTGGCGAGAGTTCTTCCCCCCAAGACGAGGCTGGTCAGTTGGATGGAGTGCGTTGGATTGCAGGGCTCGAAACGGGTCTTGTCTATCTGCTCGGAACGGGTGGCATCCCAGAGCGCAATTTTGTGGCCCGACCCGACACCGCAATTCACGTCATACCGTTGCTAAAACTGCTCGCTTCAACTGCTCGAGCGGTCTACGACTGCGTCGACCTTCATTGGCTCCGATTAGAGCGCGAACTCATGTACAACTCTGCAGTTTCTACGGCGGAGGTTTACACGGTGAAATCGATGGAGCAGTACGCCTTCCGGCACGCCTCGACAGTCTTGGCAATATCTGAGACCGAGGCGACGTACATCCAAGAAGTCGATCAGACTGCCTCCATTGCGGTACTAGCGAACATCGCGCCTGAGATTACAACGGCGCCCGGTGATGCACCACGGTCGGGGTTAGTGTTTCTTGGGTCATATCTGCACTCACCGAATGTCGATGCCGCCCAGTACATCGTGCAGTCCGTCGCCCCACTGATAAGCCAAGGAGCACCGGGACTCGCAATAGAGATTGCTGGCTATGGTTTTGAGAATTTTCAGGTCACCGACGCTTCATCGAATGTCGAAGTGATTGGCACAGTCGATGATTTGGATTCCTATTTAAGTCAGAAATTTGCCATGATTGCACCGCTACGTTTTGGGGCCGGCATGAAAGGAAAGATTCTTTCGGGGATGCTTTGTGGGCTACCAATTATTACGACCAGAATTGGCGCCGAAGGTATGGGCTTAGTTGACGAAGTCAACTGTTTATTAGCGGAGTCCCCTGAGGAATTTGCTGAAGCAGTTACTCGATTGTTGAACGACAACGAGCTCTGGGTGAGACTATCTGAGAATGGACAGAGGCACATCGAGTCGATTTGTGGTCGGGAGATGGCTGAAACCGTGCTTCGTAAGGTTCTTGATTTGAGACAAGAAGCATGAATACTGTTCGACCCCGGGTTCTTGTCGTGGGCGTGATAATGGCTGATGTTCCGGCGTTGTCAGGTTCAATCACTCAGGCGCTCCTGGCGTCTTCCAACTTTGAGGTCACGATGCGATGGGCCTCGCTTGGTCGGCATGCTGCTCCGAATGACGTTGCTGACTATGTCGCGTTCGTGGAACCAACACCTCGTGAGAAATTTGCTCTTGTTAACCAGCTTCTCGAGCCTGACGATCTCGACGTCTTCGACTGGGTCCTGGTAGTTGACGACGACATCACAATTCCGTCAACGTGGCTCGATGACTACTTAGCCCTGCAAAGTGAAGCAGCAATTGACTTTTGCCAACCAGCCCGAACCGCCGAGAGCGACATTAGTCACGCCTTTACGACTGCCCAACCTGGATTCGACGCCCGAGCAACAACATTCGTGGAAATTGGCCCAGTGTTTTCAATGAATCGACGCGCGGCCACTGCATTGCTGCCGTTTGATGAGTCGTGGCCGATGGGCTGGGGGATGGAAGCTGCGTGGCGCCGAACCTGCCACGAGGATGGAATTTCCATGGGAATTATTGATGCGTATCCCGTGGGACACTCCTTTAGGAAGACAACAGCAATTTACAGTTACGATCAAACTAAGCGCCTGATGGAAGACAAGCTCCGAAACGAGGGGCTCGACGACATCCAGTCTCATCAAGCACTTACTCGCATCTTCGTTGGCGGCAGGTGGTCAAGTGAGCCGGTTTCAGTGGGACCTGACCTTCGATTGAGTGTCGTGGTGATTACTAGAAATCGACCAACGCTGGTCCGACGCGTTCTGGATTCACTCGCCGACCAGTCATTACGGCCAGGAGCGTATGAAGTCATTGTCGTTGATGACGGATCGGATGAGCCTCTCGACGTCACTGGAATCGATACCCCTTCCCTCCGTTTGTTTCGCCAGCGGCCAAGTGGTGTCGCTGCGGCACGGAACCTGGGCCTCTTCGCCTCAACGGGTGAAGTAGTGCTCTTCATCGATGATGACGATTGGGTGGCTACGGATTGCCTAGCGGCTATTCTGGCCGCGCATCGTCATTGGCCCTCGATTGGTGATGTCGTGCTGGGCCGAACGGTTCTTGATGAATCGTTACGCTTTGATTTTCTCCTTTCGCACGCGACGAGCGGTCGCGGAGGTGAAATTTTTAACTACTCGACCTTCGCTCCACATGCCGAATTGACGTGGAGAGAGTTTTGGGGCGGGCGAGTGTCAGTAAAACGAGAGTTTCTCATGAAGAATGGGATATTCAATCCAGTGTTCGACTTCGGTGCCGAGGATATCGAGTTAGCGTCACGACTGCGAATTTATGGTCTGAGAGTCTTTTATGAGCCGACAGTGCTCCACGTGCTCTTTCGTAAATTGACACTGTCGGATTTACTGCAGCGATCGTACAAGCAAGGACGGGCTTTGGCCTTGTTTCATCGCTTGCATCCGCACGAAGAGGTTTTCGAAACAACTGCTCGAGATCCGCGAGTTCCGGTCAATCTCGACGAGTTCCAGTTGGAAGAGTTTGTCAAAGGTGGGCTTCAAATTCAATCGGAATTAGACGAGACGGGAATTGAGGCGAGAGGTCCCTTTCGTGAACTCCTTGACGAAGCTCTTTCTGGTCTATCGGCAATTTGGTTTCATCGAGGATTTATCGAGGAATCTCTTTAATGAAAACATTCGAGGGAGCTTCTTGACTTGTCTGAGTTAGGCCGAAGAGTGAAGGAGCTATTGGTTTAGCTGCCCGTGTCATTTCGACATGACGATGTCGCTAGAACCAATTCTTCAACATTTCCCTAGCTTGTAGACGTTTTCGTACTTCAGGAGAAACCGTGAGAGCGGTTTCAGGGTTCCGTCTGGATTGACAGCACTAGTTCCGACATCGGTCACAAGTGCGTGGAATACCGCCTCCGCCTTGTTCGGTACTTACACCTATAAGGTCAGCCTCTCTCGAGTAATGCGGCTTACGCCAGTGCCGATGGTTGTGTCCAGAAGCAAGAGAGTCTTGAGTTTGGTTCGCCGAGGAAACTCATTTGAAGTGCGAAAATGCTAATTCGGATGCAGATTTCCTAGTTGGTGACCGCGCCGTAGCCGTCGTAGCTGTAGTACTTGATCCAGCTAACGTCCATGATGCCGACGGAGCCGTTGGCCGCAGACGTCCCGGCGGGGATGGCGTCTTGGAGGATGATGAAGAACGGCTGATTGAACGGCCAGACCTGGCCACCGATGGAGAAGACGTTGGTGTAGTTGCCCGCTACCTGCGTCACGGTGCCGTTGGTGGCGTCGTAGGTGTCGCTCCCCCAGACAGTGCCGTCGAGGAGAAACTGCACCTTGTTGGGCGACCAGAGGATGCCGAAGGTGTGAAAGCCGGCTGAAATTGGCTGCGAGAGTGGGGCGGACAAGGTGGCGCCACCACCCCCATTCCAGTCGGTGGTGCTGTTGGGGTAGTTCGCGTGCAGGGTGGCTTGGTCGACGGAGTTGCCGCCCAGGCCTTCGGTGACGTCAAGTTCGCCGCAGTTGGGCCAACTCTGGTTGGGGAAGAAGTTTTGCCCCAGCATCCAGAAGGCCGGCCAATTGAATGAGCCCGCCGGCAACTTAATGCGCGCCTCGAGCTGACCGTATTGGAAGTTCACCTTGCCAGCCGTTGAGATGCGAGCGCTCGTCCAGTTACCGTTGCCGCTCGTGCAGTTCGTGGTGCACAGGGCGGTGATGGCGAGGTTGCCGTTGCCGTCAGTACTGACGTTGGCGGCGTTGGCCGTATTGGTCTCGATCTCACCCGTGCCGTAGTTCCACGACGGCAGGTTGGGAGCGGTGCCAACGAAGGGCACCCACCGATATCACCATTTAGTCGTATCTGTTTGTCTGCGGTTGCAAGGGGAGACCTAGCTGATGCCGCAGATGCCCAAACTTACGGAACTTCAATAACCCAAATTCGACTCTCGAGTGTCGAGCCAGCGCAGAGCATCAGTTATGGCTTGGGCGATGCTTAACTGCGACTTCCACCCAAGGAGCGACGCCGCAAGTTCGCATGCTGCAAAACCACCAGGTCCATCACCATCTCGTCGAGGGCCCTCGTGAATCGGTATGGGCCTGTGAATTATCGTATTGAAAATATTCGTCAATTCTCGAACCGAGACGCCCTCTCCGCGTCCAACATTGATTGCTCGAAAGGGTACAACTTCGGTCACCTCATCGAACGCGTCCAGGGCATGAAGGTGAGCGGACGCTAGGTCCCAAACGTGGATATAGTCACGTATGCCGGTGCCATCTGGGGTGTCAAAATCCGTGCCGGTAATAGTGAATTTAACGTTTTGCCGGGCTGCGGCGAATAATCGACCAAGAACGTGGCTCGCATCTCTATGGTGGGGTCCCGTTCGAAGTTCGGGATCGGCGCCAATCGGATTGAAATAGCGAAGTGAAATTGTGCGGAGGGCGGTAGCGTTCGAAAGGTCTCGCAGAATTTCCTCGCTCATCGCCTTGGTGCGACCGTACGGGCTTAGGGGGCCGACTGGTCGCGTTTCATCGATTTTTAATTCAGAAGCTGACTCGTAAATGGAAGCCGATGAGCTAAAAACGATTCGATGGCAGCCATTACGCAAGACTGAGTTGAAAAAAGCGAGACTGCGGACAATGTTGTAGTCGTAGTACAGAGCCGGTTCTCTAACGGATGCTGGACTGTCGATAAGTGCTGCGCAGTGAACAACGGCGTAAATGTCTGGGTGATCGGAAAAGATACGGTCAACGACCGCGCCATCAGAAATGTCACCCTCGTAAAAAATTCGACCATTTGTGTATTCCCGCACACCACTTACCAAACTGTCAAGGAGAATCGGCTCATCCCCACGGTCGAGTAACGCCGTGGCAATAGTGCTCGCGATGTAGCCCGCTCCGCCTGTAACCAGAATTTTCATTGAAAGCCATTTTCCGAAAAGTCTCTTAAATATATGGAAGTGTCCGGACCCCATTCATTGGTCCACCTCTTGTGAGAGTAGCACTGGGTTTTCTTCCTGCCACTTAGTGGCGAATTCCACCGGCGTCATGTAGCCAAGAGCACTGTGTGGACGGTAGCGGTTGTAGTTCTTGCGGTACTCTTCCAGCATGAAACGAATCTCCCACATCGAGTCAAAGATTTCAAGCGTTAAGAGCTCATCACGCAGTCGTGAGTTGAATGACTCGATGCGTCCGTTCTGCCAGGGTGAACCTGGATCGCAGTAGCTGGTGTTGATCTTGGTCGCTCGACACCAGTCTTGGAGGCTGTCGGCAATGAACTCCGGGCCGTTGTCCATGCGCAAGAACATTGGTGCCTGACCTCGCTCTTCAACAATCTCATCCAGCACGGCCATGGTGCCCGCGGCCGTGATGCGCCGTGCGGCATTCGGGGCGAGCGCCTCACGGGTGAATTCGTCAGTCACGTTCAAGATCTTGACGGGTCGCCCATCAGTAGTTTCGTCAAACTGAAAATCAAGCGCCCAGACGTGGTTCGGATGAGCTCCTCGAACCACGATTGGGTTGCGACGGGCCTTGGGCTTTCTCTTCTTCGGTCGCTGCACCAGCAGGCCCTCGGCGCGCCAGAGACGCTGGATTCGCTTGCGATTCACGACAAAGCCATCTCGCAGCAACATCACGTGGATGCGCCGATGGCCGTAGCGGGGGTATTTGACCGCCAGGGCCCGGATGCGAGATCGTAGGGCGCGTTCTTCATCACTGCGAGTGGTGCAGTGACGCTGGGTGCTGCGGTGTTGGTTGACCACCAAGCATGCTCGGCGCTGAGAAACCCCGAATTCGGCCACGAGGTGGGCAACCGCCACTCGCTTTTGATTCGGGGTCACCATTTTCCCTTGGCGACATCCCGGAGCATGTCGTTGTCCAGTTCCTTCTCGGCCAAGAGTCGCTTGAGTCGAGCATTCTCTTTTTCGAGGTTCTTCAGCCTCGCCACGTCGTCGGGTCTCATCGCGGCGTATTGGGTGCGCCAGCGCTGGTAGGTCTGGTGAGAAACACCGAGCGATCGCATCACTTCGGCCAGCGGAGTGTTCTCCGCCAGCAACCGAGCCTCTCTGAGCTTGCGCACAATCTGTTCGGGCGTGTGCCTGGTTCTTTTCATGGTCAACCTCCAACCCCAGTTCTATCTGAGGGTCATTACTCATAGGAGGTGGACCGATTTGCGGGGGTCAGGACAAATCGTTCCAATCATGAATTGTCCTTTACAGCGTGGGAATAAGAAGACACCAAATCTGCAAGACAGAAACAAATCAAAGTGCCCCCCAATTTTCTGGGGGGCACTTCAAACTTAAGACGATGATTGCAAAACGAAGGCGTTGACAATCACTTACTAGCGCGGACCGACAGAACATAGGTGGCACTAGAGATGTCGCCATACGCATCCTTAATCTTGACAGTGATCCGGTACACGCCTGCCTTAAGAACTCTGGTCACCTTCAAACGGCCAGCGCTGCTAACCGCAATTGCTTGGTTACCAGCAATCTTGCTGAATACAACTGAGCCCACGTTTCCAACAACGTGTAACTGCGCCGAGAAGCTCTTCGACGATTTAGAGGCCGCTACACCAGAAGCGTTCAAGAGTTTCAACGCAACAGATCGCACCGTCAAGGTGTAGCTAAAGGTGCCCGAGTCACCGTTGGCGTCACTCGTGGTGCCCGACACCGTGTAGGTGCCAGCAGCCAAGGTGCCCACCGTGGAGATGGCGCCAGACG
>Ga0208253_1000815_pt1 | contig 11562 bp, 15 predicted proteins | sample CryBogCBE10Oct08_FD_184573 | JGI IMG/M metagenome (GOLD analysis project Ga0208253, IMG submission 184573) | Freshwater microbial communities from Crystal Bog, Wisconsin, USA - CBE10Oct08 (SPAdes) | ecosystem: Environmental > Aquatic > Freshwater > Lake | place: Crystal Bog, Wisconsin, USA...
GCTCTTGACGCTTCCCCTGCACGCGGAGAGCGGTCTGCTGAAAATTGAATAGGCTATCTAGCTGGTTCATAGTTTTTCCGGGATTTTGCAAAAATGCCCTAAAGTTTTAAATCATGTTGCCGTTATCATCTCCACCACAGGGATTGACGCACAGTTGTCAATGTAAGGCCGCTTTGGTTCGCGCAATCAGACAATCAACAGCATAAAAAGCCTGTTTTTTGTTGGATTGCGCTTTTGGTCTGGGGAATAAGATGTAGACCTCGATAGGTGTAATACGAGGTTTATCTCATCGTGAGGCTCGACCAATCTAGCTCCACTCGCTTGAACCACTGCCTTCAGAGCGCGAGAGCGATCTGTAGAACGATCTGTATTTTGTTTGCCATAAGCCTCACCACTTGCGCGGCTGCCGGCGGCCGCTTAGCCGAACCTGCGACACAAGATTTAGAAGTGCTTCACCAAAAGGTTGTCGAGTTCTTGGTGGATCAAAGCCGTAATTTGCCAGGACAATCCAGTGTCAGCGTATTACCAATAGACAGCCGCTTAAAACTTGCCCACTGCAACTCGATTGAGGCATTTTTTACTGGCGGCAATCGAGCCTGGGGAAGAACCACGGTCGGGGTTCGGTGCAATGAAATGCCTCGTTGGAGCGTTTATGTACAGGCAAACGTCAGTGTTTTTGGTCAATATCTGGTCACAGCTTCGGCCATGTCGCAAGGGCAGATTATCACTCGAGCCAATTTGGCTTACCAAACGGGCGATCTGACCACGCTACCTCCGGGTGTTTACAGCGATCCATCACAAGTTGTGGGCCGGGCGACCAGGATCGCCATGAGTGCAGGCGCCATACTGCGGCAAGACTTATCTGAACTCCCCTTGTTGGTTCGCCAGGGCCAAACCGTCAGAATTATTAGCGCTGGTAATGGCTTCACCATTTCTACCGATGGACTGGCCCAAAACAACGCCACTCAGGGGCAACTCGTTCAAGCTAAAGTGTCTAGCGGCCAATTGATTAGTGGCATTACCAATGCTAATGGCCAAATCGAGGTGCAAGCACAGTAACGCGGTGTTAAGTTATGGCCGCTATTGCCGTTAATAAGAGTAAGTGGTAGTCGAAGCTGGAATTAAGGCAAATGTAAGCTAAATAGTTATAATTTGCTATAAAGTTTAGTTAATGGCTGCCGTTATATGTTGTAACGTTGCTGGTCAACAATCATGGTTAGAGGGAGGGTATTATGTCAACAATTAACGGCGTGAACCTTTTAAACGTAACATCCGGTACCAACACGCCGGCTGCAACTGCCGCAACAACGCCAGCGGCTGGCGCAACCACGGCAGGCGTCGGCACAAACGTTGCTAGCCCTGCTGTTACCGGCTCAGCTATTACAGCGCAATCTTCGCAGCTGCAGGCAATTCAGGCATCACTTAATATTGGTGCCCCAATTGACTTGCTGAAAGTCAGCTCTCTCAAAAGCGCTATCGATGCTGGCACATACATACCTGACCCCAGTCAGATTGCAAATGGTCTGATTTCGTCAGCAACGGGATTTTTATCGTCGTAAGTTGTCTAACGGACCTTTAGTTTTCAAAAGGATCGCCGTTACTTGTATTATGCATTTTGAATGTAATGTAGTTCGTACAAACAGGGCAGTGTCAAACGCTAAACATAATAGGGCAGGGTTGCAGTGGTCTTTGCATCACGCACTGGTGCTTCTTCGAAGGTTTGCTTGATGTGGCTAACGCCTCGTCGCAAAATGTACAAATCAAATCTTAAGGAATGTAATCATGTCCGCAATCACAGGTTTAACTCCAACGCTCGTCCAAGGCGTTAACAGCACTCAGGCACAGATCAGCGAGGTTCAGACAGAATTAGCGACTGGCGTAAAATCGATGAATCCTGCCCAAAAGGGTATCGTCACACGTTTGTCCTCTCAGGTTGCGATCTACTCTGCTGACTCTACTAACATCACTCAAGCATCTAGTGTCATCAACGTCGGGCAAACCAGCCTCTCGACCTTGTCTGCGGTCATTTCACAAATGCAACAGCTTGCCACACAGGCCGCTAGTGGCGGTTTGTCGACGACAGACTTGGCGAGCTTAAACACGACCTTTACGGCCTTAGCCAGCCAGATTTCAGCAGCTATTCAGAACGCGACGGTCAACGGGAATAACTTTCTGTACAACTCACCGACCGGGACTTACGGTTCAACAACAAACGGCTCAGTCACTGTTCAGATCGGCCTGGACACCACAGGCACAGCGTCGATAGTTGGTCAAGGATTGGATACAGCGCTTGCGTTGCTTGTGACTGGCCTATCGATCTCTTCGCAAGCTGGAGCTAACTCAGCAATCACTGCGCTATCGAGTGGTCTAACCTCAGTCTCTACTGCTCAATCGAATCTCAACGCGTTCGCAACAGCGATGGGGGCCGATTTAGCGTCTGTAACATCGCTCGGTTCGAACCTGACCGCAACGATTAACTCGCTTCAAGCGGTTGATCAAACTGCGGCACAAGCCGAGCTACAACAGCTGAACAACCAGCAGTCTGTGGACTACTACCTGGTCAGCCAGATGAACACAGAAGCGGCGGCGATCCTAACCTTGTTCCGCTAATACTCTAGACAGTAATCTTTTAGCGTCACGACCTTAACCAGCATTTGATTGAATTTGAATGCTGGTTAATTTTAATATTTGTTACTAAATTTAATTTAGTAAAATGCAGTCAAATATATAAATATTCTTATTTTGTCCTGCGCCCTCAAGTTCCTGGATTTACCGTCGTTATATGAGTATGAGCTTGCAGTTTGAGCAAATGAATCTGAATAACTGATTGAATTCATTCAGTTTTTCGCAGCAGTTACTACATCTTTAAAGCTTTCGCAGTTGCTATAAACTAGGCCGACACGCCAATAATTTTCCGAGTTCTGTTGTAGTGATCTTCGTATCGCGCACAGAGGCTTTTTGCAGGTTCGTATGGGTACGCATTCCGCTTATCCATATTGATTAAACAATCTACAAAATCCAAGGATTTATTATGAGCGCAATCACCGGTCTGTCATCACTTCTTGATCAAAGCGTTACCTCTGTTCAATCACAGATCGCTACGACACAGAACCAGTTAGCAACAGGCGTCAAACAAACCAACCCAGCGATCCAGGGCATTGTGACGCGCTTAAGCGCCAACATCAGCCAGTACTCGTCTATCAGCACCAACATCACAGCTGGCCAGAACGTCGTCGCCGTGGGCCTCACGAGCTTGACCTCGATCTCTTCGCTGATCAGCCAAATGCAGCAGTTGGCTACCCAAGCAGCCAGCGGCGGTTTGTCAACAACTGACCTGGCTAGCTTGAATACAACTTTCACTGCTCTGGCCTCACAGATCAGTGCTGCCGTCTCAAACGCCACGATTAACGGCACCTCTGTGCTGCAAACCGGTGGTGGCCTGACCGTTCAGATCGGCCTGACGACTGCCGCATCTGCCACAGCGACACTGGATACTCAAGGCCTGGACACAGCCGTTGTTTCAATCGCAACTGCCTTGGCTATCAGCACCGGTACCGCTGCCTCGGCCGCGATCACCAGCTTGACAGCTCTGCTGACAACCGTCTCGACCAGTCAGTCCAACCTGAACGCCTACAGCGTCGCGCTCACAGCAGATCAAAGCGCCGTGAGCTCCTTAGGAACCAACCTGCAGAACACGGTCAACTCGCTGCAAGCTGTCGATCAAACCGCCCTGCAAGCTCAGTTGCAACAGTTAAACAACCAGCAGTCCGTTGATTACTACCTGGTCTCGCAAATGAACACCGCGGCTCAGGCTGTACTCACACTCTTCCGTTGATGTGCTAAATATTACTTTTGAATTGATGCGGCGGCGCTCTGCTTTTTTTGATCGCCGCCGCCTTTGCCAGAAAATATGCTTATTTGTCTGTTTATTCGTATAATTACCGCTAGTTCCCGGTGATGCATAACTAACGTGAACATCAAGCAATGACATCTCCTATTGTTACCGCCGTCCCTTTCGAAATCGCTGCAAATAATTTGCAGGGTCAAATCACGAATATTCAATCGGTTTTGAATGCTGGCACCAAAACTTTATCCACCACTGAAAAAGCCACAGTAACCACGCTTTCAAGCAACGTAACCGCTTATAGCAACGTGCAAACAGGCATTGCATCAGCACAGCAAGTAATTACTGCTGCTAAATCTGCATTAACCAAAATCAGCTCAGTACTGCAGGACATGCAGTTGCTCGCGAATAAAGCGAACGATCCTACTTTGGGGAGCGCAGATGCCAACGTGTTTAACCAGCAGTTTCAGGCAAAAATCCTGGAACTCGAAAAATACGCCAGCCAGTCCCGCACAAATGGGGTCAATCTTCTCAGTGGCACTGCTGTACTAAATGTCACTACAGGCCTCGATAAAAAAAATCCGAAATCGACGACAACCGTTTACCCGGTCAACGTACTTGCGATGGTCAGTGGCGGTGTACTAGCGAACGCTGCCGTCGATACCCCAGCGCACGCCCAGCAGGCAATCGACGGCATCAGGGCAGCTATGTCAGCTGTCAACATTGGTCAGCAAGATCTGTCAACCTCATCAAAACAGCTTGCAACGATAAACACAACTACCGGTAAAGCCATAACGTCTGCTCAAAATACCATCACGTCAATGACAGCCATCGACAAAACAGGCTTGGATAAACAATTGACGACGCTGTTAAACGAGCAAGAAGCTGACTATAAAATCATTAACCAGCTGACCGGCAGCGCCTACACAAATTTAAATATCTTGCGGCCTTAAGTTTTTACACTTTTAGTCGTTATTAATACTAGGCAATAACAGTCGTTAACTTTAAATTGAATAGCGCGATAACGACCTATCATCAACGCATAGGTACTCACAGGAGTTAATTATGTTCGCATCTGCCAATGGCCTGAAAGCCTACACCACCGTACAAAATCATGTGCAAGGCGCTGAGTTCGAAAAAAGATGGTTTGAGTCTGTCATTATGGTTCTGAACAGAATTCAGGCAGGTCAGTATGATCCAGTCACGACACACGTTCGTTTGATTGAAGTACGTGACGGTCTGCAATGGGTTCAAGAAAACCTGAACGAGCGCCTCAATTCACAACACCGCACCTTGCTCAAGTCAATCTATTCGACAAATATCCGCATCATTAATGGTGTCATCGAGACCTTGAATACTGACATGCTCACTATCGTGATCGCGTCGATTAAAACAATTCTCAAGCCTTACGAAAGAAAAACCGAGGCCACGCCAGCTTAATGCAGGTTGACTGCCTGGCTTGCTGCTAGTGCCTGTGGTAACTAAACGTTGATAGTACGACTGCGACTACCCTAAGGGAGTCGCAGTATCATATGTGCCGCGGATAAGCTTTGATCAAATAACTTCTGTAGTGGCTTAACCATAGGCGGCAGAAGCAGCATCAAAATTATTAAGCCAGTTCCGAGCGTGATAGGGAACCCGATCCCGAAAATGTTTAGTTGGGGTGCCGATCGTGTCAATACCCCAAGCGCCATATTGGTTAACAGCATGGCGGCGAGAATAGGCAGTGCCAACTGCAGACCAGTACTAAAAATCGTCGCACCCCATTTTGCAATTTGCATACCGTTAAGACCGCCAAGACCCAATTGCACCGGCAAAATCTCAAAGCTTTCGGTCATGACCGAGATCATCAGCAAATGGCCGTCAAGATGCAAAAATACCAGCATCGTCAGCAGACTCAAAAACGTGCTGATGACTGTCGTCTGGCCAGCGGATTCGGGGTCGAAAAATGTTGCAAACCCAAAACCCATACTCAAACCGCTCATTTGACCGAACATGTCAATAGCGCTGAACACCACTCGCATGACAAAGCCCATCGCCGTACCGATCAACATCTGTTGAATGAGAACGAGCACGCCAGTCGTCGAAAAGAGATCTACTTTAATCGTACCTAGTGTCGGGGCAATGATTAGCGTAATCAAGACACCCAGGCCGATTTTGATGGGGGCTGCGATAGACGTATTGCTAAAAAGCGGTGCTGCCGCCATGAATGCCAAGATTCTCGTCAGCGGCACGAACAGGCCTGAAACCCATAGTTGGAGCATATCGCCATCTAGTTGAATCATAGGCTGATCTGCTTTTTGGGTTCGCAACTACTCAGAGAAGGTAGGAAACTGCGTCAGCACGTGGTGCATATAGTCAGTCAGGACTGACAGAATCCAGGGGCCAGCAATCACAAGCACCACTAACACCGTTACCAGCTTGGGGATAAATGTCAAAGTCTGCTCATTGATCTGGGTTGCTGCTTGAAAAATACTCACGATCAAACCAACAACCAACGCAGCTAGTAGCATTGGCGCAGCGATCATAATCATGATCTGCATACCTTCCCGACCCAGGGTCATCACGGATTCAGGATTCATTCGGCGCCGTCCTCTCAGTAAAAACTTTGTGCCAACGAACCAATGAGCAAGGTCCAGCCATCGACCAATACGAAGAGCATCAACTTAAAAGGTAGAGCCACGATCGAGGGTGAAACCATCATCATCCCCATTGACATGAGCACGCTGGCAACCACCATATCGATAATCAAAAAAGGGATAAATATACTGAATCCAATCTGAAAGGCGGTTTTCAGCTCACTTGTCACGAACGCAGGCACCAGCACCGTCAAGGGAACATCCTCAGGTTTCTGGATTTTGTCATTGCGGGACAATTTGATAAAGAGCCCAAGATCAGTCTGACGTGTCTGCCTGAGCATAAACTCCTTTAGCGGTTGAACACCGCGGTCAAGAGCGACCGTCATGGTGATTTTGTTCTCGCTAAAAGGCGCGTAGGCATCGACGTAAATTTTGTCGAATACGGGTTGCATCACAAAAAATGTCAAAAACAGCGATAAGCCCAACAGGATCTGATTTGGCGGCACACCTTGCGCACCGATCGTCTGGCGCAGTAAAGACAGCACAATAATGATGCGGGTAAAACTCGTCATCATCATCAAGGCTGCTGGCAAAAAGGATAGCGATGATAGCAGCAGCAGAGTGCGTACACTCAAGCTATATGTCTGGCCGCCATTCGCCGTTGTTGCCGAGCTTATCAGATTGAGGCCCTCTGAATCTTGCGCGTGAACAAGACTTACACAAAGCAGAAGCGCCAGCCCAAGCCAGCGAGCCAAACCGGTTTTGCTCATAAGGCCGTATCCGTTTGACTACTTAGTGCCGACTTGGCAGCCTGTGCAAAGCTGTGCGGTTCGAGATCAGCAATCGCCGTCATCCGCCCAGCTGAAACACCAACCACCAACCAACGGCCAGCGACCTCAACCACGACTATTCTCTCTCGGGAGCCGACACTTACGCCCCCCACAATCTTTGCCACGCTGCTATTGAGCAGTTTTTTGCCATAGGCGCGCTTTAACACCCAGGCAAGGGCCAACACCAATACCAGCACAAGGCACAAACTTGCAGTCGCGCGAAAGGTATCCATGGCGATTATCGATTGAGTTTACGAATACGCTCTGTTGGCGTGATGATATCAGTCAGGCGGATACCGAACTTATCGTTCACGACAACGACCTCACCTTGCGCAACAATGTATCCATTAACCAACACGTCCATGGGTTCACCCGCCATCCCGTTTAACTCCACAATCGAACCTTGCCCGAGCTGCAAAAGGTTCTTGATTGTCATTTTCGTTCGACCGAGTTCAACCGTCAGTTGTACGGGGATATCCAGAATGAATTCAATATCGTTCTGACCACTCTGTTTGGCCCCTGGCGCAAACTCATTAAAAACATCAGTTCGAGCGGCGGCGGGCGCGTCAGCTTCCGACTGTTCACGCATTGCGTCATCCCAACCTGAATCCAGCATTTCTTCTGGACTAATTGACTCATCATCTGGGGTAGTCGCCATTTAAGATCTCCTGGCAGTTTCTGTGCTGTCAAATTTGAGCAGCTTTTCGACTAAAAGGGCATACTGCCCATTCGAGGTACCGTACCGGCAAGAGAGAACGGGTACATTCTCAACAGTCACTTCGATTTCTTGAGACAAATTCAAAGGGATCACGTCACCGACTTTCATTTCAAGCAACGACGCCACATTGAGGTCTTTGGTACATAAGTTGGCTACTAGCTCGAGCTCAGCAGGCATGATTTCACGCCTCATCATCTTCACCCAACGCTCATCGGCCCCAAGCGTCTCACCTTGCAGTGTCGACGCCAGCAAGTCCTTGATCGGCTCAATCATCGAGTACGGAATACACAGGTCAATTTGACCCATGGCAACGCCAACCTCAATCGTGAACGATGCCGTCACGACCACTTCGTTCGGCGTGGCAATATTGGCAAATTGAGTGTTCAGCTCAGATCTTAAGAACTCGAGCTCTAGTTCGTAGACTGGTGCCCACGATTTCTGATAAGCGTCAAAGATTAAATCGAGAACACGCCGAATAATCCGTTGCTCAGTCTGGGTAAAATCCCTGCCCTCTACCCGAGTGTGAAAACGCCCGTCACCACCAAACATGCAATCAACCACCGAGAACACTAACGTTGGGTCACAAACGATCAGAGCTGTGCCACGCAGTGGTTTGATGTGTATCAAATTAAGGTTAGTTGGTACCACAAGGTTTCTGACGAACTCACCATATTTCATGGTTTTGATTGGGGTCACGGATACTTCTGTTGTGCGCCGCAAGAAATTAAACATCGAGACACGCAACATCCGGATGAAGCGTTCGTGAATGATCTCAAGGGTCGGCAAGCTACCGCGGACAATCCGCTCTTGATTCGCAAGATTAAAAGACCGCACTTCGTTGGGATCCGCAGCGTTGTCGTAGGATCCCACATCTTCATCGTCGATGCCTTTTAGTAGCGCATCGACCTCGTCTTGGCTCAAAAACCCGTCTTGCATCGCTTGATATCCGCTTACTGAATAATGAAGGTCGTAAAGAAGACGGCAATCACATGCTGCTCTTCGTCGTCCTCTTCATACGGCTTGTTCAACTCTGTCATAATTTCTTCGACTAATTTATCTTTGCCTTGGGCTGATGAAACCTCGGACGCTTTCTTTCTGGATAGGATCAGAAGCATCCTGTTACGAATCATCGGCATATGCTCCTTAATGCCATCCACGCCTTGGGCATCCTTGGCTTGTAGTGTGACACTCACTTGCAAAAACTGTGGATCCTGATTTTCTTCGCCAATCAGGTTGACAGTAAAGGCCTCAAGTGTCGCGAATGAAGGCTTGACTGGTGCCTTCTTTTCTTTGGGCTTGGCTTTCTTTTCTTGACCAGCTTCAGCACCAGCGGCTGGGTTCGAATCTTCAGTCAGAAAATAATAAACACCACCACCTACACCGGCTAGCACGATGAGCAAAAGGAGGATGAGGACAATTAGCTTCCCTGTCGACTTTTTCCGAGGAGGGGCCTCGAATTCGTCGTCCTGTTCTTCAACTTTTTTACTTTTTGCTGCCGTCGCCATCAAACACCCCCGTAATAATCCAGGTGCCCATTATCGACGAAATTTAAGAAAACAAATCGCTTAAATAAAACAGCTAATCCAAGGCATATAGGGCGATTGTGAAAATACTTAGCTATCGCCACAAAGCATCGAGGTTGTCGAGACGCCATTTCGCCGGATCCTCAGCTGAAACGATCTCATCCGTGATGCTCGTCGACAAATCGACGATCTCAGGCGCCACTCTCAACTCTGATTTAATGGAATAAAAAACTTTAACCTTAGGCATCGTCAGCGACTTCGTAGATTGTTCCATCACAATGGCCAGTTTGTCGGATTTGAGTCTGACCAGGCTACCCACCGCGTAGACACCGACGGTCCTGACAAAGGCTTCGAGAAGTGTTGCATCCAGTTCAGTGTCTGATTTTTTCAACATCTGCCGAATCGCAAAGGGCGGTGGCATCCCGACTCGCTGGTCGTGGTCCGATGTCATCGAATCGTACATATCACAAATTTTGGCCATCTTAGCCAATTGGCTGGTTTCAGCTGCCTTTAAACCACCCGGAACCCCCGACCCATCAACTGCCTCGTGGTGATGCAAACACACGTCCAGAACCGCTTGCGACACATCGCCATTTTTTAGCAGTAACTCGTAACCATCCTGATGATGTGTCTCAAACAAGGCCTCTGACGTCATGGTCATGCCATGCTGCCTGAGAATTTCTGGCTTACTTGAGACGATGCCAAGATCATGCATCAACCCGGCCAAACCCGCTTCGCGAACCTCTGAATCTGATAACTTGAGCTCTTTAGCCATTGCAACCATCAAGCTACAGACAGCGACGGCGTGAGCGGCAGTGAAATCGAACGCCTCTTTCTTGCGAGCCACGCTCACCATGGCGTGTGGGCTTTCTTCGACTGAATCGACAATCTCATCAACAACTTTCTGAGCTTCCTGCATATTGATGGGCTGTCCCGCCCTCGCACTGCTAAAGAAGGCGTCTACGGCTTCTTTCGACCGCGCCATGACTGCCGAGGCGGTTGCCATCGCCGACTCGGTCTTTGCGACCGCATCTTCTTTCAGCTCCTCTTTGGACGGCTTACGAACATTTTTACTTGGCTCCGCAAAGAAACTCGCAATTTCGTCAACACGATTTTTAGAAGCTGCAGCTGCTCTTTCTTTGGCTTTTTCCTCAGCCGTCGCGACGTCTCTGCCTTTTTCGGTGTCAATCCAGAAATATTTGCAACCAGTCTCGATGATCTTTTTGTCCGTTTTCACATCGTTGATCATGAAGGACGAACGCCAAAAAGAGCGTTCGAGCCAGCTGCCTGGTAATTTTTCCAGGTACATGCCAATACGAATTTCTTCGATGGGGATTTTTTTAATCATAATTAGGCAAAGGTATCCACTAAGCCGTGGCCCAACGAGCCGGCGGGTTGTTCTGAGTCAAGGTTTACTTTTGGCAAGGTCTGATTAGAGATAAATCGCTTCGCGATCAACTGGTTGGGGACATTTGTTTGACCGCCAACGGCGGCGTGGCCGCCTGCCGACACCGCCGCACGATCCAACACCACGCCTGCGTCGGCCATTGCACTTTTAAGAGCAGGGAACCCCTCCTCCAAGGCTTGTCTGACTTCCGCATTATCCGAGACGAAATTAGCGCTGATAACGTTACGATGAGCCTGAATTTCGATCTTCAAAGGCCCTAAGTTGGGTGGATTCAAAGTAATAACCGCAGATTGATGTTCGCCTTGGCACATCCACACAATTCGCTGACCCATCTCAGCATGCCAACCGCCCCCATCCATCCGCGATTGCATGAAGTAAGGCTCGGTGTTTGCTGGCGTCGAGCTGTATGTTGCGCCACCACTGTCTTTCGCGACGTTATCATCTTTTAATGACACGGCCGACATCGTCAGATTAATCTCAGCCTCAGCCGTCACCTTCGTGTCCGGCTCCGCTTGGCCGGAGGCTTGTCGGTCAGCTTTGTTCACCGTCAAGTCACTATGAGTCGTTTTGACAATCACATCACTGACCGAACTACCGGGTTTGGTGCTGGCATTTGCATTTGCAGGCAAGTTTGCCTTCGCCAAACGTTGACTCGAACCC
>Ga0208253_1000817_pt1 | contig 11560 bp, 6 predicted proteins | sample CryBogCBE10Oct08_FD_184573 | JGI IMG/M metagenome (GOLD analysis project Ga0208253, IMG submission 184573) | Freshwater microbial communities from Crystal Bog, Wisconsin, USA - CBE10Oct08 (SPAdes) | ecosystem: Environmental > Aquatic > Freshwater > Lake | place: Crystal Bog, Wisconsin, USA...
CTTGTTAATTGTATTATGTATTAGAAATATTTATATGTTTTAACACATGTCTTTTTATATACATCTATTGTTATTAATTATTAAATGATACAGTAATATGAGATTGTTTTTACTATCGTTAGTTTTCTTAATGTTTTCTTCCACAGCTTTTTCACAGGCCAGTATTCAAAAGAATGTTGGTTTTGAGTACAACTCTTTTTTAAATTGGCGTTGTTATCGTGATACTACTTATGGTCTTCCATCAAGTGTTACATATAATACCAATCCTTTATCTGGAGTGAATACTACTGCACAGAATCTTTTTACCAATAAATATTATAAATCAAACGGAGGTAGAAGATATTGGACAGAAACAACAACGGGTGCTGGAACTGATAAATATGGTAAATATCCAATTGTATGTAATCTTCCTGGTGCAGGAAAACACTCTTGTAAAATTGGTAGTGATTCAATTCCTAGTTATGCCGCTGATCAAAGTTCTGCTCATGGTGTTTCATACAACTTAAAAATACCTGCTAATAGTAATAAATTTAAAGTAGTATACTATTATGCTATTAATCTGGAAGATCCAGATACAACAACGCATCAAGAGTGGGAAGCACCTTTTTTCTCTGTAAATGCATTTGATTCTGCTAATCCTAGTAATGTAATTTCATGTTCTCAGTTTTCTATTAATGTGCATGAAGTTTTAAGAAATCCTGATATATTAGGAAGTTGGCACACTTCTTCATCGCTTTCTCCTAATGGATTAAAAGTTTATTACACAGCATGGACACCTGCAACTTTGATTGCTAAAAACATGCCAGGAAAAACGTTAACTATTCAGTTTATAAGTTCTGGTTGTAGTCCTGCATTTGCAGTTTATGATTCAACATTACCAGCTACCGACAGTTCTGTTGGTGGTTTTGGAAGTCATTTTGGCTATGCTTATGTTGATTTCGATAGCACAAGCGGTCCAATAAATGATGATACTATTAGATATTGTAAACATACGAATTGTATAACATATAATGCACCTTACGGATACCATGGCTACACCATTATAGATAGTGCGTCTGGAACATTGTTAGCTTATGATACATCAAAAGCTGGAGTTCCACCTGTATTTACTTTGTGTGGTGCTAATTTACCTGCTCCTAAAACAACTATGGAGGTGATACTTACACCTAATGTTGGTTTTGGATGTATTGACACTATAAAGTACTTTATAGATACGTTTCCAACGAATATCCTTCCTCCAATTATTGCACCAAGAGATAGTATTTGTGCTTCAAATAGTATGAATCTTACCGATGCTGCTCCAAATGGAACTTGGGCAAGTAATTCTACAGGAATAGCCACTGTTGGTTTAAACAGCGGAATATTTACTGGAATTTTCAATGGATGGGATTCAATTGTGTACTATGCAAAAAATAAATTTGGTTGTGATGATACCACCTATAAATCATTATTTGTTGTTGGACATAGTCTTCCAGCAATTACAGGAAAAAATGGAGTGTGCATACCCGATACCCTACATTTATCTGATTCTTTAACCGGGGGAACATGGTCTGTTGATAATTCTTCTTTAGCTACAATTGATCAGAATGGTGTTTTAACTGCTATAAAATTTGGTAAAGTAACCGTAAGTTATGCTCATATTAACTACTTTGGATGTTTAGATTCTGTTACCAAACAAATACAAGTTGGTATTCCTCCTTTACAATCTATTATTGGTAATACAGTATTTTGTATTCATCATAATGACACATTAACTAACTCTACAATAGGAGGAGTATGGTCTAGCAGCAATACCGCTGTTGCAACTATAAACTCCAGTACAGGAATACTCGCTGGAATTGACTCTGGAAATACTAACATTAAATATGTAGTATCTTTTAATGGTTGTTCAGATTCTATTTCACTACCTATTAAAGTAAATGCTCCGATTATTACTCAGATTACCGGTAACAACGTAGTTTGTCAAAACCATACTGTTCAATTAAGTAATACATCAACTGGAGGAACCTGGATTAGTTTAAATACTAGTGTAGCTAATGTTTCATCTACAGGTATAATTACAACAGGTATTGCTGGTTCAGACTCAATAAAATACATCTTACCTATTTCAAATGGTTGTATTGATTCTGTTTATAAAGTAGTTACAGTAAATCCTGCACCCAAAATTGGAGCTATTAATGGGCCATCTAGCGATTGTTTTGGTGTGCCTGCTACTTTTACTGATACAACGGCTGGTGGTAAATGGACAAGTTCTGATACTTCTATTATTAAAATTAATGCAGCTGGTATTGTTCAATATTTTAAACCAGGTACGGTAACAATCAAATACATAGTTACCAATGCTTTTGGCTGTATTGATTCTGTATTTACCAATTTTACAGTAAACCCAATACCTATAGTAAATCCAATAGTTGGCCAAAATGCAATATGCACTGGTAACAGTACCATTTTAACTACTACCTCTATTGGTGGTGTTTGGTCCAGTTCTGATAATACAGTTGCTACTGTTTCAGGTGGTAGTATAAACGGTGTGAAAGGTGGTTCAGTCGTGATAAAGTATACAATAGTCAGTGCTGGCTGTTCTGATTCTGCAACATATAATGTATCTGTAGTTGATTTTCCTGTTGTAAAACCAATAGTTGGTGATTCTGTAATCTGTATTGGTCATAGTACAATATTTACCGATGCAACTGCAAATGGTGTTTGGACTATATTGGATTCTTCAGTTGCTACAATTGATGCAAATGGGAATGCAACTCCAGTAAAAGTGGGAAATACTACTATTCAATATAAAGTAACATTACCGCCTGGCTGTTCAGATTCAATTAAATACAATATCAGAGTGGCTAGTTTCTTCATGAATCTTGTAAGTTCTCCAACCAATCCTATATTACAGAATAGCCCAGTAACGGTGACTGTAAATAGTACTTCTAGCAATTACAGCGTTCTTGCATGGACTCCTACAAATATGTTTAGTAATCAAACATTTACATCCCAAACATTTAATGTAGTTAATACAGACACAATTTGTGCTATTGGTAAATCGAATGATGGCTGTATTGATACAGCTTGTACTACAATACTCGTAACTCCTTTGAACACTACTATATTTATTCCTAATGTAATTAATATAAATGCAAATAGCCATAACAATGCTATTGTAAGAGTATGGGCTACACCAGCAAATCCAGGATTGAAAGCACTGGATTTCAGAATTTTTGATCAGTGGGGCGAAATGATATTTCATACAAATGATGTAAACGGATTTTGGGATGGAAAAGTTAATGGTACTTTAGAACCTGTTGGAGTATATGTATATGTAGCAAGGTGTACTACACAAGATGATAAAGTAATTAATAAAAAAGGGTCTATTACATTAGTAAAATAGGAAATAATTTATTAAGAATATTTAATTAATTGAAGTAAAAAATAAGTATAGATGAGAAGAATTATAATAACCTTTAATGTTGCTTTACTGATTGGGATTTCTATCATTTCTAAAGCTCAGGTGGATCCACATTTTACACAATATTATATGTATCCATTATGGTTAAATCCTGCACTTACTGGTGCTATGGATGGAGATTACAGAGTAAATGCAAACTATAGAAACCAGTGGGCTGGGGTATCTCCATATTCTACAGTTGCATTATCTGGAGATATGACTACCGAAAAGAATATCAACATAGGTGCAAATTTATTGAACCAAACCGCTGGGGATGCAGGTTATAGTTATTTTACTGGCTATGCTTCTTTTGCTTACACTGGCGTTAGATTTGGTAAATATGGCGATCAGCATCTTACATTTGGTTTACAAGGTGGCTGGATACAAAGAAAAGTAGATCCATCAAAATTTTCTTATTACGATACATCTACACCAGAAGTATTAACTTCTAATTCTGGTTCATATTTCGATGCTGGTGCTGGTATATTGTATTACGACGGAGCATTGAATCATAAATGTAACTGGTATGGTGGATTTTCTATGGGTCACATTAATAAACCTACTGATCAATTTGTGTCTCATGCTACCCAGAAATATGAAGTACCTTACCGTTATACGGTTCATGGTGGAGTAAGAATAAACATATCAGAAACTTTCAATTTAGTTCCTAATGCTTTGTGGATGCAACAAGGAACAGCAAAGGAAACTATGCTGGGTGTTTATGGTGAACTTAAAGCAAATGAATCTACAGATGTATTGTTTGGTGCTAACTGTCGTTTTAATGATGCAATTGCACCTTTTATAGGAGTTTATTACAACAATTTTACCGTTGGGTTAAGTTATGATGTAAACACTACTTCACTAGGTCAATATGCAACCGGTACGAATGCGAATAGTTTTGAGTTGTCAATGTCCTACATGATCAAGAAAAAACGTTCATTTGATCCTGGTTACTTCAAATGTCCTAGAATCTAATTCACCATTTCTTTTACAATAATTTCTATTACATCTAAATAATAATATGAATAAGTTTTATTTAGCTATTGTTTTTTTAGTCATCTCTTTTTATACCGTTAATGCGCAGAATGTGTTGGCAGATGGCAATAAATACTATGCAGAGGGTAAATATTTTGAAGCAGCAGTTTGTTACGAAAAAGTGTTAGGGGTAAATAAACCTACTTTAGATAAAGTACAGGGTTATACTCCTTATGGGCACAAAAAAATAGACTCAAAAAAACCACTTACTGATCCTAAGTCTCCTTATAATAGAGATGAAGTTGTTTATAAATTAGCACAGAGTTACAGATCTTATACAGATTATGTACAAGCAGAAAAATTTTATAAGAAAGCAGCTGATTCTTCAAAAACAAGTTTTCCTTTAAGCAGATACTGGTATGCAATATGTTTGCGTTCCAATAAAAAGTATTCAGAATCTGAAGCGCAGTTCAATCAATTTCTGGCAAATTACAAAGGGGATGAATTATACAGAAAAGCAGCATTAAGAGAGTTGGATATATTGAAAAATATTGCTAAACTTACTTCCAATAAAGACTCGGCATTATATACGGTCAAGGCACTTGATTCAGCTAAAATTAATCCTAGTGGAGCAAATTCTTCTCCATCTTGGCTGGATAGTAAAACATTCTTATTTACTTCATCTCGGTTAGACAGTACCGATTTAGTAGGACTAGGTAAGAAGCACCCTTTTGTTGCTAATCATATTTATTCAATAGGATTAAATAAAACAACAGTTTCTGGTGAACCTTTAAGAATTAGTTTTGCTACTGATACGTTTAAAATGGATGAAGGCGCTACAGCTGTTACACCTGACGGTAAAAAAATGTTCTTTACAATCTGGGAACAAAAAGGGGATAAGAAAGTATATTCTATTTGTGTAGCAGAATTGAAGAATAATGTTTGGGGTGAACCTAAAAAATTAGGTAAAACTGTAAATATTGCAGGCTACAGTGCTAAACAACCATTTGTAACTAGCGATGGAAAATACTTACTCTTTGCTTCTGACAGACCAGGTGGATTTGGTGGTTATGATTTATGGTATGCCGAACTAGGTAGAGATGCATATGTATTGGATGCTTATAACTTCGGCGATATGATTAATTCTTTTGCCGACGAACAAGCTCCATACTATCATTCTACTACTCACAACCTAGTTTTTTCCTCTAATGGTAGAATTGGTATGGGTGGTTTTGATTTATACAAATCAAAGGGAACAATCAAAGGTAGCTGGACTCTTCCTGTTAACTTAGGTTATCCAGCAAACTCTTCTAAAGATGAAATAGATTTTGTAAGTACAGAAAATGCTCCTTTGTTAGATAATGTATATTTCAGTTCAGACAAAGGACCTGTTTGTTGCCCTAAGATTTATAACTTACACAAATTGCTGGTTCCTAAAATCTTTACTGGTATTGTTGTAGATTCTTTTACTCGTGAACCTGTTTCTGGTTCTTCTGTTGTGGTAACTGATTCTGCAAACGGTAAAACATTATATTCTTTTACTACGGATAATGCAGGACAGTATTCTTTTAAAACAACTGAAATTTCTTCCTTAAATTTAATTGCCTCAAAAGAGGGTTATCGACCAGATCAAAATGGATATACTGGAATAGAACATTTAGAAGAATTGGATGCAACCGCTTTCAATTTGCCAATGCTGGAAATCGTTAAAAACAGAAGACCTCCACCAGATATTATCATTTATTTCGATTTTGATAGTTCCAGTGTAACCGCTTATGGTAAATTACAATTGGATTCTATGGTAGACAGATTAAAGAATGATTCTACCATGACTGTTGAAATTCAAGGTAATACTGATGGTATGGGAAATCATGATTATAACGAAAGATTGGGTAGAAACAGATCTCAGACTTGTTACGAATACTTTATAAAAGCAGGTATTCCTGAAAGAAACTTATTCATAGTTACTTTCGGTAAGGATCACCCTGTCGATAAAAATACTTTGGACGATGGTACTGACAATCCTGAAGGTAGAAAGCGTAATAGAAGAGTAGAATTTAGAATTCTAAAAAGAGCAACTATTTATAATTAATTAAATTAGTAATTTAAAAATATCAACAAAATAAATATTAGAATATGAAAAAGATAATCGTAACATTAATAGCTTGTTCATTCATTGGTATAGCTGCTCAGTCACAAACACAGAAAGCCGGAGCTCCTGCTCAACCATCTACTAAAGTTCAGGTTATAAAAGATTTGAATTCGGCTTTAGATGCAACTAATCTTAATGCTCAACAAAAATCAAATTGTAAAGAGTATTTGCTTTGGGCAAAAAGAAAAAAACAATCAATTAACTCAAATGCAAATTTATCTATAACTGATAAGGCAGCAAAAATTGCTGAAGTAGAAAGCAACTTAAATGTTAGACTAGCTAAAATGATGAGTCCAGCTGAGATTAAATTGATTACTCCATACCTGAATTAATAAATTTATTATTTTTCATAAATTGGAAATTTATACTCTTAATGTATAGTAATCAAAAGGTGTTGATTAATCGTCAACACCTTTTTTATTTCCCTACTTGGTATTTATTGTTTTAATTTACCCTAGAAATAGTCTTATGAGTAAGAAAAAAAGAGAGAAAACAGGAGCTAATGGTTCTGTAAATGAAATACTGAAAGGCGTGTTGGACGTTACAAGAAGTGGGATAGGATACGTAGTAATTCCAAATGGAGCCGGAGATGTATTAGTACGACCAGGAAACTTTGGTACTGCTTTAAATGGCGATACCGTTAGAGTGAAAATAATAAAAGATAGTGCTGGTAGTAAAAGAAGAGAGGGTAAATTAACAGAAGTTGTGAGCCGTAAACAAACTGAATTTATTGGTCATATTCAATTGTCAACAAACTTCGCCTTCTTTGTTCCTGATACAGATAAACCCATGCCCGATTTATTTATTCCATTGGATAAACTAAAAGGTGCTAAGCATAAAGAAAGGGTTATTGCCAGATTGGTTCAGTGGGAAAAAGGAGATAAGAAACCGTTGGGGGAAGTAATGAGTATTCTATCGAAAGACGATGAGAACGATGCAGCGATGAAAGAGTTATTGGCACAGGCAGGTTTCCCATTATCATTTCCATCAGCTGTATTGGATGCGGCTAATGCACTTCCTGTTGTGATAGACAAAGCAGAAATAAAGAAAAGAAAAGACTTTAGAAAAACACTCACCTTCACTATTGATCCTTTAGATGCTAAGGATTTTGATGATGCTATTTCCATTAAAAAGATAAAAGGAAATCAATATGAAATAGGCGTACACATTGCTGATGTAAGTCATTATGTTCACCCCGATACTGCATTAGATGAAGAAGCTTACAAACGTGCTACTTCTGTTTATCTTCCCGACAGAGTGAATCCAATGTTGCCCGAGAAAATTTCTAATGAATTATGTTCTTTAAGGCCTCATGAAGATAAACTTACTTTTTCTGCGGTTTTTACAATGAATACAAAAGGAGAGATTAAGGATTACTGGATAGGTAAAACCGTTATTCATTCCGATCATCGTTTTACATACGAAGATGTTCAGCAAATAATCGAAACTAAAGAAGGTATCCATAAAGAAGAAGTATTATTGTTGAATGATATTTCGCAACTGTTAAGGAAGCTTCGATTTGCCAATGGAGCCATCAACTTTTCTTCCCAGGAAGTAAGATTTAAACTGGATGAAAAGGGTAAACCAATTGATGTGGTAGTAAAAGAGAGTAAAGAATCCCATCAGTTAATAGAAGAGTTAATGCTCTCGGCCAATAGAATTGTTGCAGAACATATAGGTAAGATTAAAGTAAACGGCAAAGCACTACCATTCCCTTATCGTATTCATGATCATCCTGATGAAGAAAAACTACGACCATTTGTAGAATATGCCCGTAAGTATGGTTACACTTTCGATACTTCTACACCAAAAAAGATATCGGAATCATTCAATCAGATGTTGCTGGCAGTTCATGGTAAACCAGAACAACATGTGCTGGAACAGCTTGGTATCAGAACAATGGCTAAGGCGGTTTACTCTACAGAAAATATTGGTCACTATGGATTAGCATTTGATGATTACTGTCACTTTACTTCCCCTATCCGTCGTTACCCCGATGTTTTGGTACATAGAGTACTGGAAACTGTTTTGGATAAACATCCTTTGGTAGATAAAAAGATGGAAGAAAAAAGCCGCCATAGTAGCGAGAGAGAACGTGCTGCTATGGAGTGTGAAAGAGCAGGAAACAAATATAAACAAGTAGAGTTCTTAAGTGAATTTGTAGGAGAAACCTTTGATGGTGTTGTAAGTGGTGTGGCTTCATTTGGCGTATTTGTAGAAACGGTGTTACATAAATGCGAAGGACTTGTAAGTATTGTAAGTTTGAGTGATTATGATGATTTTCGACATGTAGAAAGTGAGTATAGTCTAGTAGGCCGCAGAAGTGGAAGGTCTTTTAAAATGGGCGATAAAATTAAGATTAAAGTTGTTGCCGCTAATCTGGATAAACGCCAGTTGGATTTTGAATGGGTATTAGGATCAGCAGAGCTCAAACAAAAGCCCAAAGAAAAGAATACCAAAAAGAAGAAAGGATAGGAGCATGAAAATAATAAATGCTTAACGCTGGATAGAATTACAAAGTGAGTGGTAGAAATGCTACTCACTTTGTTTTAGAAAAACCTACCATTTATTTAAAAACTTGCTTTGCTGGAAGCCTATAAAATAAAACTGTATTTATAGTATTCTCCAAACTCACAACTACTATCTCCTGTCTCCTTGTAATATTCAATAAATAATTTCCACAATTCCTATCTTCGCCCGAACAATATTGTACTAATAAAGGTATATAGTAGTTAAGTTAAGATGATACAGTTGTTATTTATCTGACATTGACTGTTCTTTTTACTATTTATTTTTTACTTTTTACTTTGTAAAACAATGAGCTACGATTCTTTAGAAAAATGTTTGATAGATTTAGAGCAGCATGGTCACTTGATAAGGATTAAGGAAGAAGTAGATCCATACCTCGAAATGGCAGCAATTCATCTTAGGGTTCATGAAGCTAAAGGTCCAGCTCTATTATTCCAGAACGTAAAGGGTTCCCGTTTCCGTGCAGCTTCCAATATCTTTGGAACAACAGAAAGAAGTAAGTTTATCTTCCGCAAAACATTTGCACAGGTACAAAAACTTATCCAACTAAAGAATAATCCTATAGAAGCCTTGAAGCATCCCTTTAGCAACATAGGAGTAGGGTTGGCCGCATTAAAAGCATTGCCGCTCAGGAATCCATCTGTAAAACCTGTTTTATATCAAACTATTAATATTAGCGATCTTCCGCTTATACAACACTGGAAAGATGATGGTGGCGCTTTTGTTACCCTGCCTCAGGTGTACTCCGAAGATATAGATCAGCCTGGTATTATGCATGCCAATATGGGTATGTACCGTATTCAGTTGAGTGGTAACGAGTATGAACTGAACAAAGAAATAGGATTACATTATCAATTGCATAGAGGTATTGGGGTTCATCAAACCAAGGCTAATAAAGCCGGACAACCTTTGAAAGTTAGTTGCTTTGTTGGCGGGCCTCCTGCGCATACTTTAGCTGCGGTAATGCCTTTGCCCGAAGGGGTAGGGGAGGCCACCTTTGCAGGAGTACTGGGTGGACGAAGATTCCGCTATACTTATCAGGATGGTTTTGCAGTAAGCACCGATGCTGATTTTGTAATAACTGGTACAGTTTATCCCAATGAAACAAAACCAGAAGGGCCATTTGGCGATCATCTGGGATACTATAGTCTTAAGCATCCTTTTCCATTGATGAAAGTTCATAAAGTATTTGCCCGTAAAGATGCTATATGGCCATTTACAGTAGTAGGTAGACCTCCACAGGAAGATACCAGTTTTGGCAACCTGATTCATGAAATTGCAGGCGATGCTTTACAGGTAGAAATACCTGGACTGAAAGAAGTAAATGCAGTAGATGCAGCAGGTGTTCATCCTTTATTACTGGCTATTGGTAGCGAACGTTATACACCATATGCTCCAACAAAAAGACCAGCAGAGTTGCTGACTATTGCGAATCATATTTTAGGTACAGGGCAACTTAGTCTGGCTAAATTCCTATTCATAACTGCTTCAGATAATGCTTTATCTACCCATCATATTGAAGAATATCTGCAGTATATTTTCGAAAGAATAGACTGGACAAGGGATGTACATTTCCATACCAATACTACTATCGATACGCTCGATTATAGTGGCACCGGTTTAAATACTGGCAGTAAAGTAGTTTTTGCAGCTTATGGGCCTACAATCCGTACTTTATGCAAAGAACTTCCTTCGGTATTTAATGAGCTGAATGGATTGAAGAATGCGAAGCTGGTAATGCCTGGCGTTATTGCTTTGGAAATTAATGTTGGCATAGATGTATTGAAACAACAGCTTTCAACCCGTAATGAGGCTCTAAATGGCGTAGCGCAGCTAATTGTATGTGATGATGCAAGTTTTGTTGCAGCTTCTTTAAATAATTATCTCTGGGTAGCGTATACCCGTTGCAATCCTGCCAATGATATAGATGGGGTGGACGATTTTACAGAACATAAACACTGGGGATGCAATAGCGCATTAATAATGGATGCCAGAATTAAGCCACATCATGCTCCTCCATTGCAGAAAGTGCCTGCTGTAGAACAACGTATTGACCGTTTATTTGCGAAAGGAGGAAGTTTATACGGTAAAGGCTAACCGCTCAGCCATTTTACAGTAATTAAAACATTTAATAAATTAATATTGTTTCCTAAACAAGCAATCATGAGAACAATATTTTTTGCATCATTAATAATGGCAATTGTATCTTGCAATGCGCAACAAAACAAAGTACAAAAAACAGTAATTAATCAAATAAAAAACGACACAACTATGCATACCGATACAGCAATTTTCGGCGAAGGATGTTTTTGGTGTACCGAAGCTTTCTTTCAGAGATTAAAAGGAGTAATAAGCGTTACTAGCGGATATGGTGGCGGACATGTAGACAACCCAACTTACGAGCAGGTTTGCGATAAAACAACCGGCCATGTGGAGCTGGCAAAAATTATCTATAACCC
>Ga0208253_1000822_pt1 | contig 11500 bp, 22 predicted proteins | sample CryBogCBE10Oct08_FD_184573 | JGI IMG/M metagenome (GOLD analysis project Ga0208253, IMG submission 184573) | Freshwater microbial communities from Crystal Bog, Wisconsin, USA - CBE10Oct08 (SPAdes) | ecosystem: Environmental > Aquatic > Freshwater > Lake | place: Crystal Bog, Wisconsin, USA...
AAGATAATCTAAAAGAACGTTTGCATCAGGCATCAAATCAAGGTTCTGAAACTCTTTGTTTTGAATAAAGATTGCAAACCTTTGGCCAAAGCGTTTACGAGCATCATCACTTGATGGACTTGTATTGTAAATCTCACGATATCTCTTTTCAAAGTCAGCAATCACACCGTCCATATCAAGATAAATCTTAGTAAACTTATACATGTTCTATTATCACTTCTTTAAGAATGTTTTTGAATTTAACTTTGTCGTATTGTATAAAAGGTGCATACTTTTCACATTTCAATCGCCAGTTGGGCCAGATAATATCATCGCTGATTTTACGGTCCCACATGGGAAAGAAGTTCATAATATCATTAAGTATGCACAAAGTTTCTACTGAAATTGTACCAGACATTACCTCACGGAGTAAGATAGGATGTTGACCATCATTGACAATCAACATTTGTTCTGGTGCATCATTTCCTACAAGACCAAGTATATCATTTTCAAAGACATATGTCAAGCTTTGGTTAACTTTTTTATGTTTTGTGTACCATTTTTCACCTTCTGGTCCAGTCATTTCACCAACCCAAGATGCATCACCGTAAATGAAGTTGGCCAAATAAAAGTTCCGCAATTCTTCCAAGGAGAACTTCCGTGAAAGTTTGTAGAATTGGTATTTTGCTTTGTTCTTTAAAAAGTTATCCTGTGACACATTAGTTTTTCCGTTATATCGGAAATAATCATAGGATTTAGAGGTGAAGTGCAACTTCATTGCAGAATAAAGTTTGTATGCTTCGAAACCAGTATTTTCTGTCATATCTATTATAAATAAGTGTAGGTCACCGAATTTATGAATTGTACAAAGTCCAATATTTCTTCCAAATTAAAAAGAAAACCGGATGAATATTATATCATACAATAGGTAATCGGCTCGACTTCTTTATCAGATTAACTGATTGTGCTTCTTCACGGATTCTTGCTTTGAGGTGTGAAGAAATCAAGGTTGCGGCAATTTCTACCTCAATACCTGATTCTTCACAGTATTGGATGATTGCTTCCATACAATGGACTTTATACAGGTCAGCAATCTCCTCAATCTTCAAAGAGAACTCACGGATTTCATCTTTGCTAGGCATTATTTTTTACCCATAGAGTATGCAATACAAACAGCGTTTGCATTTGTTTCATATGCACATTTAACAGAGATTGGATCAATACCCTTTTGGATAGCAGATTCAATGTTTTTTGCCATATTGTTACGATCATTGATGTTATAAATCGTATATGCGGCCACAATCGAACACAATGTGATGATTAGAGTAACACAAATTGTAGTAAAGTCTTTATTCATATTGTATGATTCCTTTGTTTCGGTCAATTTCGTCTTTGCTGTTTCGGTAAAAGATGTGTCTTCCAATTTTGTCTACCTTTTCTAGTTTCCAACCGGGATGAACATAATCAGCATGGTAATATGTTGCACCACCAGTGACATCTTCAAGATGTTCAAAGTTGATAACCATATTAACGGCTAACTCCCGAATCTCATTATATAACGAGGTGTCACGTACTGTCAAGCGTCTATCGGTAATCTTCTTCTCACAGTACCACGAAAACTGGCAAGTCTTACCAGTTTTTTGGGTCACCACTCCACATATGTCGTTTGCATAATTCCCAGTTTGAAGCCTGTTAATTGTAACGAAAGCAACGGCCTTCTGGCCATCAAGTGGCTCAGTGGCGGCTTCAAAGTACATGTTATCTGCGAGGCAAGTGATTTGCTTTTGTGTCTCTTTATCGAGAGAATCGAAACTCGCTTTGAAAGGTAAATTGTAAATGTTTACGTTTACCATTGAGAGGAATATAACGACAGCGGAGAATGCCATGGTTAAAAGTATTGGTTTACTTTTCATGTATCTTCCTAAAAAATATGGTGGTTTTTAGAGAACCACCAAAAAACTCATTCAGCTTAGAAAGCTACAGTGATACCTGCACCGATTGCTTTTTCCTGAATAGTTTGCTGAGAAAGGGATACACCCACATTCAAAGCAACTTTAGAAGCAACAGGAACGCTATAAGAAGCGAACTCGACTGTTTGCTTTGGGTCTTTAGCATGGAAGTTTACACGGGTTTTTACACCACCAAGCAAGAAACCTGGACCGACTTGTGTACCAGCGGTAACACCAACAAGCCCATACTCAAACTGTCCATTAACTGCACCGTTTCTACCGTTGTCATAACCTACACCAGCGAATGGTGTAAATGCTCCAACAGCTTTACCTGCTGTCAATTCAAGGCTATTGTACATGCCTGAGTTGTCAGCATAACGTGCTGTGCGTGACTGTAGGCCGAATTGAATACCACCAATTTCTTTACCTGCACGGACGTATTCAGCAACAGATTTTTGCTTGGTAGCACGATCTGTAACCTGGTCTACGTCAATAGACACGAAATCAGCCGCTGAGGCTGCGAATGCTACGAATGCCAAAGTGGCGATTGCGATCTTTTTCATTAAAACTCCTTTAAGTTAAACATAGTAGTAGGCTTATTCTGTTACTAGGAAAACCTACGAGCAAACCCTAGTGCCTTACTCAGGCAGCAATGCGGTAACTTTCGTCATTTGCATTTATTTTTGTTTTAGTGTTTACGTCAACTCTGACGGATAGCCTAATATCGTACTTGTTACCCAATCAATTACCGGAGCAGGCCCATTAGAAAGCAGTTTGACAGAAGATCGTCCCAATTGGCTGTTGGACGCTTCTGATTAGGGTTGCCACACCCGTGAACTAACAAACTACTTTCTGGTGGACCTGGCCGGATTCGAACCGGCGTCTTGAATACTTTTCTTATACCAAGTTTACTATCATTATTAGCGCACCGATTCGGTGTGCTTACCTTTGAATGATTTCTTTAACAATTTCATCCAGAGTTTCTTTGCCTTGTCGAGATTATGTTGAAACTCGGCACGGTTTAATTTTTGAACTAATTTTTTGACTTTCATTGATTTGGTACCAATACAATCTTTTTAGTGTTTGTTTGAGGGTCAATCATTTCTTGCCAGTGATAACCTAGTGGTGGTGCTTGAACAACTGGTTGTTGTACATATACAGGTGGTTGTTCAACGATTACAGTACCATATCTAGGTTGTGATGCAAGTTCGGCACCAATGACAACACCTGCAGCCAATGGAACCCAACCAACACTAGGACCGCCCCAGTGATATGTCTGACGATAACAGCAGTGGGCTGATGCACCGGTTACCAAAGTTGCTAAAAAAATTAAAGAAATAAGTTTTTTCATATTTTTATTATAACCTTTCTTTAGAAGTTTGTCAAGCCTTAAACTGGTAAAATTTTGGATGAAATGATTTTTGCACCATTGTTTTCCGCAAGTGAGGTCAAAAATGTAATCCATTCTTGTGCTGATGCGTTATCAATGAAATTGATTGTGCCGGTTACATCCGTTTCATCCTTTGTAACAACACCGTCAGTTTTTTGTGCGTCAATCATTTCTTGGAGTTTTTCCTGTCTTGATTGAACAATACTTTCATTGTTCATGTCACCTAGTGAATTCCATTTGATTACTGATTTTGAGACTAAATTCATGTTATTTTTCCTGTCTTAATAGTTCTTGCTGTAATGCCTTATCTTCCTCAGACAATACACGATTTGCGAAATGTGGAGGAAAAGGAGAATTATCTTCAGAATAAATGTCTGTTACGTTTCCATCCAAATCACGTACTGCAAAGACACAGTAATAAACCACACCATCAGTCAATGCGGTAAACTTATGTTTTTTGTCCTTATCTATCACAATGAAAGTTGGTGCGTGGAATTCTTTTGGTTCATTTCCCTCAACCTCACACAATACGGAACCTACAGCCAGAAGTGTAACATGGTCAAAATTGTGAGTATGTCCACCACCGTTTGTGTCACCAGCTTTCTTAAATTCATGTGAACGCACCCATATGTTACCAAAATACCCCATTTGGTCTACATTGGATTCATTTTTATGTTCGCCGATATATTTCATAATTTATTATTAAACAAAACTAACAAAACTCACGTTAAAAGTTGTAAATAACGTATCGACATTAGAGCCATTTAATGTGGCATAATGCCAATATGTATATGTTGTATTTGCTGGTATTGTATCATAACACACTTGACCGGAAATACCGTTCACAATTTGAGTACCGCCAGAATGTGAGGTCGGTGACGCAGGTGAACCTCCACGATAAATTATGTGATAATCATAATCATCTGTTGTTCTTTGAGCACCTGCCCAAAAAGTCTGAGCACCAGCAGTTGGATAATACCCACCAAGAAAAGGAACTCCAGGATTAACAGAAGTTGCTGTTATTTTTACCTTTACACTTTTTGTCGTTGAAGTATTTGCATAAGATACTGTATCATATGCTCCCGATTGATTTGAATAACCACCAGGATATGCAAGGCCTGGCCATGTATATGGATTACCATAATTATCTAAAAGTGATACAAGTTGGTAAAAACATCTTGTTACATAGTAAGTAGTATATCGATTATATTGTGGATACGACATTCTATAATCATAACTTTGGCCATTAGAAAATGCAACACCAAAGTTTACAGGTGAGTCCAATGACTTAATTGCATATAAATCGTTATATGCTGATGTATTTTGAGATGTGCCGTCACCAAATGTGACTGTTCCGTTACCTAATATTGCTGACATTAAAATTTCTCCTGGATTGAATATCCATAAGTTATGAACCTATGGTATTCCTATAAAAGGTTATGTATTCCAACAGGGTATTTAGGTGATCTTTAGTCTGTTCAATAAAAATCAATGGATCTGAGTTCTCCACAGCCATGATAATGACTATCTGGTCAATTCCACGACCGATCAGTTCCTCGTACATACAGGAGTAAGCCACACACTGTGCAAAGTAGGAATCAATGTCTTCCTTCTTCTTTATACGTTTTGATGTCTTAAAGTCAATAACTGATAGGATACCATCAAACTCAGCAATACAGTCCACACGACCGGCCATACCCAACTTCAATGACCACAATGCACATTCTTGGTAATGAATGTTATTGATACGATTCAGGTATGGTTTCAGCGGCAGGAACATCTCCAATGCATCAGGCATGATATTACCCAATGGTTCATTGTTCAGGTATCGTTCACATAACGTGTGTACATTGGTGCCTCTTGATGAGGCCTTCTTGGACACACGATTGGCTTCTTCATCACCCACACGTTTACGCCATTCCATGATGGCCTGTTTACCTTTGGCACCAATTACAGTCGTGACTGAAGGTAAACGGGTGCCATCGGGCAATGTATAGTATCTTTTTCCATCAGGAAAGGTCTGAGACTTAAGATCATCTAAGACCTTCGGTGGGCAATAATTAAATTCCATGTTTTAAAACTTTACAGTTATCATTATGCCAACGAGTAATTAAGGCTTTGATTGCTACCTTATTACAATGTATGCAAATATATTTTTCACGATTTTTAGCTATTTCAGATTGCATTTTTTTACTTTCGATGGAATGAGACCATCCACTTTTTTTATGTGGTGTTCTTTTACCTGTTGCATAATCTTTTATTCTTGATTCTGAAAGTTTACGTTTTCCTTCTTCAGAAATTTTTAAACCAATTCTAGCTTTGGAAATATTTTTCCTACCTTCTTCAGACATTTTTTGGCCTTTGCGTGATGAGGGTTTTCCTTTTTGTGCTTCAGACATTTTACGCCTAACAGCTTCACGTTTTGCTGGATTTTTATCACCCAAACTCCTCAAAGATCGTTTTATACGTTCTTCTGGAGATTTGGCACAATTTAACTCACCCGATGAAAAACCACAAGAACTTAAATTAAAATTCATACAATTTTCTTTACCAACATTTTCTCTCAAATAGGATTCTTCTATGATTTTTATGTTAGATTCTCCACAGTATTCTAAAATTTCTCTTGTCAATGTGGACTTATCTTTTATGGATCGTAACCACTTACCGGAACCAAAGTATCCATCATTGATATTATTTGTAGAATGTCTGCCTATGTAATATTTACCCGAATTACTAGTTGTCTTGTATATAAAATGATACATAAATTCTCCTTGTATCATTATTTATAATACAAGACTTTACTAGAGTTTATCACATACCATGTTTATCACATGCTACGATCCATGCTTTCACAAGAGATGAACGTATAATATCATCTGGTGTAAACTGAATCTCACTAAACTCATTCATATGTCTGGCTACATCTAAGAATTGTTGTAAACCAGAAACATCATTTCTACTCTTAATTAGGTCATTCTGTTTCAAGTCACCAATAAAGATAATCTTAGAACGGTGACCAACACGAGAGATAACCGAATTCAACTCATGGAAAGTCATAGACTGGCATTCATCTACGATAATAATAGAATTATCAATAGAAATACCTCTAATAGCAGTAGTAGATATGAATCTAGCATGACCTTGTTCTTTCAATCTATCCCATGCATCCTTACGACCAAAAAGTGTCTCACAAATCTCTTTGTAAGGCACCTCATAAATCTCCATCTTTTCTTCCAATGTACCAGGAACAAAGCCTTGGTCTCTAACCTGAACTGCCGAACGAACCACAACAACGTGTTCAAACGGATTACTTCTGTCTAATACTTCCTCGATTGCACGATACAATGCCAAGAAAGTTTTACCTACACCTGGTGAACCTAACAGTCCTAAGAAATAATCTCCTCTTTTATATGCATCAAAAAACTTTTGTTGATTCGATGTCAACGCCTCAAAAGTTTTCAAGTGGTCTAATTTAATTTTTAATGCGTTAGATGTGACTGGTTGATGAATATATGTAACATCACTTTCAGCCAAATCATCACGCTTCTGTAATGCAGTTTTTCTATTGCTTGCCATTGAAACTTTCCTTGCTGGTTGTTTATGAGTTTTATTTGGAAGTTTTGTTGTAGACAGGTGTATCCTTTCTAAGCAGTACAGGTACTTTTGGTTGATTTTTCTTCTTAACTTGTTGTTGATAAACTGGTGGTTTGTAGTAACCACCGCCAAGAAGTGCGGGAATTCTTTGTATTACCATTCTCGTGGAGTTTTTGTTTTATGACCTGACATTGTGTTACCAGGAATTGTATCTTTCATACGCTGGATAACATACTTTTCGAAGCTGGAATCTGGTTTACCGATACCGGGTGTGCTTAATCGTGAACCATCAGACATGACAGGAAGGTCTTCGGCAGCAAAGTACCGTTCGAGATGTGGATTGGATTCCTTGAATTCATCCAATTTGGTGTATGACATAGTGTGAATTTCTACTTCACCTGTGTCTTTGTTTAGAAAATCATAACGGGGCATGAAACCACTCCGGGACATTACGAGAGTTAATCTTACCTGACCATTTGGCCAAGTGCTGCTTATTATTTATGTAGTAATTGTGATATGACTTGATAGAACTACCGGCAACTTTGACATGTTCAGGCATTGCAGGTGTAGGTTCTGTGAATTCTACATGTGCAGGAATGTTCAACGGTGGGTACATTAGTTCATCAACAAGACCAGTTTCTTGACACTTGTGGACTTTACCATAGCGGTAGGTGTATTCGGTGCAGAGTGCTTCTAACAATTTCCACAACCAGACATAGTTTTGGTAAGACTTGCGTACCCAAATGGCAGAAGGATGGTTAATGTGTGTTGCCTTGTATAGTTTACCTTCACGGCCGTCAGGAAGAACCCACCGGCGCATCATACGACCAGAAGCAGACTTGCCTGTAGATTCTGTGCCGTCAATCACCCGGTGCGCTGTGGACAAGAGTTGGCTATATTCCAAGACCATTTTAATCGTATGCTTATCCGCATGTTGTTGTGCACAAATTACCGGGTCGGAATTAAGATAAAAAATATTCATTTCTGATTCTCTTTCAAAGTTTTATAAAAATTACCAATCATAATTTATTCATAAAAAATGTTAGACCATTTCTTGAGTTTAGCAATTTTGTTGTCTGCTGCAATACTTACTTGTTCACTTCCTACCAGATTAAACTGAATGCATAGGTCAATCATTGCTTGCAGGTCACCTAGTTCTTCTGCTAGATGCTCTCGATTGGTCTTAGGTTTACCAGGTTTAAAGTTGTCTATACCAAATCGGTTAATCTTACTGATAGCAACAATTACCTCTGCACATTCTTCTTGCGTAATGTCGAGGATTTCTTTCTCTTTTGAATTCATATATCACCAGTGTCGGATTACTCCGGCTATAATAAAAAGGTTTGTAGTGATATAGGATAACACAATTACAGTACGAATGCAAGCAATTTTATTGGATTCATCATCAGTTTTGCCACTTTTCTCACCAAGTGCTTTGGCCCACAATCTCCACATATCAACTCAACAGATAACGGCCTAGTCCATAGGCGTCAATAGTGACAAGGAATGCATAGTTGACCATTAGTCCAAATGAACCACGAGTCCATGCACAATAGAACGTAGAACAACATCCAGCAATAAAGATGGAATACAATGGAACAACTGGAATATTGGGTACCGTAGCGGCAAAGATGATTGAGGTGATGATACTACAGGTCCAAGAAAAGACTTCTAAGAAGAATCTAACCTTGTTTGACCTGTAGTCCTCGATGATGTAATTTTGTGTATCTTTCAAAAACTTCATAATATACTTTAGATTTTAATACCAGACTCTGAAATTTTCGAGTGCGTTTGGATGTTTCTTGTTGAATGGTCTATGGAAGATTTTGTTCTTATCTTCTTCTGGTCTCCAATCGGTTTCAACGAATGGAACTGCACCAAGATATGGCATTGCATGTTCTAACACAAATTCATGTGGAATCTTTTCAGGTTCAACATAACCCATACGTGGATTTTGAATGGCCCACATCATTTCACCAAGAATAGATGCAACAACCTGTAGAGAGGTTGCATTTTCACCAGGAATTAACTTACGTGCTTCTTTGATCTCCAATTGAGAACCGTGCCAGTAAGATTTACCTTTGTTTGTAATCAAAAGTACACCAAGTTCATCCATACCAGAGATGATTTCATCCTTAATGATACGTGTTTTTGATTGCATGTCAAGTTCTTTACCACGCATTTCATGTACAGATGCAATGGCTGCATCAGTTGGTTGATATGCATAGTATACAGTTGGACGATACTTACCATCGGCAGTCTCTAAGAACTTAGACAATGTAACCGCTTCTGAGTGTTGTACCAAGAAACCATTGAATGGACCGCCATTTGGCACCCATGATTTAACCAATACAGTCAGACCAGGTTGGTGTAAGAATGCGGTGTGACCTTGTACTGTACCATTCTCTGGTTCAGCAGGTTCGTGTGTACCATAACCCATTTCGGATGGTGCACGACCTTCTGCCCAAAAGCCTTCACAAGACCATGAGTTGGTGAATTCGTCTTTTAGTTTAGGACTAGAGATGATTTGTGTATCACGTTCAGCAATTTGAATGACTTCAACACCTAATTTCTTCGCCAATTGTGCCCAACCCTCTTTGTCTTTAGGTTGTTCTACTTTACGACCTGCCTTCTCAGCAATCTTCAACAATGCTGCCTTGGCCAAATAGGTTACTAACCCTGGATTTGCGCCACCCGTTGCCACAACGGTGGCTGCACCTGGATACTTTGAGGCCACTTCACGGATGTGATTGTGTGTATGATATAAAGTACGGTCGGCAAGATTAGGAATCTTTTCATCTTGATGGTCACCCCAACGTTCTAGTGATGTGTTAACATACATGACATTATGTTGTAGGCACCATTCAATAATGGCATCAGCAGCAATGTTCAATGATACGTCAATAATGAAACCACCTTCTTCGGTGTACTGTTTCAATGTAGCGTCTAGGTTATTGCGTAGAATCTCTTTTTTGACATACTTAACACCGTTATTGGCATTACGTTTGCGGAATAGTTTACCGTGATTGTCTTTCTCAAGCACGGTAACTTTCTTTGGATCATTGGTGATGTGTTTCAAAACCAATGGCAAAATTGCTTGGCCGACTGATCCGTAACCAATAATTAGTATTTTTTTGTCAAAATTTGCGTGGTTTTTATCTTTTTTAGGCTTTGCTGCTTCTGTTAATGTCTCAGCAAAACTGGTAAAACTCTTTAAAGGCATTGTAAACTCCGGATAATTGTCATTACCCGGTATTTATCGTTTAACCTAAGTCAGCAGTAGTTACCATGCCACTTTTTGGTGGACGGCCACGACCACGTGTTTGTTCTGGTTGTGGTACGTTTTGTGCAGGTGGTGTAACTTCGGCGTCAGAAATGAACCGTGGATATGGTTCTTTTTCAACTTTTGGTAGATTTGCAATACGCTTCGCAATATCTTCTTCTGAAACGGTTTGCAATACAAACTGTTGGAACATCGAGTAAGAGTCTTTAACCTTCATTGCAGTCTTACCACCAACAGCGGCAGAGTCAGCAAAGAATAGGTGGCAACCGCCAGTGCGGAGAGGTGCAATTTCAATAACTGTGTCAAGATTAACGATAACCTTACAGTTCTTTTCTTCAGATTCAACTTCAACAAATAGTGACATGATTTTCCTTTCAATAATATGGAATGATATTTAGTCGTTGCCGTTCTTAGCACCAATCATAACACGTTCTACGGATGCAGCATGAATCTCTGCGTTAATCATACGTTGTTTGAATCGTGAACGTTCTTCGTTGTTTTCAAACTTCATCAAGGCCAACATGGTCTTGAGTTGCTTGGACATTTTATAGTTTGCTGTGCGTTTCATAAGTTCCTTTTAAAAGTATTGTTTAAAGTCGGAATACATTTTCCAACCTATCGCAAAAAAGAGTATAACACCAAGAAGTTTAACTGTCAACCAGAAAAACTCTTGTACCATTTCTTTATAGTATTGCATTTCCAACTCAATCATATCTCTTTGTGCGAGAATCATTGGTTGGCATTCAGATTCGCCACCAAGCATCATGATGGTCTTTTCATGTTCGGCCAATCGTTCTTTGGCCGACCAATAGTGAAAGATAGAAAGCATTATAGAAAACCTTGTTCGTTTTGTGGTGGTGATTTTGGTTCCGCATCCGAATGGCGGTACTCATAGATTGGTTCCTCAGGTACGGTGTAAGGGAATGTTACAGGAACTCTTGAATCACGGCAACCATAATATGATTTGAATGCATTGCCATCTTCATCTTTGTACCATTCCCAAAAGACCTTGCCGTCAATGTTGTATGCTTCACCGTCTTTACCTTCTTTGAATACGGAAGAACAACGCTTGTTTTGATATGTGGTTGTTCCACTATATTCACTAACATCACACCATTCATCATCTTCACCGGTCAACGGTGTCAATGGTTTGAATGACAACAGTTTGCTTAGAATATCAATTGCATATTGAGCAGAGAAACCAGAATGTCCTTCATCAGCAAACTCTTTAATCATATGCAGGATGTGCTTACGCATCATTCCATTGTATTCATCTTCTTCAGTTAGACCAATAAGGTCCAATTC
>Ga0208253_1000824_pt1 | contig 11473 bp, 9 predicted proteins | sample CryBogCBE10Oct08_FD_184573 | JGI IMG/M metagenome (GOLD analysis project Ga0208253, IMG submission 184573) | Freshwater microbial communities from Crystal Bog, Wisconsin, USA - CBE10Oct08 (SPAdes) | ecosystem: Environmental > Aquatic > Freshwater > Lake | place: Crystal Bog, Wisconsin, USA...
GCGCCCCCTCATCGAGCCCCAAAATTGCCAAGTACGGGAACGTTTTGCTGGGCTTTGCGGGGTCGTGGCGAGCCGGTCAGCAGTTCATGGAGCACACCTCGCGCCTGGCAAACCCCACCCTTCGGCAAATACTGGACTGCGACACCCCCGAGACGGACTGGAACCTGCTGGTGGTCGAGGGCTCACGGATCTACGAGGTATCGGCAGACAAGGGAGTGGTGGAGGCTCTGAGCATCGAGGGCTACGCCTACGCCGCCATTGGCTCAGGAGCAAGCGTCGCGCTGGGGGCTCTGGGATACGCCGCGCCACGCCTCGACCGCCAAGCCCTGCGACGAGCTCTCATGGTCACTGCCGAGCACACAACCACCGTCGCTGGGCCGTTCCACGTTATAGAGTTGTAGCATGATACTCAAGGGGAACTGCCTCGAAACGCTCAAGACGCTGGCCGACAACAGCGTGGATAGCATCGTCACCGACCCGCCCTATGAGCTGGGCTTCATGGGCAAGACGTGGGACGCTTCGGGCATCGCCTACAACCAAGACCTGTGGGCCGAGTGTCTCCGTGTCCTGAAGCCAGGCGGCCACCTGCTCGCGTTCTCCGGCTCCCGCACCTACCACCGGATGACCGTCGCCATCGAGGACGCAGGCTTCGAAATCCGTGACCAGATTATGTGGCTCTACGGCTCGGGCTTCCCGAAGTCGCTGGACGTGAGCAAGGCGATAGACAAGGCTGCCGGACTACTCGAACACGAGGCAAGCGCATTCACCGTCGCTGGGCGAACTGACAAAAACCTGCCTAGTCCCGTGACAAAAGGCTACGAACCCCCGAAGCCTCAATCCCCCGAAGCCCAACGCTGGCAAGGCTGGGGAACAGCCCTAAAGCCAGCCCACGAGCCCATCTGTGTCGCTCGCAAGCCCCTGACCGGCACAGTGGCCTCGAACGTGCTGGAGTGGGGAACGGGTGCGCTGAACATAGACGGGTCGAGGGTTGGTGACGAAAAACTAAATCTTTTACCAGCAGGTTCAATGTCTGGAACATCTATGCGGGGCCCAGACCCTAAAGGAAGCGAATCACATACGGTCATTGGTCGCTGGCCTGCCAACGTGATCCATGACGGAAGCGACGAAGTGCTGGCAGGGTTCCCAAACGACGCAGGCCGCTTCTTCTACTGCGCTAAGGCCAGCAAGTCCGAGCGCAACGCAGGGCTGGAAGGCATGGTGGAACGTCGCCCTGACGAACGCACAGAAACGGGTATGGGAACCTTTGCTGAAAAGGGTGTTGCCAAGCAGAGCAACTTCCATCCCACCGTCAAGCCCCTCGCCCTCATGCGCTACCTCGTCAAGCTCGTGACACCCCCGAACGGAACCGTCCTAGATCCGTTCCTCGGATCTGGCTCAACGGCAGTGGCCTGTGTCCTAGAAGGCTTTGACTGGATTGGCTGCGAAATGACCGAGGACTACTGGCCTATCATCGAGGCGCGGGTCGAGTGGGCTGAGGCGCAACCGAGGACACTGCTGTAACCACCCCAAGAGGCTAAATAAAGCCAAATGGCGAGCGTCACCAATCTGTGCTACTCTAGGAGTGTATGTTCGGAGTGTTCTACCCCGAGCCTAAACTCTGGTATCTAAACTATGGCTGGCTTCCAACGCACTGAAGAACAGGCGCACCTCGACACCGCCGCCCTGAAACTCCGCTCGCTGGGAATGTCCTACCAGGCAATCGCCGACCAGATGGGCGTCACCAAAGCGACCGCCTACAACCGATGCCAGCGAGCCCTTGCCGCTATCCCTGCCGAAGCGGTGGACGAGTTCCGCCGTCTCGAAGGCCAGCGCCTCGACCTCCTGCTTGAGAAGGCTATGGACAAGGCATTGTCCGAGGAGAAGGGCGCACTGTTCGCCATTGACCGAGTGCTCGCCATCATGGATCGCAGGGCCAAGCTCATGGGCCTCGACGCGCCAATCCGAACCGAGGTCATCACTCTGGACTACATCCAGCAGGAGATTGCCCGTCTAGAGGCTACGCTCGGGGAGATAGATGACGACGCTACTGAAAACACGCCTAGCGGAACTGAAACGGCTTGAGGCTCTAGAACTCAAAGAGCAGGCACTCAAGGCAGAAATCGCCAAGCGCGAACTCGGCCACAGTCGCTACCGCTCATCAGCCCGACCCCAGCAACTCCCCCCCGAGGGGAACTGGCGCATCTGGCTCATTCTCTCAGGCCGAGGCTGGGGTAAGACCTTCACCGGCGCTGGCTGGCTAATCGAGAAGGCCCTCAGCGAGCCAGGCATCGAGTGCGCTGTGGTGGCCCCGACCTTCACCGACGTTCGCCGCACCTGTGTCGAAGGCCCGTCTGGGATTATCAAGTCTCTGCCAGCCGGAGCCCTAGAGCAATACAACCGCTCGAACGGTCAGATAACCCTGACCAACGGCTCCAAAATCCACATGGTCTCGGCAGACGAACCCGACCGCGCCCGAGGGCTCAACCTCTCCTACGCGTGGCTCGACGAGTTCGCCGCTTGGCGCTATGAGGAGACATGGACGGCAGGACTAGCCCCTGCGCTCCGTATCGGCAACCCGCAGACCATCATCACCACCACCCCCCGCCCGACGAAGCTCATCCGTGAGTTCATGGCGCGAGAAGATGGCTCGGTAGTGGTCACGCGCGGATCAACGTTCGACAACCAAGCCAACCTCTCCCCAGCAGCGCTCGCTGAGCTGAAGGCTCGCTACGAAGGGACGCGCTTAGGCCGTCAGGAACTCTACGGAGAAGTCCTGCTCGACGTGCCTGGGGCTATCTTTAGTCACACCGACATCGAGAAGTCCCGTATCGCCGAAGCCCCCGAACTGGTGCGCATCGTGGTAGCGATTGACCCCGCCGTGACCTCTGGCGAGAACTCCGACGAAACGGGCATCGTTATAGTGGGCAAGGGCTCAGACGGTAGGGGATACGTCCTCGCCGACCGCTCGTGCCGTGACACGCCCTCAGGATGGGCGCACAGGGCAGTCCAAGCCTTCGAGGACTACAAGGCCGACCGCATCGTGGCCGAGAAGAACCAGGGCGGGGACATGGTGGAAGCCACTATCCGCTCCGTCATGCCGTCGGCTCCCTACAAGGGCATCACCGCCAAAGTCGGCAAGCGCCTACGAGCTGAGCCGATAGCCGCCCTCTACGAACAAGGGCGCATCTCGCACGTTGGCTCCTTTGACATCCTCGAAGACCAGATGACCGGCTGGCTCCCCGACAGTGGAACCTCCCCCGACCGCTTGGACGCCCTCGTCCACGCAATCACCGAACTAGGGCTCGCCGCCGGTGCGAGCGCCGACCGCTTCTTCGCCGAACTTGCCCCACCCTGCCCCATCTGTGGGCTTCCAGTGGCGAGGGACGCTACCAACTGCCCCCACTGCGGAGCAAAGAACAACGACTACGACCTCATTCAGGTCTACCCCCGATAGGACGAGATGGCACTTCGAGACCGCTTCAGCCGTAAGGCACGAGACCAGAAACTTGCTGAGACCGTCGCCGAGGCTGTGAAGGCTGGGCTTGCTGGCTCGCCATTGGGAACCTCGAACTACAACCGCGCCACCCCTTCGGAGCCGTACTCGACCATCGGCGGGCAGGGCATCGTCACCGGCATCGGGCAGGCAATCCCAATGGATCGCCCAGGCGTCACGCCCAACGGCGGTGGCTTCGGAGCCATGCTCGGCCCAGCCGCGCCACTGCTCCCTGCGCCCATTGACGTAGTTCTCGACGAAACCGGCCGCGCGTTACCTCGTAAGTACGAGTACGCCGTCGCTCAGAACCTTGTCCTCACCCAGACCGAGGTTCCCTACGAGGTACTGACCTCAATGGCTGAGCAGGTGGACGTAATCCGCCGCGCCATTGACATCCGCGTCGGCGACTTGGTGAAGCAGGACTGGTCGTTCACCCTCTCCGAGAGCGCCATCGCCGAAATCATGCAAGACAAGAACGTCAGCCACGCTAAGGCGGCGCGTATTGGTCGCGACAAGTACGGCGACGAAATCAACCGACTGACGGCGTTCTGGAAGAACCCCTACACCCAAACCGACCGCTCATGGAGCGAGTGGCTCACCGAAGCCCTCAACCAAGTGTTCATCTACGACCAGCTCTGCATCTACCCTCGCTACAACCTCGGCAAGAGCCTCATCGGTCTGGACATCATCAACGCCCCGACCATCAAACTGCTGCTGGACAACCGAGGCGACATCCCAACCGCTCCACTCCCCGCTTACCAGCAGGTTCTCTGGGGCTTCCCGCGAGGCGAGTTCACCGCCGCCCCCGAGAGCGACGGCGACTTCTACAACACCCCTGGCAAGTACGGCGAGTACCTGACCGACCAGATGAGCGTCTACGTCAAGAACCGCCGCACCTACTCGCCCTACGGCCTCTCGCTCGTCGAGCAGTGTGTCCCAGCCGCGACCCTGTACCTCGACCGTCAGGCGTGGATGCGAGCCGAGTACCAGTTCGGATCTATGCCCACGACGTTCATGAAGACGAACAGCATGGAACTGACGCTTGAGAAGTTGTCGGCATACGAGCGCATCCTCAACGACCGCTTGACCGGCTCAACCGCCGAGCGCCACCGCATCAAGGTTCTGCCAGACGGCTTCGACCCCGTTGCCATGCCCTCGCAGGACGAACGCTACAAGTCCGACTACGACGAGTTCATCATCAAGCGCATCGCCGCCATTATGGGCGTATCCCCCTCGGCGCTCGGTGTGGTCGCTCGCGCCGGTCTCGGTGGTGGCAAGGGTCAGATGGAAGGCGAACAGCAGTCCTCTGAACTGACCTCGACGAAGCCAATGGAGATGTACGTCACCGACATCATCAACTCCCTGAGCCGTCGCTACCTTGACGCCGACCTCAACGTCACCTTCGTCCTGCAGGACAGCACCAGCACCCAGAGCGAACTAGAGCAGAGCAAGGCACTGCAGATGCAGTTGTTCTCGGGGCAAAAGACCCTCAACGACGTGCAGGGCGAACTCGGTCAGGCCCTCTACGAGATGCCCGAAGCCGACGAGCCGTTCATCGTCGCAGGCAACGCCATCACCTTCCTCAAGGGTCTGCTCAACACCGACGCCTCAGGCGAGACATCAGGACAGAAGGAGACCCCCAGTGACGGCAGCACGCTCAGCGAAACTCCACAAGGCGAAGCAGGCCAAGACGAAGGTGAAGAAAGCCCGAGTGCGAGCCAAGCGCCGGAAACTGACCTAAAAGCGCAAGAGGCTAAGGCGTTCGCCAAGTTCGCCCAGAAGCCTCGGGCTCGCAAGTTCGAGTTCAAGTACCACACACCCGAAGAGGCTGAAGTCTTGAAAGCGCAGATAAGCGATACCCCAAAAGGTTTGACTACTAAGGCGCAGACACCGGCCATCGTCGCTCGACGCCGCAAGGTCTCCGAGCACTACGCGCCACTGATCCACGAAGCCCTCAAAGCCGCTACAACCGGCGTAGAGACGGCAGTGCGCCACGCCCTCGTCGCCAGCACCGCTAAGGCGAGCAAGTCCGACAAGGACAAGCACGACGCGAAGGCGGCAGTAGACAACAACGTCGCCATCAACACCGACGCGCTCACGAACCTCGTCTCAGGCGTTCACGCCGACGGCGGCCTCGTGGGAACCGATGACGCGATGACCCAGTTGCCCGACAACGACGCCATCACCTCCTCGCCAATGGGGGCGCTCTCGAACTCGGTGGACTGGGCAACGTGGACACCAGGCAACGCTGAGGCCGCTTCTAAGGTGGCTGGGAAGGGCTTACGCGCCCTTATGGATAGCGTTGGCGTCACCATCAAGGGGATTAGCGACACGACCTCACAGGCCATCGGCAACATCATCGCCGACGGACTGGCGCAGGGCTCGACCTACGACGAGATTACGAGCGCGATCTACAACTCCTACGCCTTCTCTTACGAGCGAGCGCAGGCCATTGCCTCAACCGAAGCCGGACGAGCTGCGAACGCATCAACGCTGGACGCCTACCAAGTCGCAGGGATTACCCAGTTCAACTGGGAGACCTACGACCCATGCGACGAGTGCCAAGCCGAGGGGGAAGCCAACCCTCACGACGTAACCGACACCTACCCACCGCTTCACCCCAACTGCGAGTGCTTCATCACGCCAGCAGTCTGACCTACGGAGAACCAATGACCGACACCATCAAGTCCATCTACCTCGGCAACCTGACCGCCAAGCGTGGCCCCGACGGGTTCATGTACGTCAAGGGACTGGCGACGGACGATACCCTCGACCTCGACCAGCAAATCTGTGACCCTAAGTGGCTCAAGAGCGCGATGCCAGCGTGGATGGAGATTGGCAACATCCGCGAGATGCACGGCTCAAAGGCAGTCGGCAAGGCTACCGAGATGGAGCAGACCGGCACCGGCTTCGTCGTGACCGCAAAGGTCGTAGATCCGCAGGCCGCCATGATGGTCGAAGAGGGCATCTACACGGGCTTCTCGATTGGCATCAAGGGCGCTCGCGTGGTCAAGGACGATAAGGCCCCAGGAGGTCGAATAGTCGACGGATCCATCGTGGAAATCTCACTCGTGGATCGTCCGGCCAACAGCTCGTGCAGTATCGAAATCGCCAAGTCGGTAGACGGGGCATTAGTGAAAGGCTCAGCCGTGAGCGAAGTAGAAAAGGCTGAGAGCCCAACCCTCAACGCCGAAGCCGTAATGACCGAAGAGCCTGGTACTCGTGACGAGGTTCTTGACCGTGACTCCCCGTTCTTCTGCCGCGCCTGCTCTGGCACCGGCAAGAAGTCCAACGTCGAGGGCAACACCCAAGAGACCGACTGCGACGTATGCGCTGGCACTGGTGAGCAGCCCGAAGGCCGCTCCGAGTTCGCCGAGCCCGAGCGCGTCTCGACCCCCGAGGCACTTGACAACCGCGACATGAAGGAAGCCGACGCCGACCTCGCCAAGAAGGACTACACCGACGCCGAGCGTGCAGACATGGCTGACGCTGGACAGGCGATGGCTGGTGGTGGCTTCCCCATCAAGACCCTCAAAGACCTCCGCAACGCTATCCAGTCCATCGGACGCGCCAAAGACCCAGCCGCCGCGAAAGCGCACATCAAGGCTCGCGCCGAGGCTCTGGGCCGTGAGGATCTAATCCCCGACAACTGGAAGGGCGCAGACGCCGAACTCGTCAAGGCTGACGACATGAAGCACGACGCCGCCGACCTCGCCGCTATCCGCTTGGGGCTCATCAACTGCATCAAGGCTGAGCTCGACGAGATGGTCGCCGGTGATGAGAATGAAGTCTGCGACGTGAAGGAATTGCTCACTACCCTTGAGTGGTTCCTCTGCTGGTGGACTGACGAAGCCTCAGAGAACGAAACAGACGCCCCATTCACCGGATGGGACGATGACAACACAGGAGACACAATGGCCTATGTAGGACTTGGCGTTAGCGCCGACCTCATCAAGAACGCAAGCGCGGAGACCGCCACCCCCGAGGTGAAGTCGGAACTGCGCAACGAAATCGTCAAGGCGCTGGGCCTTGAAGAAGTCATGACGGCGAAGGCCGAATTGAGCGAGGCGAAAGAGGAGATTGCTCTCCTGAAGGCCGCGCTTGACGAGGTAAAGTCAATGGCTGCACCTGGGGGGCCTGCACTGCGCGCCACCCGTGAGCAAACCAGCAAGTCAGCAGCGACACTGGCGCGAGAGGTAGAAGCACAGCGCTTCCGCAACCTCGCCGCACAGATCACTGACCCTGCCCTTCGCAACCAGTACCTCGACACCGCTCGGGCACTGGAAGCAAACTAACCCACAACCAAAGGAACCAGAATGGCGCTCGCCGCTCCCTCCCTTGACCAGCTCTTTCACGGCCTCCCAGCCGACGAGCAGGTCAAGCGCTTTGAGGCTTACAAGTCAGCCCTTAGCACTGTCCACTCCAACACCCTGGCTGCAAAGTCACGCGGTGAAATCTCGTTCGACCCCACTCGTGGCATCCAGAAGACGGTGAACACCGCTTCACGCGTTGCTGAACTGACGGGTGAAATCACGAAGGCCATCTCAGGCGACCAGTTGGCTGCCGTTCAGTCATCGCTCGACGGCCTCGCCGACCTGCAGAAGGACTTGACGCTCACCAGCCCGTTAAATAGCACTATTTCCGGCGTAAGCGGCCTTGTGCCCTACGATCTCGATCCGGTGCTTTCGCTGCTTATCCCGAAGGAACTGTACCTTCGCAACAGCGTCGCCCGCATCAAGGCTCAGGGCCAGGCGCTTGAGTTCCGTCGCATCACGGGCCTCTCGAACGCCGGTGTCGGTGGAGTTGGACAGACCTCGTCCTTCTTCAACAGCACCTCGGCTTCGACCTCGTTCGGTGGTGTCTCGCTGAACCGTCCGACCAAGATCACCTACGCCGCCGACAAGATTGTCAAGTCGTTCGTCGAGCAGGGTCTGTCGGACAGCGTCAGCCTCCAGGCCTCTTTCGCCGGTCAGGGCTACACCGACCTGCGCCAGTTGTCGCACACGTCACTCATCTGGTCGCACTTCCTCGCCGAAGAGCGCAACATGATGAACGCCGTCTCGACCGCTCTGCCCACCTCGGCTCTGACTTCAGTGACCGCAGCCAACGACTCGACGGGTTCAGGCTTGCCTGCCACGTCAAGCTCGGCTGTCTACATCACGCTGTCCTCGGCCTACGGTGAGACTGCTGGCGTTTCTGCCGGTACGGTCACGAACGCCACCGCCGGTAAGGGTGTCTCAGTCACTTGGACTGGCACTGCCCCCTTCGGTGCTGTTGCCGTGAACGTGTACGTCGTTGTCGGCTCGACCACCTACAAGGCCACGACGCCTTCGCTGGCCTCGGGTGTGGCTGGTCTGACCTTCGCCGCCATCTCAGGAACCTACCCCTCAACGGACGGCTCCTACAACGCTTACGCCGCAGGCGCGAACTCGGGCTCCGGCTACGACGGCTTCGTCTCGACGTTGGCTGCTTCGGGTGGCTACCAGGCTCAGTTCAACAACACCATCGGTTCGCAGACCGAGCCTGCTGGCTTGATCCAGGACGCCCTCGTGAGCCTCTACAACTCCACGATGGCCGACCCTGAGGTCATCTTCGTCAGCGCAGCCGTTCGCCGCGCTCTGTCGAAGGCTCTGCAGAGCACCGCAGTGTCCAGCACCTCGTACCGCTTCAACTACCAGACTGGTAGCGACGGTGTGAACATCGGCGCGATGGTGACTGGTGTTGCCAACGAAGCGACGGGCACCATGCTCGACCTCGTGACGCACCGCTTCATCCCTGCAGGTACGTTGCTCATCCACCAGAAGCAGTTGCCGTTCCCCGACTCCGGCGTCAGCCAGACCGTCGAGGTTCACAACGTGGTGGACAGCATGATCATCGAGTGGCCACAAATCGGCTTCTCGTACGACATCAGCTCGTACACCTACGGTTCACTGGCCTTCCGCGCTCCGGCGTGGTCGGGCATCATCACCGGCATCACGGGCTGATAAAGCCCACCCAATCGCTAGGCAACTAGACAGGCTGTTCGCCGTAGTTGCCTAGCCTTGAGGGTTGAGCAGGGCGGTGGGGTTTCCTCCCCTTTCCTCCACCGCCTTGCTCCCCTCCCAGTCGTGAAAGGAGAACCATGCGCTTAGTTGGCTCAGACCGAGCACTGACCGAAGTGACCGTGAACGAGGGGGCTGTAATCCCTCGCCAGAAGGACGGCACGTTCCACGTCGAGGGGCAAGCCGCCCGCGCCCTCGTCAAGTCCGGCGACTTCGCGATCGCTGGCACGAACTTCCGCCACGTCAAGCAGGGCTTCATCTGCCAGGGCTGTGGCTTCAACGCACTACTCAAAGACCGTTGCGGCAAGTGCGGCGGCACCGACCTCAAGGAAGAGAACTAATGGTCGTTGCACCGTTCTTTCAGACCGAAGGCATCGTCGAGCCCTACGTCTCGCTCAACGAAGTCAAGTTCAGCCCCACCGCCTCGGCGATTGACTTCTCTAACCTCATCGAGAACGCCAGCCAAGTAGCGCAAGACCGCGCCCTGCTGGACATCATCAAGCGAGCCTCATCGAAGGCCGACATCTTCTGCTACGGACGGCTGGGCACACTCAACGCCACCAGCAACACCGAGAACGGCTGGTACCGCCCGAACCGCGACGGCAACCTCATCTTCTCGCCGTCATTCACCCCCATCCTCGAAGTGACCGACATCCAAGTCGGCTGGGGGCCAGGGCAGGGGCTGGCGGAAATTACCCTCAGCTCGAACAACGTCGCCATTGACCGCGACCAGTTCACCCTCACCGCCCCCTCGACGCTGGGGCTCTACTTCGGCAACCTCGGCATCGCTGGGGGTCGCTGGGGCTATCAGACAAACATGTGGTGCCAATACACCTACGTCAATGGCTGGTTCAACTCGTTCCTCATCGCCTCGGCTCCTGCCGGATCTACGACGCTCAGCGTCACCGACACCACCGGCCTCTACCCTGGCATGACCTTCACGGTCTGGGACGGCATGAACGACGAGGTGCTCAAGGTTTCGGCAGTGTCCGGCACGACCATCACCCTCAGCACCGCCACGACCTACAATCACGGCATCGGGGTCAATGTCTCGACCATGCCTGCCGCCGTCAAGCAGGCCGTTATTCACTACGTTGTCGCTCTGGTCAAGGAGCGTGGGCAGGGTGGCCTCGTCATCAACGAGATTGGCGAGCCAGCCGCCGTGTCGAGCCGCGAGCAGTCCTCCATGCAGGACGAAATCCAAGCCGAGATGCTGCTTGAGCCCTTCAAGGTCATCGGCGGTCGCCAATGAGCCGTTCGACGGTACGGTCGCAGTTCATCTCCTACCTCGAAGGCGCAGACATTCCCTTCCTCTCGAAGGTGATGACGTTCCCCGCCAAGTTCACCCCCGAGGGCGAGTTCTATCAGGGCGAAGACCCAGGCCACCAGCAGGGGTGCATCGTGTTCCCCTACATCGAGAACCAGTCCGAGAAGCGCATCGAGCTCACTGGCCCGACTGGTGGCGGCAAAGAGATCACTTACGAAGTCGTGTTCACCTGCATCTTCCGCTCCAACAAGCGCAAGACCGAGGACGCCGGTGCTGACGCCGAGACCTTCCTCGACGGCTTCACGAACGCTATCCGCGCCTCCAAGAACTGCGGGGGCAACGGCCCTATCTTCCAGTGGGGCGAGGGTGGCACGTCAGGGGGCAGCGACATCGAAGTCACGTCCTACTACCCCCGACAAATCAACGGCGCGGCAAGTGCTACGCAGGTAGTCTCCACCGTCCGAGTTCGCATCATCGAAATCACCAACTCCAACTCCTACGTCTCCTAAGGAAACCATGTTTACTTTCACCGACAGCCAAGAGCGCATCTACCCAAACCTGACTGACGCCAACGGCAACGTCCTCGTTGCTATCCCGAACGTCACGACCCTCGCCACCGACCCAGGCGACGGACGCTGGACAGCCACCACTGCACCAGCAGCCCCCCAGACC
>Ga0208253_1000827_pt1 | contig 11401 bp, 19 predicted proteins | sample CryBogCBE10Oct08_FD_184573 | JGI IMG/M metagenome (GOLD analysis project Ga0208253, IMG submission 184573) | Freshwater microbial communities from Crystal Bog, Wisconsin, USA - CBE10Oct08 (SPAdes) | ecosystem: Environmental > Aquatic > Freshwater > Lake | place: Crystal Bog, Wisconsin, USA...
GCGAACAGGATCGCTTAGTACTTCATAGGCCTTGCTGATCTTTTTAAATATTTCTTCATCGCCGCCCATGTCGGGATGATGCTTGTGAGCCAATACTCTGTATTGGTGTTTGATTTCTTCTTCACTGCAAGTGGAATCTAATCCTAGGTCTTTGTATAGGCTCATAAATTTTTCTCTTTTTAATATTTATTAGTAGTTGGCAACCTATAAATATTATGTTACAATATTGTTTTAGTTAGTTAATTGCCCCGGTGGTGGAATGGTTTACACAGCGGTCTTAGAAGCCGTCCCGGAAACGGTTGCGAGTTCGAGTCTCGCCTGGGGCACCAAATTTTATAGAAAGTGACTTTACATGTTTGATCCTAAATTGCTGACACGCACCGTTATTGACACCAACAAGTGTGTTGAAAATATCGGTAATCGTTTTGCATTGGTTTTGGTGGCTGCTATTCGTGCTCGCGAATTGAAGCGTGGTAGTCGCCCGTTGGTAGATAATTCTAACAGTACCACTCCAAATGTTCTAGCATTAAAAGAGATTCAAGAAGGTAAAATCGGTTTTGATTATTTGAGGAAAATTCGATGAGCAAAGGTTCACGTCCACGTCCATATAGTGTTAGTCAAGAACAGTTTGGTAATAACTTTGATGCTATCTTTCGCAAACCTAGTCCTCTAGAAGTTGAAGATCAACAAAACGAAGATGAAGCTTTCGAAGCTATTGCAAAGACTAGCCAGAATACTGATACCAACTCCGGGGACACAAGTAAATAAAATTATGCCCCGTTAGTTCTAGTGGTAAAACGACGGTTTTGTAATCCGTAGTCGGGTGTTCGATTCACCCCCGGGGCACCAAATAAGCGGGATTCGTAAAATGGTATTACCTTAGCCTTCCAAGCTAAAGTCGCGAGTTCGATTCTCGCATCCCGCTCCAAGAATATGAAAGATAAGTTTAAGCAGGCCTATATAGACACAGCACAAAGATTTGCTGAACTGAGTCATGCTCGTCGATTAAAAGTCGGTGCTATTGTGGTTAAAGATGATAGTGTTGTTGCCTACGGCTACAACGGTATGCCCGCAGGTTGGGATAACGATTGTGAAGATCAAATATACCACGAAGATGGGTTTCACATTACTTTAAAAACCAAACCAGAAGTACTACACGCTGAATCTAATGCTATTGCAAAATTAGCAAGAAGTAGTGTAAGTGGATTAGATGCTGATTTGTTTGTTACGCATAGTCCTTGTTTAGACTGTGCTAAACTTATATATCAAAGTGGAATAAAAAGAGTTTTTTATAGTGAGAATTATAGAGACGATTCAGGCTTGACCTTTCTAGAAAAGTCAGGTATAATCGTAGAACAAATTAAATAGGACGTTAACTCAGTTGGTAGAGTGCCTGCCTTACACGCAGTATGTCGGCGGTTCGAGCCCGTCACGTCCTACCAAATAATAATAGGAAACATATGGCAAGAACTAAAAAACAAGTTGAACAACCTACAGCAGTGGTGGAATCTGATACTCCTCCAGTAATAGTAGAATCTACTAAACCTGCACCGAGACCTTTGCTAAATCACTGGCATTTAAGCGAAGTACAAAATATCGAACCTTGGTGTTTTGCGAGCGAAATCTTTACCATTGAAGAATTAGATAAAATCATCAGCATTGGTGAAAACCCGGAATTATCCAGCAAAATGACCAAGGGCACAACTGTAGGCCCTGCTAGCACTGCCAGGAGTTGTTTTGTTTCTTGGATAAACGCCGGAATACCAGAAAATGCATGGATCTTTCAAAGATTCACTTCGGCAGTCAATAGCATCAATGATAAATTTTTTAAATATGATTTAAAGACCATTGATAGTCTACAATTTACCAAATATGTAGGCGATTCGACTGATCATTACAAACAACATCGTGATATGCTATATTCAAGTTTTACTATTCGTAAACTAAGTTTTAGTCTGATGTTAAGTGACCCTTCTGAGTATGAGGGCGGAGATTTGTTATTACACCTAGGCGATACTCCAGAGAAGCCTAAAAAGGATAAAGGTACTATTGTATTCTTCCCCAGTTTCGCATTGCACGAAGTTACTCCAGTAACCAAAGGTGTTAGATATAGTTTAGTCGGTTGGGTCAGTGGCCCTCCATTTAAGTAAAAAGTTTTTCGGAGTGTAGCGCAGCCTGGTTAGCGCATCTGCTTTGGGAGCAGAGGGTCGTGAGTTCGAATCCCACCATTCCGACCATTTATAAAAGGAAAATCATGCAAGTAAAAGCAAGTCATATTTTAGTGCCCTCATTGGCAGAAGCAGTTAATCTGCAAGAACAAATCTCAGCAGGCGCTGACTTTGCTCAATTGGCTCGTGCCAATAGCAAATGCCCTAGCGGTCAAAACGGTGGTGACCTAGGTGTCTTTGGCCCGGGTATGATGGTTAAACCATTTGAAGAAGCTGCATTTGGTTGCGAAGTCGGTAAAGTTGTAGGACCAGTCCAAACCCAATTTGGATATCACCTAGTTAAACGCACAGCCTAATGAAATCTCTAAGTCAGTTGTATTTGGAAGGTAGTCAATTATACGGCGAAAATCCTCACCATTTTACTGATAAAGGGTCGTGGCATACCTACTTAGATTTTTATCAAGAGTTGTTTGCCAAATATGACAATGATTTCAGATTGTTAGACATTGGTATCAATGCAGGTGGCAGTCTCTGGTTATGGACCAATTACTTAGATAATTACAATATTTGGGCAGTGGATATAATGCCCACATATATAATGCCAAGGCCATTCCAATCAGATCTTGATCAGAATCCTAATCTACATATACAGTGGGACAAGGATAGCACCGATGCAGGAACTTATAATAGTATCCCGGAACAGTTTGATATTATCATCGACGACGGTGATCATAGACCCGAGATGCAGGTTAAGACTTTTATGGCTGCTTGGCCTAAGTTAGCAACTCACGGTACCTATGTTATCGAAGATGTTCGGGGCGTCGAACAGGTTGGCTACCTTTTATACAATATCAGAAAAGTTTATCCAAATACCAAATTTGATTTTTATTTTGGTACAGCAGAAAATGCTCAATGGAACGGCATCGGTATTAATGATGACATTATTATAACTGTAAGTAATTTATAATTAATCACAAATTCTAATGATTTTAATAAAAATAGATAATGTTTTATCAGCCGAAGCATGTAAAGATTTGGACTCATCAATCAAACTTAATATTAGACCAGTTAGAGACAAGTTGGTGGAAAAATGTCATAGTGCTTATGCATTGTCCGAAACAGAATCTCTATTATTAAAATTAACTGACCTAGTTAGTTCGACTGTAAAAAAACAACTATATCCCACATATAGTTATTGTAGAGTATATCATAAGGGTGCAAGTATGCGTCCACACATTGATAGATGGTCTTGCGAAATATCGATGAGTCTATGTGTAGGCGGTGAGCCCTGGCCGCTTTGGTTTGAAAATTACGGACCAATGTTGCTACAGCCAGGAAGTGCTGTAATATATCCAGGAACAGAGATTACTCATTGGCGCGAGGAATACCCCGGATCAGGTTGTACTCAAGTTTTTTTACATTGGGTTGATGCCAACGGACCTTATGCCAATTATAAATATGATTGTAGGGATAGTATAGCGGCCCTACCCAATGCATGTAATGTACGGTAGGGTTTTCTTTTGACATTGTTATCAATCTATGTTATAATAGTGTATGAATATTCCTAAATGTTATCAATTAGTAGGAGTTCCGGGTAGCGGTAAAACTACCTGGATTAACAATCAAGACTGGACTCGAGATTGTGCCTACATTTCTACAGATCGTCTTGTAGAAGAATATGCGGCCGCCAAGGGTAAAACCTATAGTGAGGTGTTCAATGAATACATGCCACGGGCTGTAGAGTTGATGTCACAAGAAGTTGTTGTGGCCCGCGAGGCGGGTCGAGATATTATTTGGGATCAAACTAGCACAACTCTTGCTAGTCGAGCTCGTAAATTTAATATGTTGCCTGACTATGAGCACGTTGCTGTAGTGTTTGAAACACCAGATAGAATTGAATTAAAGCGTCGATTGGCAAGTAGGCCTGGAAAAGAAATCCCAGATACTGTAATAGAAGGTATGTTGGCCAGTTTCGAGATGCCAACGGAAGAAGAAGGTTTTAGGGAAATTTGGAGAGCGGTATAATGTATATTACAAACTACGACGGCTCTGTGTATCTTCCCTATGAGGACGGTTTATTAGAGTGGTTACAAGAACATTACCCACATTCACAATACAGGATTGAATATGTTAGAGAAGAAAGTGTTGATTAATTCTTATTAAGGTTTGTAATTTGAGATACTCGAATATTGTGCCCGACCGGGTCTATTATTTTACATCGATCGCCGTGCCACCTATTAAAATTGCCTTGGGATACTATTGATCTACAATATGGACATTCGTATTTAGGAGGAGTAATTCCTTTGTTTGACGGAGGTTTACCTTTTCTAGATTTAGATAATTTGGCACTCTTTTCTGCTGATCCTTTTTTGCCGGTATTAGCAATGGCAATATTTTTTTTATGTTCTTCCGATTTTGGGCGGCCTTTTCCGGCTTCAGACATTTTAAGTCGAGTAGTTTCTGTCAATAGGTTTATCCTTCGGAATATTTCTACATTTGAATTTGGATCATGATATTTTCCGTTTAATAGCAACGGGTTGTCCCAATGCTGTCGAATTGTTATTTGTTCTTGTTGCCAACACTTGACAGAATCTGAATTTCTGTATATAATAGAAGCAATAAATGATTCTTTGCCGTATTTTTTTATGTCATTCTTAATTCGATTTGAAGATGTAAAATATTTTACCCAAAGATCATTTTCCGGTTCTATTTCAAGCGTTTGATTTCTATATCGATATCCGTAATAGATTTCGCCAGTAATTTTGTTAGTTATCTGATAGACATAAGCATCAACCATGATATTGTCCTTTGTTTATCTATTTATCATTTAGGAGATGTTATGCCAGCAGTATTTTTATATTCTGATCCACATTTTGGACACCAAGGAGTTTGTCGCTTTATGCGAAATGATGGTGTGACCAAATTACGGCCTTGGGATAATGCCGAGGAAATGGATGAAGAATTAATTAAAAGATATAACGAAAAAGTTCGTCCAAAAGACAAGTGTTATTTTTTAGGCGATGTGGTCATTAACCGCAAAGCATTACCCACGTTAGCCCGCTTAAACGGCGACAAGGTCTTAATCCGCGGTAACCACGATATCTTCCGTGACGACGAGTACAGGCAGTACTTTAGAGAATTGAGGGCCTACCATGTGATGAACGGTATGATCTTAAGTCACATCCCTGTTCATGAAGCAAGTTTAGGTCGCTTTGGCACTAACATCCACGGCCACTTACATGCCAACCGTGTTATGCGGGCTCGTGGCGTCGATGCCAAGACTGGTGAAATCTTATACAGCAATGAGATTGATCCACGCTACTGGTGTGCCTGTGTTGAACAAACCGACTTTGCACCAATCTTATTTGAAGACGCCATGAAGCGTATAGAAGCAGAAGGTGGTGTAGTTGGATTTAAAAACGGCAACGGGCCGACCATGTAAGAATAGGACCTCAGGGTCCTATTTTTTTTTTGGATTAAATATCTCAAGGGTCCTTAGTTCAACGGATAGAACACCGTGTTCCGATCGCGGTGATAGGGGTTCAATTCCTCTAGGGCCCGCCATGTTATAATGATAATTATGTGTATGTCAACATTACACATTCTAGCCAGCCCTTACGATGCAGTTAACATCAATCGAAGAGATGATCCATTTAGTATACTAGCCTACAAGTTTATGAGGCATATGGAACAATACGGATGGAAGTGTGTACACTACGGAATTCCGGGAACAGAAGTTCCGTGTGAAATGGTTCAATGTTTGGACAGTCGATCTGGGCATGGACCTACTGATTCTAAAATTTATAACGATAGAGCAGGTGCTGCCATTGCTGCTCGTAAGCAACCGGGCGATATGATATTATGTTATCATGGTTGGGAAAACAAAGGAGCCTGCGATCTTAACCCAGACCTCAGAGCAGTAGAACACAGTATCGGTTATGAGACCAAGGCAGTATTTGCTCCGTTTCGTGCATTTACCAGCCAAGCGCAGATGCACATGTTTTACGGTGAAAGAAATATGTTGATGAGCCCTAGTTGGTTTGATACCGTAATCTATAACGCTATATCAAAAGACGAGTTTGACTACACTGAGGATAAAGATGATTATTTTCTCTACTTTGGTCGTGTTATCCCTGCCAAGGGTGTAAACATTGCCATACAGGCCACAGAAGCAGCAGGTAAAAAATTAATCATTGCCGGTCGTGGCACATTAACAGACATGGGATATACTTCAACTCCCAGCCATGTAACATTAGCTGGATTGTGCAATGCCGAACAGCGTCGTAAACTCATGTCCAAGGCCAAGGCTATACTAGGGCCTACAACCTATATCGAACCATTCGGTAATATGATTGTTGAAGGTTATATGAGCGGTACTCCTGCTATTACCACAGACTGGGGCGGATTTACTGAAACAGTGATCAACGGAGTCACTGGATTTCGTTGTAGAGAGCATCGCCAGTTTGTAGAAGCAATAGAACGCATTGACGAAATTAAGCCACGCAACTGCTATGATTGGGCATTAAACAACTGCGAAGATCGGGTAGTGCACTCTCAGTTAGATACTTGGTTAAGAAAAGTTCAAGAATTTAATTATTACAGAGAATGAAAACTGCGTTTATTATTACTAGTTGTATCGAAGTTAAAAACGAGCATCCCTTAACCTATAGTAAGACTCGTAGTTATTTTTCTAGTGAAGAAAGACTGCGTCAAACCATTACCACCATTGCCAGCATAGATTCGCTGGTAAAAAAGGATGCAACAATATATATTGTAGATGCCAGCGAGCATTGGGAAAACTATGCTAATTATTTTTGGTATCAACCTAACCTAAAATTTGTTAGTATTAAGAACGAGTTTCCTGAAATATTCAACACAGTTACTAGTCATCCTAATAAGAGTTACTGTGAATGTTTGCTGTTAGAGGCCTTTATGAGTAGGTATCGAGAAGAACTAGTATCGCATAATCACATTGTTAAAATTAGTGGAAGATATTTTCTTGACAGCAACTTTGATATAGAAATATTTAAAGAAAACAATAATAAAATTATTTTCAAATATCCTATAAAGAATGAGTGGCAAGACTGGTGGGGATATAATATGGTTGATCTGCGACAGCAACAAAACAATAATATTCTTTATCAGTACTGTTCTGTACTGTTCGGGTTTAGTAGTTTACAGTTTGATTATATGCTAGGTACAATTAAAAAAATAAAAGACACACTGGTCGACCCTGTTAACTATCATTATGATTTAGAAACACTAAGTTATTTTTTTACTAGAGATAGCCAAGATATTATACATGCCGATTGGATAGTTTATGGATTTCACGGGCCCGACGGCAGATTTGTTCGATATTAACAGAATTTTAACCATTATTATTGACTTTAAATCTATCTGCAACTTATTACTAAGATAAATATTTTAGTCTAAAAGGTGTGCATGTATGTTTGACTGGTCCAAACTAAACCGCCAAGATATAGCCGATGCTATACAAACTCTTTCTCCCAAACTTGTGGGAGATTCGATCCAGCAACAAGATTTCCATAGAATACTATCCACTTATCTCAAACGCAAATATCGTGTTAAAGTATCCGAGGGTTGGGATACAAAAGTGAAAACACATGCTGTTTTCACAGGCGGTACTTACTATAGTGATTTAGATGCGGAAGATAAAAAGTGCATCGAATTGAACTTTATCTACAACCCTGTTATATCAGAATTTAAAATTACCAAACGAAGATTCAACCAATTGTGTAATTTGATTGCCGATACTCTACTGCATGAAATTATACACATGCGCCAATATCGCAGAAGATCTTTTAAATCTTTGCCTAACTATAATAGCACAGCATCCAAGGGCAAACTACGCGAAGAACAGAGTTATTTGGGCAACAGTGATGAAATAGATGCCTATGGGTTTAACATAGCCTGCGAACTTTTACATAAACACAAGGGTGATCAGCAGGCTGTAATTGATCATCTAAACATAGATCTCAAAGGTAGTAAAAAGTCCGGTGGATGCTGGAAAGTTTATCTAAAAGCCTTTGAGCACGATCATAATCACGAAATCATTAAGAAACTTAAAAAGAAAGTAATACGATACATACCTCGAGCAGTAGAAGGTCGTCCGTTCAAGAATACCGACTGGATCTGCTATTGACATTTAAATAACACTATGTTAAAATAGTGTTATGACATATAAAACTCATACCAGCACTATACGCACTCTCAAGCAGGGTGATCCTAACTTTGTAATCAACGACGGACTAATGCAGGCACCTCGAGCAGGATTTGAAATCAGTAATCGATGCCCAGAGAATTATGCAAGCCTTATTCAGGAATGTATTATGCATGGTTGGCTCAAACCTGTGGCACATGTCACGGAACGAGAATTGTTGTTTATGGGGTTGACTAAATGAGTAATGGTGGTTATACTATGAATATGCCCGGCACTATCGGTGGTGCTAAAATTATTTTTAAAAATTCAAACATGGATAAAATTGGAATTATTGGCCTAGGCTTTGTAGGTGGCGCTATTAAAAACGCTTTAAATGATGTGTGGGGTCATGAAGTTACTTGCGTAGATCCTGCTAAAGGGTATAATAATACCATTGCTGATCTTAAAGATTGCGACGGTGTGTTTGTTTGTGTGCCAACTCCACAAGATGATGATGGTACGTGCGATACAACTCCACTCGAAGATGTATTACGTGAATTATCATATGTAGGTTTCCAAGGTGTTATCATTAGTAAATGTACTGCTCCAGCAGATGTCTATGAAGAACTAAATGAGAAATATCCAAACCTCGTTCACGCACCCGAGTTCCTTACTGCAGCCAATGCCAACCGAGATTATGTCAACGGCACATTCTGTATCATCGGGGGTAAACATAAATTATATCTCCGCGAAGCTGAACGCATCATTCGAACAAGCCAACAAAGTCTAGGTGATAATGTTAAATGGTGTTCGATTGGTGAAGCTGCATTGGCCAAATATACCATTAACTGCTTTATGAGCACCAAGGTTATCTTTATGAATGAAATGTATAACCTTGCTACCAAGATGGGATTCGACTACAATACGATTGCCAACATGGTCACAATGGATCCACGCTTTGGTAAGAGTCATATGCAAGTGCCCGGCCCGGATGGTATGTTTGGGTTCGGCGGTGCGTGTTTCCCCAAAGATACCAGTGCTCTACTAAAGACTGCAGAACAGCAGGGCATTGATATGATGGTTTTGGATGCCGCAGTTAAGAAAAATACCATCTTTCGCTTGACAGAACCTAAATAATCCTGTATTATAAGGTATAGGAATAATAATGTACGACAAAGCATACAAAGATTTTCAACAAGGCGAAGAACTTCATAGCGACAAAGGCTATGAAGAAGCATACTTTGCAGATGTTATCCGCTTTAAGATGAAGCGAGATAATAAGCGTTTCTGGGCTGGCGACAATGTCAGCGAGTATCTCAATGAAGGCGATCGTGAACGACTAATTGACGAAGCTACAGAAGCATTTGAATTAGTTCTTGATCGGTTGCTTATCGATCGTGAAAACGATCCTAACAGTAAAGGTACTGCTCGCCGTTTGGCTAAAATGTATTTTAATGAAATAATGGCAGGACGATATGAACCAGCACCAGATGCAACAGCATTTCCAAACGACTCGGCGGACCGTTATGAAGGTATGCTTGTTGTTCGTAGTGAGTTGCGCTCTATGTGCTCTCATCATCACCAACCTGTATCTGGTGTTGCTTACATTGGTATTATTGCTGCTAATAAGCTCATCGGTCTTAGCAAGTACACCCGCATCGCACAATGGTGTGCCCGACGAGGTACTCTCCAGGAGGAACTTTGTAACGACATTGCCCGCGAAATTAGCAAAGCAACTGATTCAGAAAACGTAGCAGTCTATGTACAGGCTGTTCATGGATGCTGTGAGAATCGCGGCATTATGGCACATAGTTCACTGACACAGACAACTGTATTGCGAGGTTCGTTCCAAACTGATCCTGCTACTAAAAAAGAGTTCTTTGATAACATCAAACTACAACAAGAGTTTGCTCCTAGATAATAAACATTCAATAAAGGTAAAATATGAAAAAAGGTAAGTTAAACATTCCTAGCCGCCAACAAGTGGCACAGAATCAAGTGGCCAATGCTGCTCAACAATCTATGCAACCGCAAGCCGGTGGACGCCGTCCTAGCATTATGATTGCTGTCCCGGCAATGGAAATGGTTAATGCTGAATTTGCACAGCATTTGGCCATGGCTGCAGCCAACATGGTTGCTAATGGCATTAAGATCAATTGTGCATTTAACATCGGCTCAGTGATCACTATTGCTCGTCGCAATCTAGTTGATATCTTCTTGAAGAGCGACTTTGATTACATTTGGTGGGTTGATAGCGATATGAAATTCCCTATCGATGCTCCTATGCGTTTGTTGGCTCGTAACAAAGATATCGTCGGTGCTAACTATCGTCGTCGTCGTTTCCCCAATCCTAACTTTACAGGTATGATGGGATCCAGTGGTCAATTCACTGAATTCCAAACCACAGATAACTCCCCAGCAATGGAACTCATTGATGTGTTACCACATGGTATGGTTCTATGCAAGCGTGAAGTTTACGAACGAGTTCCTCAACCGCACTACCTACAAGAATATGTTAAAGAACTTAATCTTGAAATTGGTGAGGACATTTATTTCTGCCAACAAGCTCAAAAGGCAGGATATGAAGTATGGTGCGATCAAGAATTGAGCAGAGAAGTAGCACACATTGGTATTTTCCACTTTAACTACAATCTATCAGTTCCAAAATAAACTGAAAGGGAACCCATGTTGTTCGAAAGCATAGAGATTCGTAAAGTACGCAATGGTGTGATTGTCACACTGCGTACCGACGAAGATGAAGATCAAGAGTACGTCTACGACACAGATCGTAAAGCGATTAAGTTTGTCAAAGACCTTCTTGAAGCAAAAAGTAAGGAACAGGCTCCGGCTTGATTAAACAATGACAGTTAAGAAACAATATAGCATAGGCGACACAGTTTGGATCTACGGTGTTAGTCAAGGTAAATCTACAGAAGGTAAGGTTGTACAAACTTTTACCGTCGACCAAGATGGTTGGGATCCAGATCGAGTTCATTATGTTATAGCGATTCCTACTGAAATCGAATACTTACTTGAAGTAAGAACATGGGAAACTATCAGCGAAACTAAAGAT
>Ga0208253_1000832_pt1 | contig 11350 bp, 6 predicted proteins | sample CryBogCBE10Oct08_FD_184573 | JGI IMG/M metagenome (GOLD analysis project Ga0208253, IMG submission 184573) | Freshwater microbial communities from Crystal Bog, Wisconsin, USA - CBE10Oct08 (SPAdes) | ecosystem: Environmental > Aquatic > Freshwater > Lake | place: Crystal Bog, Wisconsin, USA...
ATCTGGAAGCGCTTCCGCTTCTCCGCCAGCCACCAACTGTTCGGGCTCCCCGAAGGTCACCAGTGCGGAAGGCTGCACGGGCACAACTACGTGGTGGAAGTCGAACTCTCAAGCGATGCGCTCGACGCCAACGGGTTCGTGGTGGACTTCGGTGAGTTGAAGCCGATCAAGGAGTTCATCGACGGAGCCTGGGATCACCGTCACCTCAACGACTTCTTCGATGACTGCAACCCCACCGCAGAGAACATGGCTTGCACGCTGTACTGGATCTGCTTCAACAAGTACCCGCAAATCTCTGCCGTGCGAGTCCAAGAGACCGAAACCTCCTGGGCGGAGTACCGACCATGACCATGATCGCCATCTCCGAGATCTTCGGCCCCACCGTCCAAGGTGAAGGCCCCAACACCGGCAAGCGCTGTTCGTTCGTCCGCTTCGCCCGGTGCAACCTGTCGTGCTCTTGGTGTGACACTCCTTACACCTGGGACTGGAAGGGCAAGAACGGCAAGGTGTACGACCCTGCCCTTGAGGTCATCAAGTTACAAGCCTGGCAGATCGAAGGAATTGTCTCTGAGCACGCCACAGATCGAGTGGTCATCACTGGTGGCGAACCCACCGTGCAGATGACCGGGCTCGTCGGGCTGTGCCAGGAGTTCTACGATCACGGCTATGAAATCGAGATTGAGACCAACGGCACCCACGCCCCGTCTCCGAACCTCGACCACTTGGAGATTGCGTGGAACGTGAGCCCGAAGTTAGGCCACGCCGGGGATCCCTACCACTTGAGGATCAACGTCCCGGCACTGAAGGCTCTGCAAGAGCGTGGAGCCAACTTCAAGTTCGTCTGCGCTAGCCAAGAGGACTTGGACGAGGTGCAGTTGCTCGTCGACTTGATCGGCGCAGACATGGGCCACGTTTGGATCATGCCCGAGGGTAAGACCCAAGATGATGTCGAAACCCACTTACAACTACTCGCCGAAGCAGCCATCGCTAGGGGTTGGAACCTGACGACCCGGCTGCACGTCAACATCTGGGGAGATCGCCGTGGCGTCTGACCGTGTGATCCCAATCTCTTGGGAGATGATCGAGCAACGAGCAAAAGAGATTGCTCAGTACCAAGCCGAGAAGGAATGGACCGGGGTCTACGGTATCCCTCGTGGCGGGGTCATGCCGGCCTACTTGGTCGCCAAAGAACTCAACGTGCCGGTTGTGTCAGAACCAAGCGACGACGTACTGGTGATCGATGATTTGGTTGACAGTGGCAAGACCGCTCGTGACTTCACCCCGACACAATTCGATGCGCTGTACCGCAAGAGCCATTCGCCCGCTCAGTATGCTTCTTCCGCCCCGGTCCTTGACGGCTGGTTGGTCTTCCCGTGGGAGAAGGAGACGAGTGGACCAGAAGATTCCATCTCCCGGCTTCTTGAGTTCATTGGTGAAGACCCCAACCGAGAAGGATTGCTGAACACTCCCAAGCGAGTGGTCAAAGCCTTCGCTGAGATGACCGGTGGCTACAAGATCAATCCACTTGACGATCTTGGGGTGACGTTCAATGAAGATGTTGATCAGATGGTCGTGCTGTCGAACATCCACTTCGACTCTCTGTGTGAACATCACATGCTCCCGTTCTCAGGAGTAGCGACGGTCGGGTACATCCCCAACGGTTGCATCGTTGGACTGTCGAAGTTGGCGAGGGTGGTTGAAGCCTTCAGTCGTCGCCTTCAGGTGCAGGAGCGCTTGACAGATCAGATCGCTGATGCGATCAACGACGCACTGAACCCCAAGGGGGTTGGTGTTGTAGTGACCGGACACCACTCGTGCATGTCGCTTCGTGGTATTCGCAAGGCAAATGCCCAGATGACCACGTCTGCATTGAGGGGCTACATGAAGGATGATGGAACGGTGCGGGCCGAGTTCATGGCGCTGCACCGGGCGGATCTCCTGTAACCAACCGATTTTGACGGAGAGGCGTCTTGACACTCGTACATGATGGGCGAGGTGACTTCCTCCGCACCCCAGAAGCAATTGCCAGAGACCAGCGTGCCGCTGACATGCGGTCGATGGGCTACACGTTCCAACAGATTGGTGACCAACTTGGCGTCACTCGCCAAGCCGCTCACCAGATGGTGCAACGTGCGATCCGAGATGTCCCGGTTGAGGGTGTCTTGGAAATGCGTGAGGTCGAGAAGGTCAAACTCGACCGCCTCGAACGCTTCTACCACACCGTCTTGGCTCGCAAGCATGTCAAGGTCGCCCCAAGTGGCAAGATCGTCTATGGCGAAGACGGAGAAGCACTCGAAGATGAGCAACCTCGACTTGAGGCTGCTGCTGGACTGCTGAAGGTACACACCCAAAGGGCCAAGTTGCTGGGGCTGAACGCTCCTACCGTCAATGAGGTCATCGTTTACGACATTGAGCGTGACACTCGGGTTATGCTCGACGCGCAGATTGCTGCGCTGCACGCAATCGGACTCGGAGATAAGGCTGATGAGTTCAGACGAGCGTTTGTCGCCGCTCTTGACAGCGGTGCGGTCAGCGCTATTGACGCCGAGTCGAGAGTCGCGCCTGTCTGACTTCAAGACGCCTGGCGAACTTGCCAAGGCGCTCAACCCCACAACTGTCCAAACCCCTGCACTGCAGGTGATCGACAATGCGTTCATAGAGATTGACCGGGCCGTGCAATGTATGTTGGCACGGCGCAAAACCTTCTCTCGCTTCCGTGCTCAAGGGATGAGTGAAGAGGACGCACTGCTCGCTGCTGAAGTGGAGATTCCCACTGAAGGCATCAATCGCCTGATGATCTCCATGCCTCCTCAGGAGGGAAAATCTGAGCGCTCCACGCACTACGGGGTGCTGTGGCTGCTGCGTCGTCATCCAGTTCTCCGCATTGCGATTGTGTCTTACGAACACAACGTCGCTCGTCGTATGTCGTATCTGATCAGAAACGACATCCAAACCTTCGACGGCACTGATGGCAACATCGACCTTGGACTACGGCTAAGGCGAGATAGCCGCTCAGTTTCTTCATGGGGGCTGTTAGGTGAAGAGGGGACCGTCTACGCAGTAGGGATTGGCGGGGCACTGACCTCCCGACCAGTCGACTTGCTGTTGATCGATGACCCGGTGAAAGACTACCGCGCCGCTGATTCGGAGTTGCAGAGTCAAACCGCCTGGGACTGGTATCAAGCCGTCGCCCGTCCTCGCTTGGCTCCTGGCGCACCTGCGTGCCTGATCCTGACCCGGTGGCACGAGAAGGACATGGCCGGCCGGCTCCAAGCCAAGCAGAAAGAAGATGAGGCGTCCGAAGTCGAGCACTACGACAAGTGGCACATCATCAACATCCCTGCACAGGCTGACCACCACCCCGAGAATGGTGAAGTGGACGTGCTCGGTCGTGAACCTGGCGAGTTTATGGTCTCTGCTCGTGGTCGTACTCGTGCTCAGTGGGAAGCCACCAAGGTCGCCACCTCACCTCGGATCTGGTCTGGGCTGTACCAAGGGCGTCCTACCCCAGAGAAGGGCGACGTGTTCCATCGCGACTGGTGGATGCGCTATTCCACACCTCTTTGGACGACCGAAGCAGACGGCACCTACCACGTCCACGACGCTAGTGAGATTGTTCAGTCATGGGACATGACCTTCAAGGACAAGAAGTCCTCGGACTTCGTCGTAGGCCAAGTCTGGGTTCGTCGTGGCGCGTACGCGTACTTGGTGGATCAGGTGAGGGGTAGGTGGTCCTTTACCCAAACGGTCGAGGCGTTCCGTCGATTGACGGCGAAGTGGCCGCAAGCCCTAGCAAAGTTCGTGGAAGACACTGCTAACGGACCTGCGGTCATCAGTTCGCTGCGCTCTGAGATTGGCGGCATCATCCCCATTACGGTCAAGGGTTCGAAGTTGGCCCGAGCCTCTGCAGTGTCGCCAGTGGTGCAGAGTAACAACGTGTTTTTGCCTGATACTTTTATTGCACTGTTCAATGTTGAGGAGTTGGTCGATGAAGCAACACAGTTCCCCAACTCTGCCAACGATGACCAAGTGGACGCTTTGACTCAAGCACTCGACCGGATGTACCTGAAGGGCTCTGGTGGCAAGGACTGGCTTGAGTCCTTGGCTCCTCCGTGTGCGGAGTGTGGACAGCCCAATGCTAAAGAGGCTTTGCTCTGTACCAAGTGCGGCGCAGAACTCCCTGTCGTTACCCAAACGGTTGCTGAGGCGTCTGCCTCTGTTGCCCCGGCTCCTGTGGCGCTCGACTTCAACCAAGCCGCTCTTGAAGCGATCAAACAGTTCGGTCCCAATCAACAAGGTTGGCAACCATTCCAGCGAAGTGGTTGGTGACACACCTCTACGCAATGCACTACTGTAATGAGTGTCCGGCCAAGACAAGGAGATCAAATGGCTGAGCGTGGTACTGCAATCATCGAGACGAGAGACAACGTGTACTCGATTCCGAGCATCGACCGGATCAGTCATGACCAGCACACCGGCACCGTGACCCTGTACCGAGGTGACGTGAGCATGTGGACCGTGTGCGGCGTGGTGACCAGGGCGATTGCGGCATGGATTGAATTGCCCGAAGATGAGGGGTACGTCTTTGACCCCACCGAGGCGTTCTCTATGGGGGACTTTGTTGACTGCTCTGGCACCTACAATCCCAATGGCTGCGCTGATGAGTCCGAAGACACCTGCGCCACTGGTCAGGACGGTCCCGAGGTGGCTGACGAGCCAAAAAGCCTCCTCGATCGCTTACTGGAGATCATTTGCCCGAATGAGGCGCTGTGTAACTCAGTAAGGTTCGTTTGGGCGTAGGGGTCCATGTCTACAAACGTCAACTGACGAGTTTGTAGTCTTAGACAAGCGGGATGGGCCAAAGGTACGCCGCCGGCTTCATGAGCCGGAGATCCGAGTTCGATTCTTGGTCCCGCTACTAGCGATGGTGGAAATAACGACACCTCGTTTTCTTTGTTGCTTCTTCGCCACTCGATCCATGAAGGGATCTACACATGGCACTTCCGCCGTCAGTAAAACAACACCGCAGAAACGAAATCGTCTCCAAGATGAATGGGTTCACCCCCGGTGGCGCTACTTACCCCGTCTTGACCCGCAACACGCCCAACCCCTCAAGCCCGTTCACTCAGACTGGTGGCTACGGAGGGCAGTACCAGCCTCTTGACCGTAGCGATGGCACGTTCAACTCCCTGTTCGGCCCAGGCTATCCCCTCACCCCTGACCCGCTCGATGTCCTGACTCCCGAGGGACGTTCACTCCCTCGCCGCACGCAATACCTCGTTGCGGCCAACTTGCAGTTGGTGGACCGTCGTGTCCCGTGGTCAGTGCTAAAGGGGATCGCTGACGACGTGGACGTGGTGACCCGCTGCATCCAGATCGTCCAAGACGCTCTCGTTGGGTTGGACTGGCAGTGGACCTTCAGTCAGAACATCCTGCAACAGATCATGCAGGAGTCTGGCGAGACCAACACCGCCAAGGCCATCGCCATTGCCCGAGACAAGTATGGAGACGAACTCCAACGCGTCCAAGAGTTCTTCGCCTACCCCGACCGGCGTATGGGGTTCACCTTCTCCCAATGGCTCTCCGACATCATTTGGTCGCACCTGACCTATGACGGGATCGTGATCTACCCGCAGTACAACTTGGGCGGGGAACTGCAGTCGCTCTCGACCATCGACACTGCGACGATCAAGATCCTGCTCGACAACCAAGGTTTCATCCCTCGCCCACCTGCCCCTGCATACCAGCAAATCCTGTATGGGTTCCCAAGAGGCGAGTACACCGCTGAAGAGTTGGACGGCGATGGCAAAGTGCCCAAGGGGTTCATGAAGGACCAACTGGCCTACTACATCCGTCGCCCGCGTCCGAACTCCGTCTACGGCTACAGCCAAGTCGAAGAGTGCGTGAACATCGCCACGCTCTACATGCAGCGCCAAGCGTGGTTGCACTCTGAGTACACCCACGGCGTCACGCCTCGCATGTTCATGACCGTCGAAGGTGCCGAGACGTGGACCCCTGAGCAGTTGGCGTTCTACGAGCAGATCATGAACGACCGCCTCTCTGGTCAAACCCAACGCCGGCAGAATATGTTCATGCTGCGCCCAGGCATGAAGCCTGAGCAGATGAAGCAGGTCGATGAGATCTACAAGCCGCTCTACGATGAGTGGCTGATCATGCAGATGGGCTCGAAGTTCGGCGTGCCCTTCCAGCAACTTGGCGTCATGGGCAAGTCCTCGCTCGGCAATCCGGCGAAGCAGGCTGAAGAGGGCGACATCGCCAACATCTTCACCCACGAGGCGCTGAAGAACTTCATGATCGACTGCATCAACGACATGGCCCGTCGCTTCTTGGGCGTTGGACCTGAGTTGACGATCAAGGTTGCCTCTGGCAGCGACGACAGCGACAGCCTGATCCGCGCCCAGGCCGATGCGAGCGACGTGGGCGCTGGGATTCGTACCCGTAATGAGGTGCGAGCCGACCGTGCGCTCCCACTCATCAACGAGGCCGAAGCCGACCAGTTGGCAATCACCACCGGACAAGGCGTGTCGTTCTTGTCTGGGCAGTTGGAAGCGCAGCAGAAGCAGCAGGAGCAAGCAATGGCCGCTCCTACTCCACCTCAACCCGGTCAAGACGGAGGACCAAGTGACGGTAGTGACCCTGAAGGGGGACGCCAGTCCACTGATCAAGCAGTTGGGGGACCTGCAGCGGAATCTGCGAACAATGCAGGCCCGCCTCAATCACCCGAGTCAAACGTCGAGCCAAAAGACGACCCCCGACAGCCTGATACCGCGGGAGATAGCAAAGACGACAGTCCGGCAGCAAAAGAACTCGCACAATTCATGCGCTTCGCCAAGGCTCGTACTGCTAAGGGGAAGTGGCGAGACTTCACCTTCAAGCACCAAGGCCCCGCTGACGCTCGTCGACTGAACGACGCTGCCAGTACTGGCATCCCCGCGGTGTTGAAGGCCGCGGTCGACACCGTTGGGGCGACTTCTGCAGTGGCCGCTGGGATTGCGGTGCGTGCTGAAGATACCGGGCGAGTCCTCATGCTGCAGCGCGCACTCGATGAAGGTGACGCCGCTGCTGGACGTTGGGAGTTCCCCGGTGGGTGTCTTGAGTCCGGCGAGAGCACTGCCCAGGCCGCTGTACGTGAGTGGCAGGAAGAGACTGGCATTGGTCTCCCTGATGGCGAACTGGTCGGCTCATGGACGAGCCCAGACGGCAAGTACGTTGGCTACGTCTGGGAAGTCTCAAGTGAGGCAGACGTGAAGATCAACCTCGACGCCGACAGCCGGCCCATTGGCAACCCTGATGACCCTGACGGCGACGACATCGAGACCCTTGCATGGTGGGATGTCTCTGCACTGCCCGGCAACATGGCAATTAGAGACGAAGTCCAGTCAACTCCTTGGCATGTCCTCGGAGTCAACCAAGCCAAGGCGCTGCGTGAGTACAACCTGCACTTGGTTGCAAAAGAGCAAGGCGACCCGAGTGCACTGATCGACTGGTACAACTCTGGTGCTGATGGGCAGATCCAGTGGGGCGAGGAAGGCGACTTCGACGCCTGCGTTGCACTTGCTGGGAAGTACATCGATGACCCGCAGGGCTTTTGCAACTTGCGTCACCAAGACGCTACCGGGGGACCTCCCGGCAGTGAAGGGAAGAAGGGCTACATGGCTCCCGTCTTGGATGAAGCGACCATGTCATTCCTCGGTCGAGACGCCTGGCGGTAGCGATGGCGTTCAACTCTGACGAAGGCCGCTACGAGCACGGTCGCTTTACCTCTGGTGGTTCTGGTGGGGGTTCGATTCCCTCCCACGCCGAGTTGTCTGGGATGAAGACCATCACCGGTCCACTCGGCAGTCAAGGTGGGACGTGGAAGCAGGCCAACGATGGTACGAAGTACTTGGTCAAGCCTCTGATCGACAAACAGCATGGCATGAATGAGATCGCCGCTGGTGCGGTGTACCACGAGGCCGGGATCAAGTTCCCCAACACTGGTGTCGTTGAAGGCGAGAACGGCCAGCACTACTTGGTGAGTCAGAAGATCGAAGGGCTGAGTCAGAAGAGCGCAGGTCAGTGGAAGTCCGACCCCAAACTCCAAGCCGATGGGGCGAAGGGCTTTGGGGTGGACGCACTACTGAGCCATTGGGACGTGCACGGCCTTGAGGCCGACAATACCTTGGTCGACAAAGGTGGGCATGCTGTTCGCATTGAGTCCGGTGGCGCAATGGCCTATCGCGCTACTGGTGGTGAGAAGCCATCGTTCGGCGCTGGGAAGGCATGGGTAGAACCCGAGACGATGCGGACAAGTGACCAAGGTCGTGCGCTGTACGGCAAGATGACCAACGCACAAGCCGCTGATTCCCTAGAAGCCGCCGGCAAGATCAACCTCGACAACGTGCAGGCTCGTTGGGACAAGATGGGCGTGCCGCGGTCGATGTCAGATCCTTGGATGGCAACGCTGAAGGATCGTCAGCAGCAGATCCCTGACCTCGTGTCGTCTCTGCGTGCTGCAAAGAAGGCTGTCGTGTTCAAGACCTTCGGCTTCGGCGCTCCAATTGTGTGGCGAGACTTCGGCAAGGCGTACAGCGAAGATGAGCCACGAGACGAGGCCGGCCACTGGACCTCCTCTGGTGGGGGTAGTGCTGGTCAGTGGATGAGTGAGCACGTCGCAACGACCGTCACGCAGAACCCGGTCACCGGCAGCATCGCCTCAAGTGGGCTGACGAACGACCAGCACACCGCACTTGAGCAGTACCTCGGTCCTGAGTACGCAGCGATCAACTCTGACCTGCGTGGTGGGAAGGTCTCTGCTGCGAATCCAGAGGATTGGACCGCTCACCAAGTCCAGAGCATCATCGACAAGAGTACGACCGACCGCAGCGCCACGGTGTATCGAGGCATCGACACCAAGGCCGTAGTTGACCGGCTGAAGTCCATGCCCGTTGGTGGGACCTTCAGTGACAAAGGGTTCGTCTCCACCTCGCTCCACGCCGACTCCGCTCGTCAGTTCGCCAACGGCGACCGCAACCCGCTCCTGCAGATCAACGTCCCGTCTGGTTCGCACGCCATTGGGATTGCTGGCAAAGAGAGCGAACTGCTCTTGGGTGCAGGCTCGACGTTCCGTAAGGACGGAGAGGCCACGGTCAACGGACAGACCGTGCTGAAGTTCACCTACTTGGGCGCTGACCCCGCTGGCACCGGGACGCTCCGCAAGAGCCTGATCCTGCGCCTCCCCTACCCGCCTCGGTTCATCTGGGGCGACGACACCCTCACCTACGAAGACGACTTGATGTTCTCCACGCTGAAGAGCGTGGACCCACTTGGCGCGTTCGTCGAGTCTTTGGCGAAGGAGTACAACCCCGACGAGCCTCGCAATGACAAGGGCGAGTGGACCTCTGGGGGCAACACCCCGAGCAGCGGCAAGCCTGGCGGCGGGGTGCCGAAGATGGGCGACGTGACTCCTGAATTGCTGGCCTCTCGTCTCTCGGACAAGGCCATCATGGGTGCGAGCCACAAGAAGGGCGACCGCGTCTTTGAGGTCACCTACAAAGACGGCACCAAGATCCGCATGGTCGCTGAGTCCTTCCACCACGCCAATGCCATGGGCCGGCAGTTGGGGAAGCAGTTCATGGGCGGGGCGAAGGTTGCGTCGTGTGCGTGGTGCGACCCTGCTAACGGCAAGCCACTCCCGAACGGTCTGTCACAGCAGGAGAAGTTGCAGGCCGCTGGTCTGCAGATTGGCGGGACCGCTTCTTTCAGTGAGTTCAATGCTTACCAGGAGGGTGCGACGAAGCCCGAGGGCGCATCGACTGAGCCCACTGGTGGGAAGCCCGAGGGCGCATCGACTGAGCCAATCGGTGGGAAGCCCGAGGGCGCGCAAGAACCGAACCCGGTCGACAAGACGCTCATGGAGCACATGTCGAATAAGGCACTGGTCGCCGCTCAAGCACCCGGCAGTGGACAGAAGGTCTTCACTGGGAAGATCGAAGGCTTCGACTACCCGATCCGCATTGCCGCGCAGAACAAGTCCGACGCGAACTACATGATGGGGTTGCTGTCGGAGAAGTACTTCAACAACGGCAAGGTGTCGACGCTGTATCCGTCCAACGCCTCGAAGCAAAGTTTGGGTCTGCGCTACCAGTTGAAGCAGAAGGGGCTCAACATCAACGGCAACCCCAACGCTGTGCCGGCTGGCAACTCGGCTTCTGGGGGGACCTCGACCGACACCAGTACCCAGAGCACCAGTGAGTACACCAAGCCAAGTGAGGTGACCAACGACCTGCTCGCTGGCCGCATGTCGGATGCGACCTTGCAGGCTGCCAAGAACGGTGCGAACGGTCTGCAGGTGTACGCCTCGACGGTTGGGTACTTCAAGCACCCGCTGTACATCGCTGCGTCGAGTGCCAATGAGGCCAACCTCATGCTCGGCGTGTTGGGGCAGAAGTACCTAGGGGGCAAGACGCCCGCTGACGCTGTGCCGGCGCTGACGCACACGGTCAACGGCGACAGCACGAAGGAGCACTTGGCGTCCCAAGGTCTCCAAATCTACGGCTACCCCAAGGGATCCGACTTCAGCGACACCCCTGCGCCCAAGGTCAGTGAAAGTGAGAAAAAGCAGCAGGAGCACGCCGCGCACATTGCTTCGATGCCTCCGGTCTCCATCGAGGGCGGCAAGATCGCTTCTTGGCAGACCTCCTCAACTTCGCAATCTCATTCTCAGGTGGACAAGGACAAGACCACTGCCTACCAGTGGCAGGCCCAACATTGTTCTGGCGTGATCGTTAGCAGTTACGGGAGCAGTTACGAGAACAAGGAGAAGGGGAACTTCACCAGCGACGAGCGCGCTGCGGTGGTGAAGTACACCGGCTCTTGGTACGACACTGTCAATGGCAAGTTGCGCTCTGGTGGAAAGATCACCGACAACAACCAGACGATGAACACTGCTCGGGAACTGCAGAACGCCATCGACAAGAGCACCATCGACCAGCCGGTGACGGTGTTCCGTGGGAGTAAGGATGACTTCGCTCAAATCGTGAAGAGCCTGCAGCCCGGCGAGATCTTCCGAGACAGCGGGTTCGTCTCTACCTCGATGCGCTATGAGACTGCGAAGGGGTTCTCTGGTGGCGGAAGTGGAGTCGTTGTCGCCATCTCCATGCCAGAAAAGTCCCGCGCACTTACGGCTGCCGGCTCAGAGACCGAGATGATCCTGAGTGCCCGGTCGCAGTTCCGTCTCGATGGCACGAGCACGATCAACGGCAACATGGTCTACAACGTGACCTACCTCGGTGCTGACCCGACCGACAGTGGGATCATTCGCAAGGGTGCTCGGGTTCGGGGCGGGAAG
>Ga0208253_1000843_pt1 | contig 11274 bp, 8 predicted proteins | sample CryBogCBE10Oct08_FD_184573 | JGI IMG/M metagenome (GOLD analysis project Ga0208253, IMG submission 184573) | Freshwater microbial communities from Crystal Bog, Wisconsin, USA - CBE10Oct08 (SPAdes) | ecosystem: Environmental > Aquatic > Freshwater > Lake | place: Crystal Bog, Wisconsin, USA...
CAAGGCTTTGGCGGTTACTACCGCACTCGGCTTGGCTGTCACTGTCTCAAGCACCGTCGGCTCTTTGAGCTCTGCTGGTGCCGCTACAGGTGTGAACCCTAAGAACATCGTCCTTGTCGCATCTGTTATTAACACTACAAATCCATACATGGCCTCAAATATCGCCGGAGCTCAGGCTCTTGGAAAGAAGTTGGGTGTTCCTGTCCAGATCGTGGACTCACAAGGTTCATCTCAGGTCGAAATCTCTAAAATTCAAGCAATTTTGGCTCAAGGTAAGACAGTCGTTCTTTTCGTAAACACTGTTGCAAGCTCTGATGCACCAATCATCGTTGATGCAGTGAAGAAGGCTCATGGCTTCGTCAGCATTTGGTGGAACAAGCCAGATAGCCTCGAACCATGGAATGTCGGAAATAGCTTCGTTGCATTCCAGAAGCACCCAGGTGTTGCAAGCGGCGCCTGTGATGCAGATAAGTTGGGTGCAGCCCTTGGCGGAAAGGGAAGTGTTGTTGAACTTCCTGGCGTTAAGGACAGCACAACCAGCGTAACTCGCGTAGCCGGTTTTGAAACCGAACTCAAGGCGAAGTTCCCTGGAATCAAGATTCTTGATGCCCAACCTTCAAACTGGGATCCAAATCTTGCATACAACAATACAAAGACCATGATCGCTAAGTTTGGTGATTCAATCAGTGGTGTTTGGGCTGCTGATGATGCAATGCAGACTGGTGCGATGAAGGCCTTCTCAGATGCTGGAACAATCAACAAAGTTAAGTTCGCATCTGATGGTCTCTATGCAGACACTATTGCTTCGATGCAGAGTGGTGCTGGAAACAAGGCTATCGTCGGTGAGACTTTCCACCGCGGATACGCTGCATCTGCTATTGGTCTCTATACAGCGTACCTAGCAGCAACAGGCAAGATTGATCCTTCAAAGTTGCCTCATTCACAACGCGATTCAATGTTCAAGATCGCCTGCGTTGATAACACCAACTTGGCTCAGTACACCAAGTGGGATAACAACATCAGTGGCTGGATTGACACATTAATCAAGAATGGCCCTTGGGCTACAGATCCATTCCCTCTAGTAGCGGGCGGACCTGAGAAGACTCCAGCTGGCTGGACTTCACAGTTCTAATTGCAGTAAAAGCTACTCAAAGTAAGAGATAGACACGATTGCACCTAGCTGATATAAGAAATAATTGGCTAGGTGCAATACCTATAACGATCATAAGAGGACAGGAATGAGCATGACTCAGAAGTCGAGCGTCACCAATATGGATGCGCAAGAGCGAAATGAACAAACAAGAAAACGTGCTCTATTTAAATCAGCAACTGAGCCATTAGCTCTCGTCGGTGTCATAGTAATTCTTTCTATCGTTTTCTCTCTCAGCAATAGTCGTTTCTACGGTGCAGTAAATATTCATACCATTCTTGAGCAATCTGCAATTCCATTAATTTTAGGAGTTGGATCAACTCTTGTTATTTTGATCGGATCGATTGACTTGTCGATCGCCGGGGTGATGGGCGCGTCTGCGATGTCATTCGTTCTTCTCACTCCAAATACTCGTAGTCCCCACGATCACGGCATAGTTGCGCCGATTGCAGGAATTTTGACTGGAGCTGCTTTTGGTTTTGCAAGCGGCTACATCATGTCTAAGTTTAAAGTTCCTTCCTTTGTCGTAACACTGGGGATGTGGTTTGCGGGCCAAGGTTTCGCAACTATTCTTTATGGTCAGACTGCTACTCCTTATATGACAAACAAAAATGTCTCTGGATGGAGTCCACGGTTATTTGCTGGAATTCCAAATGCTTTCTGGGCAGCGATCATTGTTGTTATTTTAGGTTTTTTCATTCTTAACTTTTCAAAACTCGGTAGAGCATCAATGGCAATCGGAAATAACGAAGCTATCGCCCAGACTGCTGGATTAAAGATTGACCGAGTAAAAATCTCTATTTTCACTCTCGCCGGGGCACTCACGGGGATCGCCGGAATCATTGGAGCGATTCAACTCGGATCTGGTTCCCCGGATGTAGGAAAGGGAAGCCTCTTCGTCTGTGTTCCTGCAGTAGTTATTGGTGGAACTTCGCTTGCAGGTGGTCGCGGTGGAGTACTCCGTACAATACTGGGCGTCTTTCTCCTCACTATTCTCAATGATGGTCTGATCGTCTCTGGCGTCAGCTCTAACTACCAATCTGGTGTCGCCGGCCTCATCCTCATCGTGGCAATAATTTTCGCTCTATGGTCAAGAAGCGATAAGTCAGGAGTCTCAAAGTGAATCTCTATCGTTCAAAAGCTGATATTGAATCTGTCCCAGGTACTCCAATTCTCTCTCTTAAAAATATCAAGATTACCTTTGGAGACCTCACAGCGGTGAACGATGTCTCTTTTGATATCCACGAGAGAGAGGTTGTCGGGCTGATCGGGGAGAACGGGGCAGGAAAGTCGACCCTTCTCAAGATTCTCGCTGGAGTGTACAAGCCCAATAGTGGGACGATTGAACTTGCAGGTAAATCTGTAAAATTTAGGAACCCGCTTGATTCACTGGAAGCCGGAATTGGCATTGTTCATCAGGAGCAATCACTCTTTACTAATCTTTCAATTGCCGAGAACTTAGAGTTTGTCGGTGAGGGAAAAAATAAATCCAGTAAAATCTTCAGATTCTTCAATTGGCGTAAGGCGCGATTAAGCGCTGAAAGGGCTTTAGAACAGGTGGGGTCGAAGCTCGACCCTCGGATTCGAGTGGGCGACTTACCATTCATTGATAGGCAAATGGTTGAGATCGCAAAGGCGATGAAAGTGAGTACTGTAAAGGTACAGAATCCAGTCATTATTCTTGATGAGCCAACCTCATTACTTGAAGTCCACGAGACTGATGCACTTGAGCGAGAGATCGCAAAAATCAAGGAGATTGGATCAGTTATATTCGTCTCCCACCGCCTCGACGAGGTTATGCGAGTCTGTGACAGAATTGTCGTCCTACGGGATGGGCAATTGGTTGCAGTGAAGAAGACCTCAGAGGTCACTGCGCGCGATCTATTCCAACTGATGATGGGCCACGAGAAGAAGTCAGAGGTTCGTTCTTACGAACGCCGGCATCAGGGCGAAACTCCAAAAGTTGAGTTGCGTGGAGCAGGTAAGAAGGGCAAATTTAGCGATATCAATCTACGCCTTGTCGCAGGAGAGATCACCGCAATAGTCGGCACTAATGGTTCTGGCCGAGAGGAAGTCTGCAAAGCAATCTATGGCGTCGACTCCTTCGACTCTGGATCCATGCTCGTCGATGGCAAAGAGGTTAGACATTGGAGTGTTCGTACTGCGATCACTCAGGGATTTGGCTTCGTTCCAGCTGAGCGAAAAGTTGAGGGAATTATCGGTGGACTCTCTGCCGCAAACAATATCTCTCTGATCTTTAGTGACGATATTAAACGGGGCCTCTTCATTAGCCCAAAGAAGAATCTAGCTAGTGCAAAAGAATGGTTCGAAGAGATCGATATTCGCCCGAGAGTTCCCAGTAAAGAGCTTGAAAAATTCTCTGGTGGTAACCAACAAAAAGTAGTCCTTGCAAAGTGGCTCAAGTCGAAGGAACTCTCTGTTTTGATCCTCGACCATCCGTTAAGAGGACTAGATCCAGGTGCTGCAGAGACTGTCAACTCTTTGATTCGCCAAGCTGCAGCGAACGAGACTGCAGTCTTACTTCTCGGCGACACCATGGAGGAAGTCCTGGACATTGCCGATCAGATTATCGTGATGAAAGATGGTCAGGCCACTGGTGAATTCGATCTTCACGTAGACCGGCCTACGACCTTAGATCTACTGGAAAAGATGGTGTGAGGATGGGAAAAATTAAGAAAGAGACTGAATCTTCCTCCAGGGACCTAAGGAAAATTTGGAAGATCTTTGGCCCAGCTGCGATCTATTTGATCTTATTCGTCGTTGTGGTGCTCAGGAATTCAAACTTTCTCACCGGGGGAGGCTTGGGTATCTCAACTCAAGTCTCTGCCGCAATTTTAATGGTGGCCCTAAGTCAATCACTCGTGTTGAATATTGGTTCCATTGATCTCTCGAACGCCTCCCTTTCTTTGTTCGGAGCAATTGTCCTAGCAAAGTTTCTTCCCCACACAGGTGTTATGACCCCGTTGTTAATCCTGGTTCTCACCACTTTATGTGGGGCTGTAAACGGTGCCCTTGTGGCATATACAAAGGCCCCGTCATTTGCTCTCACTTTGGGAACTTTGGGTATTTTCCAAACCGCTGCCCTTGTAATTAGCAAAGCGACTACGGTTTACGTCGATAATAATGATGCCTTTTTAGGTCAGCTAAATAACATCACACTCTTCAGTATTCCGCTCATCTTCTACATTGGTGCGCTACTTGCAATCGCGTTGTGGGCATTTATGAGATATACGACAGCAGGTCGAGATATGACAGCTATCGGTCTAAATGAAACTGGAGCAATCTTTGCAGGGTTAAGAATCAAGAGGATAAAGATACTTGCCTTCTCGTTAGCAGGTTTCATGAGTGGTTTCGCGGGCATCACAATCATTTCTCAATCTGGCTCTGCTTCTCCAAACGGTCTTGGAAGTGATCTTCTTTTGCCGGGTATCGCAGCAGCAATTGTGGGTGGTACATCGATTCTTGGAGGCGTAACTAACCCGATCAACGTAGTTTTTGGATCGCTCATTATTTCGATGATTCCGATCACTTCGACTGCTCTAGGAGTAAACGCAGAGGCTCAAAGTCTCATCTATGGAATCGCAATTATTACGGTTGCAGCATTCACTTTAAGTAACGCAAAGAAAAGTATCGTCAAGTAAGTAAAAAAAGTTAAATCTGATAAAGGAGAGAAAATGTTAGGCATTGTTACCCCGGGTGAGCTTTCAGAGGGAAAAGTCTTATCTGAGCTAGAACCTAAGGAAGTTCTATCAATCTTTGAAACTCTGGCAAATATTCCACGTGGATCAGAGAATGAGGAAGAGGCGGCACTTTGGGTAGTTGCCTATGCGAAGAAACTCGGTTTAGAGGCGATTAAAGATAAGAAACATTGTGTATTAGTTCGCAAACCTGGCCAATTGGGTTTGGAGAAGGCGGCACCTCTTATCCTTCATGGTCACCTCGATATGGTCTGCGAGAAGGCCGAGGGTGTCGATTTTGACTTCATCAACCAGCCAATCGAACTTAAGGTCGAAGGCGAATACATCACAGCTGTAGGCACTTCATTAGGTGCTGACAATGGAATTGGAATCTCCTATATTTTGGCGCTCCTGGGCTCACAAGACATTCCTCACCCACCTCTGGAAGCCGTCTTCACGGCGATGGAAGAAAAGGGCAAGGTTGGAGCCGGTCAATTTGATACCACTCAACTTCGCGGACGTCGGATGATCGATTTCAACTGGATCACCGATAAGGAGATCCTTGCCGGCTGCAGTGGCGACATCACATTCCACGTGGATATTCCCGCTGAGTGGGGGCCAGTTCCCAATAACCATACCCAGGCCTACTCACTTCGCGTGAGGGGCTTAAAGGGAGGTCACTGTGAATTCGATATCCAACTTGAGCGTGCCAACGCACTTCAGGTTCTTGCTCGCGCGGTTGGAGTGCTTCAAACTGCTCTTGACGTTCGAATCAGCGCTCCATTTGGAGGCGCGCAAAATAATGCGATCCCTGCCGATGCAGAGGTGGTCGTAACTCTTCCGGTCGATGGAATTGCGGTTGCTCAGGACTTAATCCATAAGCTTGAGAGAAGCTTGAAAGGTGAGTATGACCTTTCAGATCCGGAGATTCGACTTGAATTTGAAGGAACCACTATTCCATCTCAGGTCTTCTCAAGTGCGGCAACGCTGCGCTTTGTCACAATCACAAGTTTGATGCCAAATGGTGTCATCAGTTGGAATACACATGTGCCTGATCGGGTTGCCTCCTCAAATAATCTAGGAACCGCTCGTCCCATCTCGAGTGGAGTCAGACTTGCCTCAACAATTACAGCAGCGATCACCTCAAAGAAACATGCGATCCTCGATCAGGTGCGGGTACTCGCTACAGCTGTTGGCGGAGATGTACGAGTCGAACAGTTTGGTTTAGATGCCCCAGAGTTCCCATATCGTCCCGAATCAAAGTTGTTAGCGACAGCTTCTTCGGTATACCGAGATGTCATGGGTGGGGAGCCGAATGTTGAGGTTTCTCAGTGTTCATTGGAGCTTGGAATGTTTAGCAATCGAGTTCCGGTAGAAGACATCATCTCCATCGGGACTGAGCTCTATGCTCTCCATTCCCCTGCAGAGAAGGTGAATCACACATCTGTTGCCAAGGTATGGCCATACGTAAAAGCTGTTGTTAGCCAATTAAATTAATCGGAACCCATGGGGGTGTGGTTCTCACAAGTGATTTAAATATGTGCTGACATAAGGAGGCCCGCTTATTCTCTAGAATGAGAATAAGAGGGCCTCAACTTTTGTCTAAAGGTTAATGATCAAGAAGATACTGAGCCGTGTCGTTATCAGTTATCAAGACATCAACCCACTTTCCACGAACTAAGGCTAGCGTCGCTTCATGTTTGGACTCTCCACCTGAAACTCCAATTTTAATAGGCACTCTTCGAAGTTCAGTCAATGAAATACCAATGACCAGTTCATCAAGTTTTGTTACAACCGGCTTTCCATCTTTATCAATGAATCGAAGGTTGATCTCCGCGACCGCGCCTTTTGATTTTGCAAGTTGAAATTGCTTCTCAGAGAAAAAATTAGACTCTTGTACGCCGTAGTCAATTGACTCAGCTGCTCCAACGCCCACGAGAGCAATATCGAGGGAGTCATATTCTTCTAAGGCGTCAGTTGCGTGTGATTGAGCATTAAGTAATGCATCCTTGAGATCTTTGGAGCTTATAACTCCGGGAACACGTAGAAATATTGGTTCTGCGTTCGTTAATCTTGCTAAATTCTCAGTCGCAGTTGTTGCTAGATGTTGAAGCGATGGCTCTCCAACTCCACCAAGTAGTTCAACAATTTTTTTCGCTTTAATACGCTGGAGGGGAGGGAGCGCAAATACAAAACTTCGTAACGAACGAGACCAAGATGTGAATCCAATTGACTTACCCTCGAGAGGCAGTAGCTGGAATACAGAGGTTAGTGCAGAGCCAAGTGACCCGGTGAGCTCCTCAGAGTTTTCTCCGATGCCATCCACGATGTGGACTTGGGAGATTCCATATTTCAATTCCAGTTCACGCTCTAACTCGGAGAAGATTCCTTTTGGCGGAATCACAACGCTAAGAACGATGCCCTTCTCCTTCGCCGCGGCGAGGAGGCGGGAGACGCGAGCTTGAGAGAGGCCGAGTCGTTGGGCAATCTCAATCTGCCCCAGCCCCTTGGCGTGATAGAGGTGGGCTACCTTGGTCATCATGCGCAAGCTCTCAGCATTTGCACCGATCTCAAGAGCCATCTATATCAACCTCCAAGGCTAGGAATGCCCCAATCCTAATCTCTCTGAGTAAATATTCAATAATTAGTGAATAAATTCACTGAGAATGACTCAACAGGACGACGGAATTATGGCTCCATAACATTTTGATAACAACTCAAATAGACCACAAATACTGCTTGACACCCGCTCATGGAACCCTAAACTTTGCATATTGATTCTATTTATTCTTTTATTGAATAAATATCCGAACTCGCAATGGGGGAACGGATCTAGATGATGGCAAAGGTTGGGATGATGACGGTTGAGTTAAGTAAAGAGTTTCTTTTAGAAGCTCAGCGGAGAATGATCAGAATTCGCCTCTTCGACGAGCGAGCATCGAAGATGGTGAAGCGGGGGCAAATTCCTGGAACCGTGCATACAAGTATCGGGCAAGAGGCTCAGGTAGTCGGTGCTTGCATGGCGCTTGGTGATTCAGACTATATGACCGGTAATCACCGTTCACATGGCCACCCTATTGGGAAGGGTTCTCCACTAGCTCCTTTGATGGCGGAGCTTGTGGGAAAGGCCACCGGAATTTGCAAAGGTAAAGGCGGCTCACTTCATTTAGCTGATTTCAGTGTCGGTTCTTTGGGTGAATCCGGCATTGTGGGATCTTCGATCCCGATCGCTACTGGAGCCGCCTTATCTTCAAAGGTTCTTAACAATGGCAAAGTTTCACTTGCCTTCTTTGGCGATGGTGCAGCAAACCAAGGAAATCTCTACGAGTCGATGAATATGGCAGGCATTTGGGATCTTCCCGTTATCTTCCTCTGCGAAAACAATCTCTACGCACTTTCGACGCCAGCTCACACTGTTACAAGTGGTGTGATCGCAGATCGAGCAGCTGGATTCAATATTCCTGGGGTACGTGTTGAGAACGGCCAAGATTTCATAAATGTCTTCACCGCTGTTAAAGAGGCGGTCGATCGCGCTCGTCGTGGTGAAGGTCCATCACTCATCGAAGTTGTTACCTATCGGTTTAATGAACACTCTGAGGGACTACGCCTTGGTGTTGACTACCGTGATGCAAAAGAGAAAGAAGAGTGGTTGGCGAAGGATCCGATTGTTATTTTCCGCAATTATCTCTTAGCCGAAGGTGTGGCGACCGAAGCGGAACTTGATGCTATCCATGCCGCAGTTGAAGCAGAAGTTGAAGATGCCTTCGAATTTAGCCAATCAAGCCCATTCCCAGATCCATCAACTGCCTTTGATGATCTCTATACAGAACCATTTGAGGTGTATGCATGAAAACTATGATGAGTTATCTTGGTGCAATTGGCGCCGCCCAACGTGAAGCGATGGATGCCGATGAGCGTGTGATCATTATCGGCGAAGATGTCGAAGCTAACGTCTACGGCACTACCGGTGCCGGAAAATCTCGCGCGGCTGAGGGAGACTTCCTTCAGCGCTATGGAAGAAACCGTATTCGCAATACCCCGATCTCCGAGGAGATCATTGTGGGAGCTGCTGCCGGCGCAGCAATGACTGGGCTACGCCCGATTGTCGATCTTTCCTATTCCTCGTTTACCTACTTGGCGATGGATCAATTCGTTAATCAGATCGCGAAGAACCGCTACATGTTCGGTGGGCAGGCCTCAATTCCCGTCGTCTTCCGCTCAGCGATGTTCTATGGGCTTAATACGGGGGCCCACCACTCTGATCGCCCATATCCGATGTATATGAATGTCCCTGGTCTCAAGATCATCGCTCCGGCTTCCCCTAGCGATGCGAAGGGACTTCTGCGCAGCGCGATCGACTCTGATGACCCAGTTCTCTCCTTTGAAGCCTGTCCACTCTGGCCGATGAAGGAAGAGGTAGAAGAAGATGAGTATCGAATTCCTCTGGGAGTCGGGCGCACACTTCGCGAAGGTTCAGATATCACCATCGTCGCCGTGTCGGGCTCAGTTCCCGAAGCTGTTGCAGCCGCTGATCAATTGATTGCAGAAGGCGTCTCCGTTGAAGTCTTTGACCCTAGAACTCTTGTTCCTATGGATGTTGAAGGAATTATGAAATCAGTTTCAAAGACAGGTCGCTTAGTGATTGCCGATCCAGCCCACAAGACATGTGGCGCGGCGGCAGAGATCTCAGCCCTGGTTGCAGAACATGCCTTTGATGCCCTACGTGCTCCGATCAAGCGGGTTACGACACCGGATATGCAGATTCCATTCAGCCCAGCTCTTGAGAAGCAGCTCTATCCAAATCGCGACTCAATCGCTGCTGCTGCAAGAGCAGTTCTTGGTCTCAAAGTAAGTCAATAAGTTTTCACATCGAGAGAAGGAGAAAGTAAATGAGAGTAGAAGTCTTATTGCCACAGTGGGGAATGGGGATGAGCGAAGGCGTCATCTCTATGTGGCTAAAAAATGTCGGAGATACCGTCAAGGAAGATGAGCCAATCGCTGAGGTTGAAGCAGAGAAAGTTGAAGAAGAACTTCCTTCTCCAGCAACTGGCACATTGGTAGAGATCCTTGTGAAAGCTGGCGAGACCGCTGAAGTTCGTACCGTTGTCGCAATAATTGAGACTGAATAACCCACATGTCTTCTTACGATGTCATAGTTATCGGTGGTGGTATCAACGGGGTTGGTATCGCCCGCGAATCTGCGTTGCAGGGCTTCAAGACTCTCCTCCTAGAGAAAGATGACATTTGTAGCGGCGTTTCCGCTTGGTCTGGTCGTCTAGCCCATGGTGGGCTTCGCTATCTTGAACATTATGATTTTGCTTTAGTTCGCGAATCTCTTCTAGAACGTGAACGATTAATTAAAAATGCACCACATCTTGCAAAACATGTCTCTTGGCTGATGCCTGTTTATCGTCACAATAAGCGTCCAGGTTGGCTTGTCGAACTTGGAATGCTCCTCTTCGACATCTTGTCATTTGATAAATCTGCGCCGTGGCATCGATATCTCAGTAAGAAGAAGACGATCGCTCGATTCCCTGATATCGATCAAAAAGGTCTTCAGGGTGGATTCCAATATTGGGATGGACAGATCGAGCTAGCTGAGCGCCTCTGTGTTGAGATCTCCATCGATGCCATCAAAAATGGCGCAGAAATTAAGACCCACGCGCAGGTCAGCGCGCCGATTCTTGAAAACTCACGTGTCGTAGGAGTGAAGTACAAAGATCTTTTAACAGGAGCAGAGTTGGAAGCCACTGCTCCTGTTATTTATAACGTTGCCGGCCCTTGGATTGACCGAGTCTTTAACGAGAGTGCCGGGATTGCAACTCAGCCTCGACTTAATGGTGGCACGAAGGGCTCGCACTTCATCGTTGATCCATTTGAGGGAGCACCATCAGATGTCATCTATTACGAGACCAGAGCCGATGGCCGATTAATCCTTGTTGTCCCATGGTTTGGGAAGTATCTCATCGGTACTACTGATATTCGTTGGGAGACCGATCCAGGTGATGCTCGATGCGATATCGGTGAACTTGATTACTTATTGAATGAGGTGAATGCGCTCGTTCCACAAGCGAAACTCACCCGAGATGATGTTCTCTATACATACAGTGGCGTTCGACCACTTCCTTATGAGCCAGGAAAACCAGAATCATCTGTGACTAGAACTCATATCTTGTACGACCATGCTAAAACCGGTTTACCAGGGCTTGTCACTGTCGTCGGAGGCAAACTCACTACCTACCGACAACTTGCCGAAGATGCGGTAGTAGATATCGCTAAGCGACTTGGTAAGGGTCGAATTAAATCGAAGACTCGAAAGTCATTACTTCCTGGCGCGCACTTCTCCTCACTCGAGGATATCGCTCGTCAACTCTTAGCCGCGGGAGTCCTACCATCAGTGGCCGAGAGAATTACTCGACTCTATGG
>Ga0208253_1000844_pt1 | contig 11270 bp, 10 predicted proteins | sample CryBogCBE10Oct08_FD_184573 | JGI IMG/M metagenome (GOLD analysis project Ga0208253, IMG submission 184573) | Freshwater microbial communities from Crystal Bog, Wisconsin, USA - CBE10Oct08 (SPAdes) | ecosystem: Environmental > Aquatic > Freshwater > Lake | place: Crystal Bog, Wisconsin, USA...
CCGTTAGTACCTTTGATATGACTTCCCAAGGCGCGAACGTTTGTCCAATCATTGCCTAACCCGCCGGCAAACTTAGACAACAATGCATTCTCTTTCAAAGCTTCATAGATGCCGTCAAGATCATCATCAACAGTGGTCAAGTAGCAGCTTGAGAGTTGTGGACGAGTAGTTGCTGAGTTGAACAAAGTAGGCGTACTGGACATGAAATCAAATGTAGATAGGATTTCATAAAACTCAATCGCACGGCGTTCACGATCCAACTCATTCAAAGACAAGCCCATCGCAACGCGCATAAAGAAAGCCTGTGGCATTTCAATACGACGCTCTTCGATGTGCAAGAAATAACGGTCATACAAAGTTTGTAAACCGAGGTAGTTGAACTGCAAGTCGCGGCTAGCATTCAATGCTGCAGCCAATCTTGGCAGGTCAAACTCGCGCATACGTGGATCTAGCAACTCTGCAGCAATACCTTCGTTAATGTATTTCGCAAAATAAGCGCCATACTCTGCCTGCATATCGCCCTGCAATACCTCGTGACCCAAAATCTCTTTACGAATCACGTGCATCAAAATGCGCGCAGTTACTTGGCTATAAGCCGGATCGTTTTCGATCAAAGTGCGTGAAGCCAAAATAGCTGAGTCATAAACCTGTGCGATTGGTACACCATCGTACAAATTCTTAATCGTCTCAGTAATGATTGGAGTTGCGTCAATCTGGTTGCCCAAACCTTCGCATGCAGCCTCAATAATGGTTCGCAAAGCACCCATATCAAGCCACTTCTCAACGCCGTTATCGGTCACCTTGATGCCGGACTCACCAGCTTGGTTCGCAGCTTGAGCATCTTGTGTGACTTCTTGCTGAGCAGCGCGCTCTTGATTGCGCTTTTCGCGATAAAGAACGTAAGCACGGGCTACGTTGTGCTCACCACTACGCATCAAGGCCAATTCGACTTGATCTTGGATATCTTCAATATGAAAAGTGCCACCATTTGGTCGGCTACGCAATAAAGCGCGGACAACTGCATGGGTTAATTGTTCAACTTGCTCACGCACACGGGCAGAGGCGGCGCCCTGACCACCATTTACCGCCAAAAATGCCTTCGTTACGGCAATAGCAATTTTCGATGGCTCGAAAGCTACAACAGAGCCGTTACGGCGAATAATTTTGTAATCAGACAACTGGGTTGCCTGGCTGCCTCCAACACCTCCGGCAACAAATCCAGCCGAGGGGGTTTGGCTCAACGCCCCAGCAGGGTTCAAGCCGGGATTATTTATTCCAGCCGGTTGGCCTGCTGTCTGCGGATTGGCGTATGTCATGTTGCTCCTGCTTATATATAGTTATTTGGTCAAAAAATCGTTAAAAAACAATGGGGTACTGCTGTATTCAAACACTACATCTAGTGTTTTGAAGTGCATTTGGTACTAAGTATAGGGAATTATTCCTACTTTAGTAATACTTTTTTATTAAATTCTTATAAGTATTTTTAATAAGTTTTGTGCTGAATTTAGTACCATCTTGGTGCTAAATTTTAAGCCCTTTTTAGATAAAGGGTATAAAAGTGAGCGTGTACTCACATACTAAAAATCAGCTCTAGCGGGAATGTAAGCCATAGGGGAATTTTTCATCTGAAATACCAGCCTTCAACTGCATTTTTTTCCAGTCAAATTGGACTCCAGGGTCAGTTTTACGTTCTGGGGCAATGTCGCTATGCCCAGCAAATTGGAGACTTGGGAAAGTGAGTTGTAAATCTACAACCAATCTGGAGAGTGCCCTGTATTGAGTTTCTTCAAACGCAGTTTCCCCATCCCCTTCTAATTCGATGCCAATCGAAAAATCGTTGCATCTCTCCCTACCTAAAAATGAAGAAACGCCAGCATGCCAAGCCTTATTCTTAGTGGAGACGAACTGAAAAATTTCTCCAGTTCGAGAAATCAAAAAATGGCTAGATACTGTTTGGTTAGCAATCTCTGCAAAGTAAGGATGTAAAGATAAATTGAGTCTATTTTGGAAAAAATCCACAATGAACTGAGTGGAAGAGCGATTCTTGAACTCTCCAGGCGGCAAGCTGATGTGATGAATAACTGCTAAGTCAGGCACACATGCGTTTGGCCTTAAGTCATGATTAGGCGAAGCGCGCCAAGCCGCATAACCAAGCCAGCCTTCAGAATCCAAGGCATTGAGATGGTCTCCAGAGCAATAAAAACGATCCTCTAGAGCAATAGCATCTGCCTGCGGAAGATGAACTTTGCAACATTGGCACTGAACCATAGCTTGAGGCTTTAGGGTCTCAGCTTTTTTTTCTGGGCCCGCTTTGAGGTTTTCAGTGGCGCGAAGCTCGGCCTGTTTTTTACCTTTAAGCCACAGATAAAAAAGGCTTGCGCCCGCAAATAGGAGTAACCACTTGATCAAAACATCACGCTCTCTGGAGAATGACTTCCATTACAAAACGGCTGCCGATATAGGCTAGCAGCAAAGCAGTATATGCACTCAGGACCCAACGTACTGCCGCCCTTCCACGTAGGCCGACTCTCCAGCGCGCCACTATCAGCCCGCCAAATAAAAACCAAGAGACGAGTGCAAAGATAGTCTTGTGGTCAAAAACCAAAGGCTTTCCAAATAAGGTCTGGGAAAAGAGTAGGCCTGAGAAAACGGTTAAGCTCAGGAGAGCAAAGCCTACATAAAGCAGCTTGAAGAGCAAGCCCTCCATCATCATCAAGGGTGGAAGATCTTCAAGCCAATGGCCCAGCCGACTATTAGGGGAAACGGCTAGCTCACGATGCAAGGCGCGATCTTGCACGCTCATCAACATGGCGTGCATTGCCGCCAAGCTGAGAAGGCCGACTGAAATCGTCGCCACTATGAAGTGCCCCTTAAACCAAGGGTCCGAGACTGCACGAGGCGAAATTAAGGTCCCCGGAAAAATCGACGGCAGAAATGCATAAATCATGGCAAATAAGATTGCCATCCAACGCAAACTAGCAATAGGCGTGAACCAAGACTGGAACCAATAAAAAGCCAAACCCACCCAAGCAATTAAAGATAAGTCTTGGGCAAAGCCAAATATAAAACCTTCTGGGGTAAATACAGAATCATGCAGTTCAATTCCATGAATCAACAAAATCACAAAAATTGCAGCCTGCACCAGACCAGAAAACAGAGGAGAATCCGCTGCAGCCTTTGATCTAAAGCTTAAAACAAGCAAAAGAATCAAATAAAGCGCAGATGGGAGACATCCGTAACTTGAGTAACCTAAAATATCCATCTGGAAAGTCTAATCGATAAATGCTAGAAAACCTCACCGATCGTCTATCACGCGTTGTTAAAACAATGCGGGGACAAGCGCGCCTCACCGAAAGCAACACTACTGACATGCTGCGGGAGATCCGCCTGGCCTTGTTGGAGGCTGACGTAGCCCTGCCAGTCGTCAAGTCCTTGCTAGAGCAAATTAAATTTAAAGCCCTTGGGGAAGAAGTGGTTGGTAGCCTCAGCCCTGGGCAAGCCTTGGTCGGGGTAGTACAGCGCGAGCTTGCCCAAGTCATGATGGGTGACACCAATCAAAACGGCGAACTCAATTTAGCCACCCAACCACCCGCCGTGATTCTGATGGCCGGATTACAAGGTGCCGGTAAAACCACTTCCGTTGGGAAGCTTGCTAAGTATCTGCAAGAAAAGAAGAAAAAGAAGGTTCTGACTGTTTCTTGCGACGTTTATCGCCCTGCTGCGATCGAGCAATTAGAAACGGTGACCAAGCAAGTGGGTGCCGAGTTCTTCCCCAGCAGCGTAGATCAAAAGCCAAACGATATTGCCATTGCTGCTCTGGACTGGGCGCGTCGTCATTACTTTGATGTCTTGCTGGTGGATACCGCCGGTCGATTGGGTATTGATGAAGCGCTCATGCAAGAGATTAAAGCCTTGCACGCCACCCTTAACCCGATTGAAACACTCTTTGTGGTTGATGCGATGTTAGGCCAAGATGCTGTTAATACTGCCAAAGCTTTCCATGAGGCACTCCCGCTAACGGGTGTTATCCTCACTAAGCTTGATGGTGATTCTCGTGGTGGTGCTGCCCTATCTGTTCGTCAAGTCACTGGTGTGCCACTGAAGTTCATTGGCGTGGCTGAAAAAATGGATGGTCTGGAAGCCTTCGATGCCGAACGTATGGCTAGCCGCATTTTGGGTATGGGCGACATTCTTGCCTTAGTTGAACAAGCACAGCAAAACGTTGATGTTGCTAAAGCAGAAAAGTTAGCAAGTAAGATTTCTAAAGGTGGCTTTGATCTTGGTGATTTCAGAGATCAACTGGTACAGATGCAGCAGATGGGTGGCATGGCCAGTTTAATGGATAAATTACCAAGTCACATGGCGCAAGCGGCATCCAAAACAAATATGAGTGCAGCCGATAAACAAACCAAACGCATGCGCGGCATCATTGATAGCATGACACCAAAAGAGCGTGCCAAACCTGAATTACTTAAAGCGACTCGTAAACGCCGCATTGCAGCCGGTGCAGGAGTCGAAGTTCAAGAAGTCAATCGCCTGCTTGCACAGTTCGATCAAATGCAAACTATGATGAAGCAATTCAAGGGTGGCAAGATGGCGCGTACCATGGCAACCATGGCTGCAAAAGGAGCCGCCAAAGGTATTGGCGGACTTTTTAAAAAATAAACAGTTATAAGCTTAAGAAATTAATTGTTTAGCTATTTGCACTGCTGCAATGACCTTTTCTTTGATCTCAGTTAGTGGAATATTTTGGGACTCCGCATCTGTGCGGCCTTTAAATTCCACTTGAGCATCAGCAAGCCCACGATCGCCGATCACAATGCGGAATGGCGCACCAATCAATTCCCAATCTGCAAACATTGCCCCTGGACGTTCACCACGATCATCTAGGATGACATCAATACCAGCAGACATGAGTTCATCATGCAATTGATCTGCGGCAACCTTAACCCCTTCAGATCTCTCGTAATTCATAGGGCAAATGACTACCTCAAATGGCGCCATAGAAATCGGCCAAATAATGCCGCGTTCATCGTGACCTTGCTCAATTGCAGCGCCAAGTAAGCGCGTAACGCCAATGCCGTAACAACCCATCACCATCGGCTGCGCCTTACCTTGTTGATCTAGATAAGTACAACCCATAGCCTCCGAGTAGCGTGTACCCAATTGGAATACATGACCCACCTCGATGCCTCGACAAATATCCACTGCGCCTTTGCCATCCGGCGAAGGATCACCAACCACTGCATTGCGAACATCCAACACGAGTGGCTCCGGTAGATCACGCGCCCAATTCACGCCAACCAAGTGGTGACCTGCATCATTAGCGCCGCAAATAAAATCCGACATATTGGCAACGGTACGATCGGCCACGACTGTAACCGCAGCACTCACGCCTACCGGACCCAAATAGCCAGCAGGTGCATTGCAGGCCTGCTTAATTTCTGCTTCAGTAGCAAAACGTGACTCAGCCATGCCAGGTATCTTGCTAGCCTTCACCTCATTGAGTTCATGATCGCCACGAACCAACAGCATAAATAATTTAGCGGGGCCACTCTCTTGATCAGCGGCAAACAAAAGTGATTTGACCGTTTTCTCGAGCGGCAAGTTCAAAAACTTTGCCACGTCAGCGCAATTGGTTTTTTCTGGAGTAGGAACTTTTTGCATCGCTTGGGTTGCGGCAGCACGCACTGCAATCAAAGCAATGGATTCTGCAGCCTCTAAATTTGCGGCGTAATCAGAGCTTGGGCAATACACAATCGCATCCTCACCTGTATCGGCAATGACATGAAACTCTTGACTACCTGACCCACCAATGGCGCCATTATCAGCAGTCACGGCGCGGAACTTAAGTCCCATACGTTTAAAGATACGGGTATATGCGTCAAACATGATTTGATAGGATTTTTTTAATCCCTCAGCATCGCGATCAAATGAATATGCATCCTTCATGCTGAACTCACGACCACGCATGATCCCAAAACGTGGGCGACGCTCATCGCGAAACTTAGTTTGAATTTGATAAAAATTAATTGGGAGTTGTTTGTAGCTTTTGATTTCATTACGCGCCAAATCGGTAATTACTTCTTCCGAAGTTGGCTGAATTAGAAAATCACGATCATGTCGATCTTTAATGCGTAGCAACTCTGGACCCATTTTTTCCCAACGGCCCGTCTCTTGCCATAACTCAGCAGGCTGAATCATTGGCATCAACAATTCAATGGCACCCGCACGATTCATTTCTTCGCGGATGATATTTTCCACTTTGCGAATGGACCTTAAACCCAATGGCAAATAGTTATAAACGCCAGCACTGAGCTTGCGAATGAGGCCTGCACGCACCATGAGTTTGTGAGAAACCACCTCAGCGTCAGAGGGGGCTTCTTTTAGCGTGGCGAGAAATGACTGTGATGCTTTCATGAATGGATATAATCAAATCATTGATTTTAAAGGATTTGAGGCACGATCATGCTTGACCGTGAAGGGTATAGAGCCAATGTTGGCATTGTCCTCCTCAATAGCCGTAACGAGGTTTTCTGGGGAAAACGCGTTGGGCAGCATTCGTGGCAGTTCCCGCAGGGCGGGATTCAACATGGTGAAAGCCCTGAGCAGGCAATGTACCGCGAATTGCATGAGGAAGTGGGTTTATTGGCAGAACACGTCCAAATTGTTGGGCGAACTAGGGATTGGCTTCGTTATGACGTCCCTGAGGAATATCTACGCCGCCAACACGCCACACGCATTCATCGAGCCGCCTACCGCGGTCAAAAGCAAATTTGGTTTCTCTTGCGTTTAGTAGGTCTAGATAGCGATATTGACCTGCGCGTCTCTGAACACCCTGAATTTGATGCCTGGCGCTGGGTTCCCTTCTGGATCCAGCTCGATGCAGTGATTGACTTCAAGCGTGAGGTTTACCAGTTAGCTCTTTCTGAATTAGCTCGCTACCTCTCCCGGGGGATGAGAATGCAACAGATCACTTGGGGATCCCCACTTGAAATCTTTCAATCCCTTTATTCTGGCAGCGAAGAGCATTCACAAAATCTTAACCCCACGGATAAACCCAAATGATCCTTAATTTACGCCGCACTTCGATCTACTTTTGCAGCGCAATAATGAGTCTTGGCTTAATTGCTTGCGCAGGCGATCCTTTGGAAAGTGGCGTGGATCCTTTTGCGCCCATGGTATTTAAAGAGGGCACAACGGCAATGCCCCTAAATCCACCCAATCAAACCACCTTAGTGCCTTTCTATGTATCCCAGCAGACCATTTTCAAGTTTGCGGTTGATACGGATTCGATTTTGATTGGGGCTGATGGAGTCACTCGCTACATAGTTGTATTAACCAACCCTAGTGGTGGACAACAAGCGCAATATGAGGGCATTCGTTGTGATTCATTCCAATCACGTCTATATGGCACATTTGAAAATCAGGCTTGGAGAGAGAATCCACTCTCTACCTGGAAAGGCATTCAGAGTAACGTACCGAATCGTTACCAAGCTTCTTTAGCCCAGGGTGCGTTTTGTAACTTCAACTCACAAGAGAAGAACATCAAGACAATTATTCAGGCGCTCAATCCAAGCGGTTTTACTGGTGGGTCGAAACCGACTAATGTCATGGGCATTCAATCCCCCTAAACTTTTGCTAAGAACTTTAGCTTAAGCGTGTACCAATTTTTTCGCCTGCTAATAAACGAATGAGTACCCTAGACTCATGACCGGAAGCGATCACCGTTGCGGCTCCTGTTTGAGCTGCTACCTTGGCAGCTAAAACCTTGGTCAACATACCGCCTTTACTAAGCTCGCTACCAGCGCCACCCGCCATTTTTTCTAAAGCAGGATCTCCTGCGACAACATCACTTAATAAAGTTGCACTGGCATCCCGTCTTGGGTCTGCTGTAAATAAGCCACCTTGATCAGTTAAGATCACCAGCAAATCTGCATGAATCAGGTTGGCAACTAGTGCTGCAAGATTATCGTTATCGCCGAACTTAATTTCATCGGTAACTACCGTATCATTTTCATTAATGATCGGAACCACACCCAACCTGAGCAAAGTTTCTAAAGTGGCCTTAGCATTTGCGTTACGTTCTGGATGCGCTAAGTCAGCATTCGTTAATAAGATTTGCGCGCTGCGTAAATCAAAACGCGCAAAACAACTCTCATAAACCTGTACTAAACCCATTTGCCCAACTGCAGCTGCAGCCTGTAGCTGATGAATCTCTTGTGGACGCTTCGTCCAGCCTAGACGCTGCATGCCCTCAGCAATCGCACCTGAGCTCACCATCAATACCTCATAGCCGCTAGCTAACAACGCAGCCATTTGTTCTGCCCACATCGCAATAGCGGCATGATCTAAGCCCTCACCGTTATTGGTAACAAGGCTGGATCCAACCTTGACAACAATTCGTTTTACTTTTTGCACTGTCATATCAATTGAGCTTATCAAATGAGCATTTAATCTGGGGCTTTATCTTCAATGTGATCTTGATATCGCGGATCTGCAGCGCGCTCTTCAGCATCATCACGATCGCGACGCGCAGAATCTAAATAATCCTGCAAGGAATAGCAAAGCTTGTCGCAACCTAAGCCAGTCAAAGCGGAGATCTCAAATACAGGGCCCTTCCACTTAAACTTCTTCACAAAGTCAGCCACTACTTTTTTACGATCCCCTTCAGGAATCATGTCGACCTTGTTGAGGACCAACCAACGAGGCTTCTCTACCAATGCTTCGTCATACTTGCGCAACTCATTCACGATAGCCTTGGCATCTGCCACAGGATCTACGTTTTCATCAAATGGCGCGATATCAACCAAGTGTAAGAGCACGCCCGTTCGTTGCAAATGTCGTAAGAAGCGATGGCCCAAGCCAGCGCCTTCAGCAGCACCTTCAATCAATCCAGGGATATCTGCAATGACAAAGCTTCGCTCAGCACCCACTCGAACTACGCCCAAATTTGGATGTAATGTTGTAAATGGGTAGTCGGCAATTTTTGGACGCGCATTGGAGACTGCAGTAATCAGGGTCGACTTACCTGCATTGGGCATTCCCAACAAACCAACATCAGCCAATACTTTTAATTCAAGTTTGAGCTTGCGGCGTTCACCATCTTTACCATTGGTCTTCTGGCGTGGCGCACGATTGGTACTGCTTTTGAAGTGAATATTTCCCCAGCCACCAACACCGCCTTGCGCCAAGCAAAGGCGCTCACCGTGAGTCGTTAAGTCAGCGATTGGCTCACCAGTATCGTAATCAGCAATGATGGTGCCAACTGGCATGCGCAACTCAATATCATCGCCTGCGCGACCATAACAATCAGCGCCACGACCAGGCTCACCATTTTTAGCTGTGTGTGTTTTAGCGTAACGATAGTCCACCAAAGTATTGATGTTGCGATCGGCTATAGCCCAAACGCTCCCGCCTTTGCCACCATCACCACCATCGGGTCCACCGAACTCAATAAACTTTTCGCGGCGCATGGAGGCACTCCCGGCGCCACCTTGGCCGGCTATGACTTCAATACGTGCTTCGTCTATAAATTTCATGAATAAAAAAGGCCTCGCACTAGCGAGGCCTGTTCCTAAGAGTTAAATTCTGAATAAATCTGAATCAAACGTGTCTCAGTCAGGCGCCTTATGAACGCGGAAGAACTGAAACCTGGGCCTTCTTCAAAGCACCCTTAACGCCGAATTCCACTTGTCCGTCAATTAAGGCAAACAAAGTGTGATCCTTGCCAATACCAACGTTTGCACCAGGATGAACTCGTGTGCCACGTTGACGAATGATGATGCTGCCAGCATTGATCTGCTCGCCGCCAAATACTTTAACGCCTAAGCGTTTCGATTCTGAGTCGCGGCCATTTCGTGTTGATCCGCCGCCTTTTTTCTGTGCCATATCTTTCTCCTGCTATGTACCGTTGCCTTATTAGGCTTTAATCGTATTGATCAAAATTTCAGTGAAATTCTGACGATGGCCTTGGTGCTTTTGGTAATGCTTGCGACGGCGCATCTTAAAGATTGTCACTTTATCGTGACGTCCCTGGGAGATGACAGTGGCCATCACAGCGGCACCATTAACCAATGGATCACCCAATTTGAGTGAAGCGCCTTCGCCAACGGCGAGGACTTGGTCAAGAGTGATTTCGCTGCCGATTTCCGCTGGTATCTGTTCTATTTTCAATTTTTCGCCTGCAGCAACTTTATACTGTTTGCCACCGGTTTTTATGACCGCGTACATGGTGTGAAACCTCAAATTAATTCTACGTTTAAGCTAATCCACCCTGGATGAGCTAAGCCCATTATTATATCTTGCATGACGAGCACTGTCAAAACCAATGAATTAAGCCAAATTTTGGCCCCAATTGCCTTAGATTTCAAGGCTTTAGATGGGGTTATTCGCCTTCGCCTAGCCTCAAAAGTGGCCTTAATCGACCAAATCTCCGGTTATATCATCCAGGCCGGCGGAAAACGGGTTAGACCTGCGCTATTACTGCTAGTGGCAAAAGCCCTGGCAAATGGCAAAGAAACTTCACACACCCTAGAGATGGCAGCCGTTGTGGAATTTATACACACAGCCACTCTCCTGCATGACGATGTTGTAGATGAATCCACCCTCAGAAGAGGTAGAGAAACGGCTAATGCTGCTTTCGGAAATGCTGCTAGCGTCCTTGTTGGAGACTTCCTCTATTCCAGAGCCTTCCAGATGATGGTGGCCCCCAATGACTTGCGCGTTATGCAAATCCTGTCAGATGCGACCAACACGATCGCTGAAGGCGAAGTTTTGCAACTGCTCAATATGCACGATCCTGAAGTGAATGAAGAGAGTTACCTGCAGGTGATTCGCTACAAGACTGCAAAATTATTTGAAGCCTCCTCTGAGCTTGGCGCTATTTTGGCTAAGGCAAGTGATGCTGAAAGAGAACAGGCTGCTGCCTTTGGTCGTCATATTGGTACCGCATTTCAATTGATGGATGATTTGCTCGATTACACAGCTAGCGCAGCACAGATGGGTAAAAATGCCGGCGATGATTTACGCGAAGGTAAACCAACGTTGCCATTAATTTATCTTTTAGAGAATGGCAGTGCACAAGAACGTTTATTAGTGCGGGCAGCAATTGAACAAAACCAAGACTTACCCGAAGATATTTTTGAGCAAATTTTATTGGCAGTACAAAATTCAGGCGCTCTAAATTTCACACAAGCGACTGCGCAGCATGAAGCTAAGCTAGCCTTAGATTGCATCGCTGCATTTCCAAAAAATGAAGCAACCGATGC
>Ga0208253_1000846_pt1 | contig 11268 bp, 2 predicted proteins | sample CryBogCBE10Oct08_FD_184573 | JGI IMG/M metagenome (GOLD analysis project Ga0208253, IMG submission 184573) | Freshwater microbial communities from Crystal Bog, Wisconsin, USA - CBE10Oct08 (SPAdes) | ecosystem: Environmental > Aquatic > Freshwater > Lake | place: Crystal Bog, Wisconsin, USA...
GTTACCGCCAGTGAATGAAAATGTCTTTAGTGTTGCGTTAGCGGTGTCCATTCTAAAGTTATTACCAAGCTGAACGGTTGTGTTAGCAGAATTAACCGTAATTGGAAAGTCAGTAAGAATATTTCCGGTGTCAAGAGTTTTTGTTCCTGTAGTAGTTGCAGAAAATGAAGTTGCTGACACTCCAGCAGATGTGGTCATTGAGGGTGATAAAATAAAATTACCGTAAACAGTTCTCAAACCATTAGTTAATGTTCCGCTAAATCCAGTAAAGTTTAAATCTCTTAAAGCTGTGCCAGCATTAACAATATCACTACCTGCTGTAATGTTAAAAGTAATACATTGTGCTTCTGGAAGAGTAGAAACAACAGAAATAGTACGTGTTCCGACACTACCTGAATAAGTTAGATTAACTACAGGAGTTCCTGATACAGTCAATCCAGTAATAGTACCTGCACTAAAAACAGTAGTGCCGCTTCCAGATAGCGACATACTTCCTGTTCCAAAAGATATAGTTCTTGTATTAGTGTTAGTTGAACCAAATGATACAGCAGTTAAAGTAAAGCCGTTTAGATCAAATGTTCCAAAGTTTTGAGTGACTGCACCGGCACTGGTCAAGTTATCTTGCATTTGCCAAGTTCCGCCTGACCCGTTGAAGTTTATTGCTGGAACAGTAAGTCCACCACTGGTAAGTGTTTGCGCTGTTGTAGCACCAAAGGTCCACGCTCCAGTGCCACCCCAAGTTACACCAGTGCCACTAGCAATAAGACTACCGGCAATAGCAATAGTACCTGTGCTTGTAGTAGCAAGAGTGCCACCTGTAGGTTTAGCGATATTTAAGTTCAAACAAGATAGTCCACCTGTTAGTGTAACTGTGTAAACACCTGAGGCACTAGCACCATCAAAAAACACACTGTCAGCGGAAGTAGGAACTGATGCACCACCTGTTCCGCCTGAACTAGCACTCCAGTGCGTTGTTGTAGTGGTATCCCAAGTCCCTGTGCCACCGACCCAATATCTATTAGCCATTGATAAATTCCCTTTATTGAGTATTTATCGTATGAAGCACTTAGACTAAGGCAGCGTAGATATGACTGTTTCTAATAGATCAGGGTGCAGGGTTTCTGTCCAACCGTCTTTGAGATCGTCTTTAGACACAAATTTGCCACCGAACTTTGTGGATATTTGTTCTTCAAGTCGCTTAGGAATCTCCCCGTCTTCGTAGTATCGTTGTTCTACTACCCTAATCATTCCGTTACGACGATGAGTTTGCATCCTACTGCGCGGACTGTTAGTGATACCATATTTGATGAACCCATTAAACTCTACAACATAAAAATACCCCGGGCGTTGAGTTGAATAACCAGAAATAGATGGCGGACGACATTTAGGGCAAATACAGCCTTCTAATATTTTGCATGGTAGAGCGTCCCAAATATGACCGCATTTACAGCGGAATAATGAACGATCATTTACACTTGTGTATTCACTTATGAGTTCAATGTCTCTATCACGCAGACGATCATTTATGATATCCTTAGATAGTTTAGCGAGTCCTGCACAACTTGGGCAACCACTGCCCCTTAGAACATTACTGGGGATAGACGACCATGTGTGTCCGTCTTTACATTGAAATAAAGTTTTTGTGTTAGCGTTTACATACTCGCCTACCAACATGATACTTCTTGTTGATAGTTGTTCATTTACAAACTGCTTGCCTAAAGGTTTATTTTTGCTGCCCATACATCTATTTACTGATGTACAGGCAGTGTCAAAAATAAATGTTAGACTTGCTGGGCAACGCTAACCACATCCCAAGTAGTGTCTTGAGCATTCCAAATACATCCAATGTAGCATACCTTGCTCGCTACTGTTGTAGTAGGAAGTGTTACACCTATCACACGATAGATAGCGTTCCACGCAAGTGTCTGTGCAGAACCGTTATCTTTGATACGAATAGTTAACTTCTGTCCATCTGTTGGTGTGCCACTTGGTGCCGCAATAGTAGCACTTGTAGCAAGAGCAGTAATGTTGAATTGATCATCACTATTGCCTACTGGAGTAATAGTAGCCGCACTTGTTGCTGTACCGATACGAGGAACAATTCGTGTGTTTGTAATAGCACCAGCAGTCAAGTATCCAGCAGTTGAAATATTAGCACCAGTGATGTTACCCAACGCAATGAAATCGTAGAATGTTACCATACGATCAAAGTATGTGTAGTCACCAAAGTTAGAACCAGTGATTGTAGAGTTAGCGGCATCATAGTTGACACTGACAAAACTCCATCCACCTGCAATACTTACTTTGCTTGATGTGCCATCTGGATCAGCAAATGTTGAACCATTTACAATCACGGCTGTGTTAGACGCTGTTGTTAGAACAGTTGCGGTATTTGATCCACCACCAGTTAACAGAGAGTTTTCAAGCACAAGTGTACCACTTGAAAGATTAACATTAGCATTTGCTAGTGTTGAATTCAACATGGTCAATGTGATATTACCATTGATATCAAGTTCTTGTAGCGTTGAGTTAGTAATAGTACAATATGTAATATTACCGCCTGCGCCCATTGTGATATTAGCCTTACCGTTTTCAAGTGAAGAATTTGAAATGTCTAAGTAACCTGTTCCACTTGATTCAAGTAATGTTGTTCCGCAGTTATCAAGATACAAATCAGAAGTACCAGCATATATCAAGTGTTCAAAATAAACTCCATAAATTCTTACACTTGATGTTGCGCCACCAACGTGATTGACAGTCCAAGTTCCTGTTACGTGAGCACCTTCGCCGTAACCAGGACCATTGATGTTTAAATTTTCATCTGCGATAGTCAAAGTTTCTGTGTATGTGCCAGGCAATAAGTTGTATGTGTATCCCAAGTTTCCAAAGCGATCAAGTGCTGCACCCAATGTAGCGAATGGTGTATTGATACTACCATCAAACGAATCATTGCCCACTGCTGGATCAATGTAAATGTTCTTGTTAGGATTTACCCACTGCTTCACATAACTGAATGTATTTGCTACACCAACATTACCTAAAGCGAACGGAATATTCGCTGACACATTGCCGTTTGAACGGTACAGAGTGTTGCCATTGAATGTAATAACATTCGCTGTGTATGCGACGGTGTTACTGTATGGTAAAGCAATACTACGAGTAGAGAATGTTCCAGCAGAGAATGTTCCGCTTGTGCTAATATTTCCACCCGTAATATTACCAACTACAGTCAAGTTGCCGTTGTCAGTTTCACTGCCTGTAATAGTAAGATTACCAACTGTTGCTGTGCCTGTAGTTGTGATGTTACCTGTTGTTGTGATAACAACGTTACTATTACTACCCAAGTATGAGAATACATTAGCATTGGCATATGGCGCAGCCAAACCTGTCAACTGTGAACCATTACCTAAAATGTAACTACCTGAGATATTAGCGTTAGATGTAATATTGCCTGAAGATACAATATTACCAACAATAGTTAGACCTGTTGGATCCATTGTAGCAACAAGGTTTGCTTGACCAAAGCCGCCAGATACAAACTTGATAGGACCGTTACCAGCACCTATTACTAAGTTAGCTGAGTAGTCAACGCCAGCGTTGCCACTACCTGAACTCAACAAGTAAACATCGTGTGTGCCAATAATACCGTAACCAGGATAGTTGTAAGTGCTTGACGCAATACCAAAGTCACCAAAGTAAGCACTATCGTTACCCGTATCAGCAGTTAGAATAAAGTCAGCGGAGGCTCGTGTGCCATTGCTAATATTCTGGAAGTTGAGTTGTGAGTAGTTGTTAGCATTAGAAGCAAGTTGTAGAACCGTGTTTCCAATGTTAGCATATCCTGTAGCAAGACCAGCATACAGCGCACCAAAGCCTGTTGTGGCATTACCATAGAACGAACCTGAGTTACCACTAATCTGTGTAATGTTACCTGTAATATTTACGTTACCCGACACAGTTAAGTTGCCACCAATAGTAGCGTTACCTGTTGTGTTGAGTGTTGTAAGCGTTGTATTACCCGCAGAGAATGAACTACCTGCTGAAGTAATGTTGGGTTGTGCACCTGTAGTTACTGTGCCGGCTGTAGTAGCAGTAGTAGCAGAGCCTGCTGAAGTAGCGTAAGTAGCGTTCGCTACTGTGCCAGTTACATTAGCACCATTCAGACCGGTAAGTCCACTGCCGTTACCAGAAAGAACACCAGCAACTACAATACCAGTAGAACTAAATGTAGCAACAATATTGTTAGTTGTAGAACCGTTAGCGATAATACGAACAACACCGTTGGCTTGATTAGAACCAAGAACTAAGTTACCACCTGTTCCAGCAGTAACATTACCTTGAGCGTACAAGTAACTGTCGTTTGCACGTAGAGCATTACCTAAAGCGTTTGTGCCACCAGGAACATAACCACCACCGGCAATACCAAAGTCAGCAAAGTTGTTATCGTTGTTACCGTTGTTGGCTGTAACAACTAAGTCACTTGTAGAGTTGCCACCACCGTTGATGTTTTGAATAGATACTTGTGAGTAGCCATCATAACTTGCGGCAAACTGTGTAATCTCTTGTGGCAACAAGTTGTAGCCTGCAGGCAAACCAGCGTAGAGAGCATCAAAGCCTGTTGTTAGATTACCGTAGAATGAACCGCTATTACCTGAGATTTGATTGATGTTACCTGAAATATTTACGTTACCAGTAAAGTAAGCATCGCCATTGAACTGAGCGTTAGCATTAGCAGTAAACTGTCCACCTACTGTAAGAGTAGAAAGTGTACCAACAGCAGTAATGTTACCTTGTGAGTTTCCTGTTACACTAACAGAAGTTTGAACATTAGAAATATTAGAACCATCACCATAAAAATACGCGGCAATGATATTGCCAGAGGTAGCTGATATATTAGCATTAAATTCAGCATTGGTGTCGTTGTGGATTGTGAGGGCTGTGTTGGTGCTAGTGCTGCCATCAGGACTAACTGTAAAAGTTATTTTACCTGGACTACTGCCATCACTAACATTACCGTTATCGTCAACGCCAATTATGATACTAGCAAACTCTTTATAATCTGTGCCAGCAAAGCCTAATGCCGCAAGTTGAAATAGTGTTTGACCTATGTTTACGTCGACATTAGCAGTAGGATCATCGCTATTGTTTAATGCTGTAGCAAGAATTGGTTGAACTGAAGTTGAAGCACGATTTAAAATAAGCTGAGCAACATGATCTGCACCAACATCATCAATAACTACTTGTGCGTCGTAGTTAGTTCCACCAACGGTAATGCTGTTAACATACGCGGGATTAGTACTAAAGGTAGCGTTACCAATAGCTGTAATATTACCAGCAAGATTAATGTCGTTATTAGTTAGTGACATTACTTTTGCAATAGTATTTGATCCAAGTGCTGTAGTCCAGAATTGTATTTCAGTACCTTGATTTGTTCCTGTTTGGTTTTCAGTAGTAACCATATCAATACGTGCTGTACTCTTTGCTGGCCATCCTACACTTGTGTATGGTGTTGCCGCATAACGTGAAATAATACTATTCGCTAAAATTGCTGTAGGTGAATCAACTGTTCCGTTGTAAGAGCGACCAACAAAGCCAGCATAGTTGGCGACCGAGTCATTGTAAATGCGTGATGGTGTACCTGCTTGTCCAGTCAAGTGTAACATTACACCTGTATTTTGTGGTGGCACAGTATTACCATCAGATGATCCAATAATAGAAACTGCACCAATGTTAGCATCAGCAGTTGGAACATACATTTGAATAGAACTATTAGCAAGAACAGTTACATTACTTGTGCCATTTACAATAGCGTTAGAAGTGGTGCTGATGCCAGTGATGTTAGAACCATCACCATACAAGTATTGAGCACTAATAGCAAAAGCACCAGTGATATTACCTTGTGAGCCAGTTGTTGTGAATCCAGCCGCTGATACGTTACCAGAAACATTCGCTTGCCCTGCGCCGTTAACAGAGAATACTACCGACTCGCCTTCAGCTTCAAAAACACGGAATCCGCGTGATGTTTGATTCAATCCGTAAAACTGCGCTTGCATCCAGAAGTCAGTAGTTAAGTTACTAGAAATACCGAATGACCAGTTAATATCAGCACTATTAGGAGTGATGAAGTTAGGTTGATTGTACCCACCAGCCACACCTAAAATATTGCCTGGAATAGTTAAGTCTGTGCCACTAAATGCCCATTGACCAGTTTGTCCAGTACCATCGCCGTAAGTAGTAATGTTTAGAGTGCCATCGGCGTTAACTGTAACGCAAGAAGAATAATTTAAGGCACTAACATTAGAATAGTAACTTGTTAAACTTGTAATGTTACCTCTACCGCCAGTGATCATAGTGCCATCGCCCTTAGTGCCAGCAGGACCAATCAAGCCTCCATTAGGAGTAGTAATATTCCCAGTGTTATCAAAAGTCCAAGTTTTTGAACCGGATACTCCACCACTACTCTCTACTAGAATATTACCATTAGAAGATGAGACATACAAATCATTACCACCATCCCAACCAAATTGACCAACTTGAGCATTATCATAATAGAATGTTAAGTCAGCATAAGCATCAAGAGTGACTTGTGAATTAGCAGTATTATTTAAAGCACTAACTGTAATATTAGAAATATTAGAGCCATCACCGTGTAAGTAAGTTGTAGAGTTACCTATTTGTGTCGCAGTTACTACACCATTAGTTACAATATTACCTTGTTCAACAGTATTGTTTGAGAAAGATAGCGTACCATCTGCGGCAATACCCCAAGTGAATCCCCAGCCAGTGCCGATGTCGCCGTTGACAAAACTAATACCACTGTTACCAAAGTTTTGTAGAGCAAGTGCTGTGAAACTAATATCATCTGTGCCAGGAACAATAATACGAGCATTGCCTGCTACTGTATTACCAGGAGCAATAACAATGTCAGCACCGTTGTTTAGATTCAAATAGTTATTATTAAATACAAAGTTTCCTGTATTGCCACCAACTACCGGACCATAAGTTAATTCGTTAGTTGTAGTATTGTAGTAGATAGCATTAGCAGTATTGCCTGTGTCGTTACGAACAGGATTTACATAGAAACCCGAGTTAGTTGGGTTTTGTGCCATAAAAGCACCAGAGCCGTTCAATACAATACTGTTCGCTGGTTGATTTGTGTAGCCAGCATAGTAGCCAATAGCGATAGCGTTATCACCTTGAGTTTCACCACCGGCATAATTACCAATCGCAATAGCGTTGTTGCCTTGTTGGTCATAGGCTGTAGAGTAGCCAATAGCAACAGAAAAATCTTTTTGTGAAGTTTGACCGGCATAGCTACCAATCGCTACAGAGTATTGTCCTTGTGTAGCATTACCAGCATTATCACCAATAGCAATACTATCTTGACCTTGAGAAATACCAGCATTTGTACCAATAGCAATATTACCAGGACCGCTAGCATTGTTGATGTTAGCAATATTAGCCCAAGTTGTCGCACCACCAACAGCGGCACCATTGTATGTAAGTCCGTTAGTAGCATCAACTGTCAAGTAGTTTGAACCAGCAATAACATTAATTGTATTACCACCATAGGGGAAGTTAATGTGTGCTTGATATGTAGAGATGTTTGTAGCATCAACTAAGTTAGTAGCAAGACCAATGTTCAATACTTCACTGGCTGCGATATCCATTTGTCCGTTATTTTGTGAACCAACGTTTGCTGTGCCACCTGTACGAATAACCATGTCATCACCGGAGAATAAAACTGCCGGATCATTGACGTTGTAGTTGATGCCAGGACCTAAATCACTACCAAACGAACCTACACCCACAGCACCACTTGCGTAGTTTGCTGTGTTAGCAGAATTAGAAATTATTCCTGTAATGTTTGAACCATCACCATAGAGATACTGTGCACTAACAGCAAAAGCACCAGTGATATTGCCTTGCGATCCTGTTGTAGTAATGCCGGCAGCACTGATGTTGGCAGTAGTAATAATGTTTGTAGATACAGTTCCACCTGATAACAACGCTGTTACATTTGAATCACTATAACCTGCAGGTAAGCCAGAAATATTTGAACCATCACCGTACAAGTATCCGCCAATAATATTACCAGTGGTGTTGATGTTAGTAGTAACAGTACCACTTGCTAATAAATTTTCAACATCTGTATCAGTGTAGGCAGCTGGTAGACCAGTGATATTAGAACCATCGCCGTGGAGATAAGCGGCATTTAAATTGCCTGTAGCAATATTACCTGTGATATTAGCACTACCAGTTACAGTCATTAAAGCAACATTAGGATCAAAAGTAAAGTCAATGCTTGCACCAGCATTGCCAGCATTATTGTAAAGAACTTGTGTATTAGCACCAGGGACAACTAAGTTACCTGTGATATTACCTTGGAAGTTACCGATGAATAAATTTGCTGTAACAGCGTTTGCGGCGTGAACATCAAAGCCGTAAATATTACCATTAGTAGAAGAGTTACCCAAGTAACTAGCAACAGAAGTATTAGAATACCCACCTGTAGTATTTGAAATATCACCGTAGATATATGTTCCAGACAAGATATTAGTAGCATCAATATTTGCGCCACTGATATTAGCAGTAGTAACAATATTACCTGTGATATTACCACTGGATAATAACGCTTCGACATTCGCATCAGTGTAGCCGACTACATTAGCGCCGTTAACTACTAAAGAAGATGCGTTGATGTTGTTCGCTACTACATTAGCCGATGTACTAAATCCGCCGTCTGAGAATAATGGTTGTAAATTACCTGTTGTTGTCATTTTATTTTGATTTCCTAATCATTGGTCTTGCTAAACTCTACTACATCATAGTTGAAGTAATAGACTTGTCCGTTGGCGATACCGCCTGCATGTGTTACTGCACTAACTATCATGAAGTTACTTGGATTTGTTGCTACTGTGAAAGTAACATCGGGTTCAGTAGCATCAGTTTTGATACGATTTGTTACAGAGAAAGCGATAGCGTAAGTATCTGTCATTGTAGCGATAATATCTGCCATCTGACTTTGTGTTGGGCTACCGCCTGAACCGTGTTGAACACGAACAGTCATCTTGAATGACCAGATGTTCGCTGTGCTTGCTGTGTAGATAGTAGTAGGTGTTTCAGTTACAGCAACAGTTTGTGCTGTAGGGTAAGTTGAAGAATCTGGGGAGATGATACGACGAGTACCATACAGAGCCATTTGCTCACCATAGAACGCACTCTGCGTAGTTTGAATACCGATTTGAACGTTAGTAAGGTTGAGTTGACCTGTGCTTGTGAGTGCTACTACGTTGTTACCGTTAGTTAAGTTTGCGCCATTGCCAGCGATACCAGTGATGTTTGAACCATCACCGTAGAGATACTGTGCGCTGATAGCAAATGCACCTGTGATATTACCTTGTGAACCGAATGTAGTAATACCAGCTGAAATAATATTACTTGGAACTGATAAGTTACCATCAACATCAAAAGCAAATGTTTGTGATCCACCGACACCATTAGCACTTGCTTGAATAACAACATTACCTGCTAAGTTGTTTAATAAGATCGGGGTAATAGCGTTGCCGTTAGCAGGAATGCTAATAGCCGCAGTAGCTGGTAAGCTAAGACTTGCGTTCTCTACTGTGATACCATATTCGTCATAGATAAAGTCTGTGACAAATCCGATATTGCCTGTATCAACATTGCCGCCGCCACCTAGTTGAACTGGAGTTCCGTTAGCATAGTTAACACTAAATGTATTACCTGGTAAAGTTAAGTTACCAAAATTATCAAATGTCCAAGTATCACCAACACCGCCAGGTCTTTGATTATTAGTAATAATTTGTACATTATTATTATTGACATACAACGCACCTGCTCCAAAACCTTTGCCATCGGAACCGTAGCCGTAAATTAGTACAGAACTATTATCAGTTGGGCCAACAATGTTTAATCCATGACGCCAGTTACTAACAGGTTTTTCAAAAATAGTACTTGTTTCTGGGAATGTTAGTGTGCTGGAGTCATCAAATGTCCAAGTATTAGCGACATTGCCGCCATCTGTGTAAGTTGAGATAGCGACTTCACCTGTAGGATAAGCAATGATTTCTGTAGCGGGTGAACCATCTGTGTAGTAAGAATCAATACTTACTGGATTACCGTTACCACCTGATAGACTTGTCCATGGTGTTAACCCTGTAGCACCTAAGTAACCACCGAATGGGTTAGTCAGAACACCTGCGCTATTAAATTTCCAAGTGTAATAATTTCCGCCTGAACCTGTGTTGATAAAAATATCACCAGCAATACCGTAGTCAAGATTACCTGTTACACCAGCAGATAAAGTAATAGAACCAGCTGTTGTGCCTGTAGTGATAGTACCGTTACCAGGATAAGTATTCGGGCTGTAGAAAGAATATGTGCCTCCTGAAACAAAGTTCTGTGGAGTTAAAGTAACAATAATATTAAGTGGATCACTTGTCGTGTCAACAGCTTGAATAGCAACATTAGATAAGTTGCCACCGCTTACTGTCCAAGACGAAGTAACATCTGTCATGTTAACATTGTTCTTGTGGAATAGTCCTACATGTCCATCAGTTACATAAGTGTTAACTCCTGTTGCTACTTCAGGTTCGTAATAAGGAGACCAAGTAGTGCCGTTAACTGGTTGAGATAGATTGGCGTCATGATACAAATACATCCCTGTAGGGCTTTCGAATTGAACATACCAGCTACCGTTTACTTGTGTAGTAGTTGTCACTCCGTTAACATAGATTTTGCTACCATCAGGAAGATTCATTAGCTCGTTGATAGAGATGATAGCAGGAGTAGTTGTTAAAATATCTTGGATAGTAAACGCAGGACCGTTTGTGCTATCAATAGTTTGAATAGTAATAGCGTTACCTGTATTAGGACCAGCTACTTTGATATTGCTATCACCGTAGTTGCCTAAACTGATACCACCGCCTAATACGCTTTCATACAAATGAATGTCGCTATCAGCAGTAGGTAGAATAGCTAAAGTATTTGTAAAGTCTAGTGAAGGCTGAATGCTTACTGTGTAGTTTTGTGCTACTGCATAACTATTACCGTAGATAGTTGTGTTATCAAAAGTAATATTACCTGTTTGAATGTTAGTTAAGTTAGAACCGTCACCTGCAAAGTAGTTAGCAGTAACAGTACCATCTACCATTACTGAATTACTTGTGATTGAATTACTTGTGATTGCATTGGCTATTACCAAGTTGCCAATGTTACCACTTGCTAATAAAGCTTCAACATTAG
>Ga0208253_1000847_pt1 | contig 11245 bp, 13 predicted proteins | sample CryBogCBE10Oct08_FD_184573 | JGI IMG/M metagenome (GOLD analysis project Ga0208253, IMG submission 184573) | Freshwater microbial communities from Crystal Bog, Wisconsin, USA - CBE10Oct08 (SPAdes) | ecosystem: Environmental > Aquatic > Freshwater > Lake | place: Crystal Bog, Wisconsin, USA...
AAGAAGCTACTGGCGCGAGTAGGTCTGGCTGAGAAATTAGACCACTACCCAGCGCATCTCTCGGGCGGCCAACAGCAGCGGGTAGCGATTGCTCGCTCCCTCGCTATGAAGCCACAGTTGATGCTCTTCGATGAGCCAACATCGGCACTTGATCCTGAATTGGTAGGTGAAGTTCTCGATGTCATGAAGGAACTTGCCTCGTCAGGCATGACGATGATTGTTGTTACGCATGAGATGGGCTTCGCTCGCGAAGTTGCAGATTCGCTTGTCTTTATGGATGGCGGAGTTGTTGTTGAATCTGGCAAGCCGGTCGATGTCTTAGGCAATCCTCAAGAAGAGAGAACCAAGAGCTTCCTCTCAAAAGTTCTCTAATCTATTTTCGATAGAGCGCTTTGGGAGAAGAAATCCCAGAGCGAAAGTGTCAATAAGATCATCGAAAATCCAAAGAGCAGGTCTTCAATGGGTGCTCCCGCTAATCGGCGACCAATGATTGATGCCGGTGTATACATCACGATCAACTTTGATGTCAGCCACCAATTAGTCAGGAGTTGAAATGGCAGAATCAATCCATAACTAAGCCAGAAGAGCCCACGAGTGACCATCTGGCTTCGAAGAAGGAAGAGATCAAGCAATACGGCGATCAGAACCGCATCGAGGGCAATATCTGAGTAGATCACTTTCGATCACTCTCCCAGCCGGTCAACTTCTTAAGAGCGCGAGAAATGTCGCGATTGTTGTAAATGGCACCACGATAAAGAAGAGGATCTCCTCGATCGGAATCGAGAAGAGAACGTGGAGTCCAAGTATCTGATGGCGGTCAAAGTACCAATTTCGCTTGTAAATTGCCCACGAATCCCAGGCGGTATAGAGAATCAGGATCAGCAGATCGGTCAGAAGGAAGATCCGCCATCGTGCCGTAAATCCAGTCTTAAAGAATCGGTTGACTCCAACTCCACATCCACCAATAAAGAGTAGAACTCCGATGTAATGAAGGTGGCTCACGCGCTTATCCTCTCCCATTCATAGGCGCAATGAAATAGGCTCGCTCTGTGGCTAGCAGACTTTCCGATGTCTATCGGTTGACGGTAACCGCCTCTCGATCAGCGGTAGTAATCGCAATTGCCGCTATCGCGGCTCTCCATATTTTTAAAGTCGAGCTATCACTCTCCTGGCAGATCGCTATCGCCCTCATTGGGATTGCGCTCGGGATCCCCCACGGAGCTATCGATCACCTCATCTCCATCCCAGCACATCCTCGCAAGAAATTCATCACCTACATTATGGGCTACGTAGTGATTGCCATCGCGGCCGGAGTTGCGATCGCTTCATGGAATCTCATCGCCTTTGATTGTGTGCTGATTATGAGTGGACTCCACTTTGGCTTTGGCGACGCGGCTTTCATCAATGAATATCGAATCTCAAAGGAATCACCAGGTGAACCTCTTTGGGTAGAAACTTTGTATGCCCTGCCAGCGGGTTTTTTGCCAGTAATACTCCCGCTGACAGATTCCAGAACTACCAGCGCACTTGAGCGGATTCGTCACTCACTGATTCATTGGTCTGGCACAAGTACGCATGCGCTTCGCTTCGTTCTCCTTCTCATTGCGCTGCTCGCCTTTGCCATATTGGTTCTCACTCGACGATTTGCGTTAGCGATCGACATCGCGCTCCTTGCAGCGTTATCTACCTTCGCCCCACCTCTTCTCGCCTTTGCCACCTACTTTGGTTTCTGGCACGCTCAGCGCCACACCGCCAGGCTCGTACCGCGGTTACCGAAGGCGCTCAACCTGGCAGAGAAAGGTGCGCCCGGCCGAGCCTTCCTGGCTGCCGTGACTCCCGGGCTCTATGCCGTTGCGGGATCCTTCGCTCTCGCTGGAGTTTTGATGGCCGCCTCCCCTAAGAAGTTCTCTTCGAGTCTTCTCTGGTCGGTTTTAGTGATCGTCTGGGCACTGACCGTTCCCCATATGCTCTCCACCGCCAGACTCGACCGAGCCTCCCTAAAAGGGACATTTCGCCCCCGTTGAGCGTGAATTTCTAGAGATTTCTGAAAAATAAATGCGAAAATCTCGCAATTAGAGTGGCAAAGACCACAGATCAGGCGCAAACTTCTCTCAATGACCTCTGGAGCCGAGCAATCTCGGAAACCCTCACAGCGGTCCAACACACGGAGGCACATTCTCAATGTTGCAACTATCAAACGGTCAATGGAGCTCGTTGTACAACATCTTCTCCTTCGGCCTAATCTCAATGCTCGCCTGCACTGTCTACACACTCGTCGGACAGAGCCGCGTTCTTCCTAAGTACCGTAGCGCACTCGTCATGTCATCAATGGTGACATTCATCGCTGGCTACCACTACTTCCGTATCTTCAACTCATTCAATGATTCTTCAATGAAGAATGCGATTGCAGTTGGAACTTCACAGGGAACATTCAACGAGGCTTACCGCTACGTTGACTGGATCCTCACAGTTCCACTACTTCTCGTTGAAGTTATTGCTGTTCTTGCACTCGCAAAGCAGGCATCTTCTTCACTCATCAATCGCCTCGTTCCAGCTTCAGCTGCGATGATCATCTTGGGTTACCCTGGTGAAATCTCATCAAACAATGGGACAAAGGTTCTCTTCGGTATCCTCTCAACACTTCCATTCCTCTACATCCTCTATGTACTCTTCGTAGAGCTTGGCAAGTCATTGGATCGCCAGCCAGAGGGCGTTGCAGCAACAATTGGTCGCCTCCGCCTCCTCTTGATCGCAACATGGGGCGTATACCCAATCTCATACCTCATCCCAATCCTCGTGAAGAACCCATCAGCAAATCAGATGGCATACCTCTTCACAGATCGTCAGATCGGTTACACAATCGCTGACGTGCTCGCTAAGTGCGTATTCGGTCTTACAATTTTCAAGATCGCTCGCATGAAGTCAGCTGCTGAAGGTATGGCAGACGCTCACTAAGTACTAAATAAAAAGGGGAGGCTCATAATGAGTCTCCCCTTTTTTTATCGATTTTTAGCCTTCCATTATGGGAGGCTTCTCCCATGAACAATATTCGCATGTGGGCCTATGCCATGATCGCTACCGGCCTCATCAACTGGGATTACCAGCGCGCAAACCACAATGTCATCGCGAAGAGCGCGGCGATAGTGCTCCCAGGAATCATCCTGTTCGCGCTAACTTTTTATACGCCTGCAAAGAGCTTCTTGCAATCGAATGCGGGCAGAGCAATCACTCTGATTATTGGCGCCCTCGCTCTCGCCTACGCCTTTATTAACTAGAGCCCCATCTTCTTCGCCGCCGCCAGTAATTGATCTTTGGCGCGTGGGTGGGCAGCATGATTTAAAAGGTTCTTCGCCTGATCGGCCTCTGAATTGCCAAAGCACTGTGCGATTCCTTGTTCCGTGACAACGAACGAGTGCTGAAAACTTGTTACGCCTTCAGAAATCATGGGAACAATCTTTGAAGTATCAGATTTGGCGTGCCAAGAAGGTAGCGTCATAAAAGATTTTCCACCGCGACTGTGAAGTGACCCCACGATAAAGTCAGTTGAGCCACCAAAGCCCGAATAGATTTTATCCCGCACCCGAGAAGCATTAGCTTGATCCAGCAGATCGACCTGCAATGCTGCATTGATAGATGTCATCTTTGCCTGCTTCGCAATAAGCGAAGGATCATTTGTTTTTTCAGTCCGAAGCATTCGTACTCGGCGATTCAAATTGAGCCAACCATAGAGCTCTTGTGATCCAAAAATAAATGAGGCCGTTATAGGAATTTCTGTATCCAGAGCTCCGATCTTTTCGAGGTTGAGAACGCCATCAGAGAACATCTCAGTCCAGATACGGAGATCCTTTCTATCCCCCATCCGTTCAACAACAGCATCAGGGACAGATCCGATTCCGAGTTGGAGAGTTGATCCTGAAGAGACAAGCTCTGCAATCTTTGATCCAATATTTGCAGCGATATCAGAAATTGGAACAGGGGTATGAACACTGAGGGGTTCTTCGTATGTGAAGAGAAAATCGATCTCATTTTCATAAATCTGAGAATCCCCATATGTGTAAGGCATATTCGGATTTGCTTGAGCCACAACAAGTCCACCATGCTCTCGCGCAGATTCGATCGCTGCCGGAAGGATGTTCACTTCTATCCCCAGTGAGACGGTATCGAAACGAGGCTCTGACGTATGAATAAGAACAACATCTGGTGCAAGCTCGTCGCGGAGCATTACCGGGAGAAGCGAGAGGCGTGATGGCACGTAGTTCAACCGTTGCGAGCCCCTCATGCCTACTCCCACAAAGGCCGTTTCATAGGTGACACCAGGGCGATCTGGAATTCCACGTTGAGCATTGAGCATATGAAGGGTGTATTCAGGGACTACAGAGTCAAAGAGCGCAAGCAACTCTCTCGGAGTTCCGAAGTTGCCTGATACCAAGACTCGAGGATTCTCCGGGAGAGAGGCGAAGACCTTCTTGAGTTGTTCTACATCAACCTGTTTCATGACCACACTCTCTCATTCGTTGGTGAACACTTGGTGTCGCCTCTCAGTTCTTAGGCGTGAGCCTTGGCAAATCCCAATCGAAATAGATGGAGAGCTCTCGAACTGCAATGACGCAGGCACCCGATGAAATGGCGCACATGGCGCTAGAAACGTTGAAGTGCTGAAGTGTCACATAGAGAACTCCACCCGCCCGTGAGGCATGCCGTTCCGATCGTCTCTCGATGGAGAAGTACTGGCTCTACTTGGCAGAAGAGGTCTCTTAGCAATCCGCCAAGTACTCCGCCAAGGACCGCCAAGACGATCGCTCCGATAAAGCCCGCCCCATATGAGATTGCATAGTTCGCACTTGAGACAGTCGCAACAGCTAGCCCGAAGGTATCCAGTGAGAGCATAAATCGACCCACCGGCTTAACAGTCTTTGCGGCGACTGTGACCAGAAAGGCGAGAAGAACTGCTGCAAAGAGCCAGGCATGCAGAATCCATGGTGGTCGCTGCCCGAGAAAGAGATTTCTAAAGGTGCCACCAGTCAGAGAGGCAACGGCGGCAACTAAGAAGATCCCACCGTAATCAAGGCCCTTCGCTGCAGCAACCCGCGCGCCTACCAATGCAAAAGCAAAGGTAGCGACAATATCGAGGGTATTAACGAGTGGCGTTGTAATCACCCTCAAAGGGTACGGGAAAAGAAAAACTGCCGCCCCAATTTCTTGAGACGGCAGTCTTTGAGCTATTGATTAGAGGTTGTGCTCAAATTCGTGAAGCACAGCCAAGCGCTCAGCCTTTGTTGGCATCTTGAAGTACACATGGCCGCGAGACCAGTACCAGAGCATTGGGATCAATCCAAGAGCAATTGTTCCGAAGCCGACGATCTTGGTGAGGTGGTCAAGCGTAGGGATTACCTTGATGAACATAATCGTCATAAAGACCGCGCCAATAAGTGGCCATAATCCCATGAGGATAAAGTTCTTGACGCTCTTAAAAATCATCTTGCGGAAGAGCACGACGACTGAGAAGCCTGCTAGGGCGTAGTAGATCGAGATCTGAACGCCAATGGCGGCAATCGCATCTGTCATGATCTTGCCAAGTGAACCGATGAATTGCGAACCAATGAAGAGGCCGATTCCCACAACAGTGATCGTCATAGTTGCAACGATCGGGGTCTTGTACTTCTTGTGGACCTTTCCGAATGAGCGTGCAAGCGTTCCGTCGCGGCCCATCGAGAACATGGTGCGGGTTACCTGAATGAGTTGGGTCTCAAGAGTTGCAACAGTGGATAAGAGAACTGCTACGACGAGTAGCTTGCCAGGAGTGCCAGGCCAAACCTTCTGACCAAGTACACCAAGGACATTTGCCGAGTTATCACTTACTTCCTTTGCACTCAGGACCATATTCGATCCAATAGTGAAGACTTCAAAGAGGAAGAAGGTAACGATCATTCCGATAATCGCACCTTGGCCAGGGGTCTTATGTGAACCCTTTGTCTCTTCATTTAAGTTTGCAGTGACATCCCAGCCCCAGTAGTAGAAGGCGGCGACGAGCGCTCCAGCGAAGAAGGTCTGGGTTGAACCAAAGGATGATGGCGCGAACCAATGCCACGAGAAGGTATGAGTCTTTTGTCCATGGAAGATCGCGAGGATCGCAAAGAGGGCCAGTAAGCCGACTTCAATCGTCGACATGATTACTTGAACTTTTGCAGTGATGGTGACACCGAAGGCAACAGCAGCAACCATCAAGAGGAAGAAGACGGTACCGAAGAGAGTTACCCATCCCTTGCTATTTGAAAGTTTGTCAGAGAAGAGACCTAAGAATGATGAGCCAGCAGGGAGCGTCGCCGCAACCATAAAGATCGAGGAACACATGAGGAGGGACCATCCGGCGATATATCCAAGTGCAGGGTGGAGTCCACGACGAACCCACGCATATGTTGCACCCGAGTTCGATTCAGTACGTCCGAGGTAATTAAAGGCGAAGACGATTCCGAACATCGCGATACCGCAATAGAGAAGTGCGGCTGGACCAGCTAATCCGACCGCGCCCACAAGGACTGCAGTGGATGCTGCGATTGAATATGCAGGAGCTGAGCCTGCAACGCCCATGACAGCAGACTCAAAAAGTCCTAAGACGTTTTCAGCGAGCTTATGTTCGTGTTGTTGTGTAGAGCCTGACATGAGTTGACCTCCAGGTTGGAGAGGGCATCCGAAGAAGCGGGGGCAGATACAAGGAGAACCGTACTACCCCTGAAATCTGAGGCAAGCCCGATTGGGCAAATTCCCGATAACTTTTTCTGAGGGTTTGAGAGGCTCGTAGCCCGATACTTACTGAGATGCTCGGCTCTGGAGCAATGAGCCCCATCGCTGAATAGTCGGCTTCCAGGTCCGATAGAGCTGATCTTCTGCAGCATTGAACTCTGAGACTATGTTGCTCTTCCCCGATGTCCGATAAGCATTGTCAGCGTGGTCTTCCCAACTCTGGACCATTGCCGCATCAACCTCAGGGTGGAACTGAACGGCGTAACTCATCGAACCGAATCGATAGATCTGGTTTTCACACAATGGCGAGCTGGCTAATGTGACTGCACCCTCAGGAAGTCGACTGACCTTGTCCTCATGCCACTGGGTTGCGACCACTGCCTGAGAGAGATCAAAGACTGGATCGTCGACTGCCTTCGGAGTAATTTCATAGATACCGATTTCTGGTACTTCAGATCGGACGACCTCTCCGCCCAAGGCCGCAGCAACAAGTTGTGCTCCAAGGCAGATCGCGAAGATTGGTAGATCCCGAGCCGCAGCATCGGCGATCATTGCCCGTTCATTTGGCAACCATGGCGCCACGTGATCATCAAGGGCACCCATGTGTCCACCCATCGGCATGAGCGCATCAACATCTGAGGGAACAGTTGCCGGAACTTCCTCTCCGGCGAAGGCACGGAGTATGACTATTTCGTGTCCTTGCTCCTCTAGCCAACGAGCAGCAAGGTGCGGTGGATCGGTCTCATCATTCTGAATAGCAAGGATGCGCATATGGAGAGTTTATAGCCCGGTGAGCTTTACTGCGATCAATGCCAGGCCAGCTACAACAATCCAGGCGAGGAGCCCCACAACAAGTGGCTTGGGGCCAATCTTCCTGATCGCTCTCCATTGAACATTCGAACCTAGGCCGACAAGCCCTGCCGAGATCAAGACTTTGCTCAGAGTTCCGAAATCATTTGTCACTCGTGCAGAGGTGTGAATCGAATTATGAAGAAGTGCAAGGGCGATAAATCCAAGAACGAAGAGCGGAATTATTGGAACTTTCACCTCTGAGTTAGCAGAATCTCTATTCCCTCTGGGATTTCGGAGCGCGAAGACCACAATAACCGGAGCCAGTAAACAGACTCGTGCAAGTTTAAAGATAATCGCGGACGCAATTGACCCTGAGTTAAAGAGTGATGCCGTAGCTACCACCTGGCCAACATCGTGTACGGCTGCACCTGCCCACGAGCCGAATGCTCGATTACTGAGCCCAATTGCGTGGCCTATTGCAGGTAGCAAGAAGATCGAAAGAGTTCCGCAGAGCGAGACTAGGCCAATCGCATATGAGGTCTCTTCCTCAGTCGCACTCGTCTGAGGACGGACAGCCGCAATCGCACTCGCCCCACAAATTGCAAAACCACATGCAATCAGAATTCCTAAATCTTCGCTCAACCCGAAGATCCTTGAGAGTGCAAGAATTCCGAAGATTGTCATAACGACTACAACGATGATGGCAAGAAATCCTTTGATGCCAATCACCTTGAGAGCTGAGAGCGAAACTTGGAAACCGAGAAGAACAACTCCACTTCGAAGGAGGCGTTTTCCGGCGAAGGTACTCCCAGCTTTCGCCCATTCGGGCCACTTCCAAAGATTTGCAACGAGGAAACCGAAGGCGACTGATAGCGCTAGCGGGCTAACCGCTGATTGCCAATTGCTGAATGCAAAGGCAACGCCGACCAATGCACTTATCAGCAATACTCCGGGGAGGTTTCGCTTGATGAAATGAAAACGCCCTCCCAGCATTTCAACTGGAAGGGCGCTCATACCTCAAGGTTAGATCGAATGATCTGTTACTTCAACAAACTCTTCCTCTGTGAGGTAGGCAAGGCCATCGAGATCATCATCACCAGCGGTAAGGATTGCAACGATGCCAATTCCAATCAAAGCACCAAGTACTTCAGCGCCAATAAAGGCAAGTCCGGACTTCACATCAATTCCTGCACCTGCATTGGTCCACATACGACCAAAGACAGCGGCTGGGTTAGCAAAGGATGTTGATGCAGTGAAGAGGTAGGCGCCACCGATCCAGGCTGGGATCGCTATAGGAGCTAAGTGATCGTTATATTGATGGATCAGAAGCTGAAGAATGATGATGAGACCAGCAGTCGCGAGAACTTCTGCAACGTAGAGGTTCATTCCCTTGTGGGCGATAGTTGAATGGGTGATTGCGTGCTGCTTAAACATGTAATTTGCGAGGACAACACCTGCAAATGCACCTGCAAGCTGAGCAACGATAAAGGCGATGAGCTCATCAAGCTCTAGGCGCTTGACGACAAACTCGGCAAAGGTGACAACTGGATTGAAGTAACCGCCACTAATTGCACCGAAGACGAAGATGACGCAACCGAGTGCGAGCACCGTTGCGAAGGCGTTTACGAATAATCCGAGTAGCGCATCCTGAGTCAGGAATGACCCCATGAAGGATGAACCAACAACCGCGACCAGAAGGATTGCAGTTCCTAGGAACTCTGAGAGTGATTTACGAAGTAGATGTGTCATGGGGCAATTATGAAGGGAAAGCGGTGAAATAAAGGGCTCTCGCCACTACCGATAGGTACGTGTTCATCCATCCGCGCCTGTCACCTGCCTAACGCGCTGAATATTCACCGAAAATTTGGATAGTAGAATTGAGATATGGATCTCCAGAAAGTGCTCCTCTATTACCGCTTCACCCCCATAGCGGACCCGCAAGCGGTGATGCTCTGGCAGAAGACGCTATGTGAGAGCTTGGGAATCAAGGGTCGAATTCTCGTCTCTCCCCATGGGATCAACGGGACTGTCGGTGGCGATATGTCAGCCCTGAAGAAATATGTGAAGATGACAAAGAAGTATCCCGGTTTTCGTGGCACCGACTTCAAATGGTCTGAAGGAACTGGCAATGAGTTCCCACGTCTGAGCGTAAAGGTGAAGAAGGAACTCGTCGCCTTCGGAAATCCGGGCGAGATCAAGGTCGATGAAAACGGTGTTATAGGTGGAGGAGTTCACCTCAAGCCTCACCAAGTCAATGAGCTCGTAAAAGAACGCGGCGACGAAGTCATCTTCTTTGATGGTCGAAATGCTTTTGAGGCAAAGATTGGTAAATTTAAAAATGCAGTTGTGCCCGATGTTTCATCGTCACAACAATTTGTAGCAGAAATCGAAAGCGGTAAGTACGATCACCTCAAAGATAAGCCGATCGTCACATATTGCACTGGTGGAATTCGCTGTGAAATTCTCTCGGTTGTGATGAAGAATCGCGGCTTCAATGAGGTGTACCAAATTGACGGTGGCATCGTCCGTTATGGAAATAAATTTGGAAATGATGGACTATGGGAAGGTTCGCTCTACACCTTTGATAATCGTCTTGCGATTGACTTTGCTGCAAACCCAGCGCTGATTGGTGAGTGCGATAACTGTGGGGCACCAACTCGTCAGTTCTATAACTGCACAACATCTTCGTGCCACCAACTTGCGCTGCTCTGCGAACCATGCGGCGCTGATGCCTCATCCCGAGCTTGCCCGCATGATCCTGCAAAGCAGCACGATTACGAGATGAGCGGTTGATGAGCAATTTGCCGACCCCGCGCCAAAAATTTTGGGAGAGAGCATTTGCCTCAACAGTCGTCCTCTATACATTTGGTGCCACATATGTGGTCTGGAAGACGCTGACCAAGTATGGAGCTAACTGGCTCGTCTACTTCATCATTGATGTTCCAACATCCTGGTTTTACGGAATTGCCGCATCGCGCCTCGTCTTATCAGTAGTAAAGAAGCGCTTTAGTGAGGTTAATAAATGGGGCTGGCTCGCGGCAATCAATTTTGCTATCCCACAGATTTATATCCTGTACTACGCTCATAACGCATCTCGTCAGACTCTCTTGATTTTCGCTCTTGTCATTACTGGGTTAGCGATTTCTTCGGCATATACCTTGTGGACGCAGATCAAGAAGAGCCGGAGATCCGAATAATGTCGCTGTACCCTTAGGGCATGAAAACAGCGTACTCAATCCTTGTTGGCCTCCATGTAGTAACCGTGATTGCGATGATCGGCCTCCTCTTAGCTGAAGGTCGCAAGGCCGTAAAGAAGGTTCCTAACGGGGTTACTCACGCAGGCCTGACCGCCATGGCTTTAGGAATCGCGATGATTGTGATCAATGCAGTTCGCCACAATAGCGATAAGACGGTTGCGCTCCTCAATCACACAAAGTTTGGAATTAAATTCCTTATTTTGACTCTCATATTAGGTATCGCCTTTAAGTATGCGAAGAAGCCTTCGATTACAAATCAAATATGGTTCGCTCTTGTTGGACTATCAGTCGTGAATTTCATTATCGCTGGAGCGTGGCAGTAAGCGTCACTTCTTCTTCGGGCGATATGAACTCGCGCCTTTGGCGAGGACGAGCATGAGCACAAGTGAGCCGAGGGTGATGACCAACAAGAATAGGGCGCGCATTTAAATAGAGTAGTAGTTCGCCTTGGTCTT
>Ga0208253_1000849_pt1 | contig 11236 bp, 20 predicted proteins | sample CryBogCBE10Oct08_FD_184573 | JGI IMG/M metagenome (GOLD analysis project Ga0208253, IMG submission 184573) | Freshwater microbial communities from Crystal Bog, Wisconsin, USA - CBE10Oct08 (SPAdes) | ecosystem: Environmental > Aquatic > Freshwater > Lake | place: Crystal Bog, Wisconsin, USA...
CTCTTCTGCTTTATCGTTTGCCTCATCAATATTATTCGCCTCAATTTCAACGGATAAAATTGTTTCTTCAATCAAATCATAGTGATATTTAGGCATTTTCTAGCTCCTCATAATCAAAACTGGTAATAATAAAATCACCACTGCCATTCTTAACTAAGTCTAAAAATTTATCTTCGGTGCAATAATAAAGAATAGCCTCATCCGATATACCAAAATTATCGGTATCGTTTTCTTCATCATATTGACCAAAACTGATATATCTAAAGCCAACACTTAGGTCATCTTGCCATTCAATATCGCACCATGCGCCTATTCTCATTTTTGCACCTCATATTCTCTCTGTTGCCATTTAGGAATGCGACACTTTGCGCCATTACTTGCTATAAAAAAGGTCTTTCTGCCATCCTTTTTAAGCGTAAATGTATCGTCTTTAAATGTGCCAAAATTGAGCGGGCGTGTGAATTTAATGGTCAATCCATCCGGTATTTTGACTTTTGGCGTCTTAGCTAAACATTTATCCCGCCATAACCTAGCATTACCCTCAACTTGTGGATTAAGGGCGTCTAGCTTTTTAATCATGGATATCGGCGCATCATAGTAATATGGCATCATTTCCTCAGCCATCTCTTTATAAGCCCATTCAGTAGGGCTAAATGACATTAGAATCACCATTCCAACACTGCTCCAACTCTTATCCTCTCTTACATGGGTATAAATACCATATGCCGTATTACCTCTAATAGAGATATCGTGCAATTCCCATGAGGGCGTGCCTGCCTGATTAAATTCCTCTTCCAGCCATCTTTTCTTATCCCCATGGTAAGGGGGTTGCATTCCAGTCCATCCCATCATCTTCTCCTCTGTTAAGCGTTACCCTCAATAGCCTCATACTTAAAACAATAGCCTCATACTACCAACAAAAACATAGGGATAAACCCTAATCCAAAACCCTCATTTCTAAGGGTTTCAGATTGCGGTTTATTGCAGTTTGCTTAGGTCGTCTCGGGCGTCAATCAATAAATCCCAGCACAAGTTATAATCAGGGTCGCTCTTGGGGTCGGTGTCAAGATACTTTTCCAAGTCCGATATAAGGGCTAAAAGGTAGTCAATTTGGCTCATCAGTCCATCCATCCATCATAATATTGTGCCTTGATACCCTTGCTCTCTAAGTATGCAAGAGCGTTATCTTTTGAGCGTTGTGCGCTTACATTCCCTTGAACCCAGTCGCACCTAGTAATGGTAAGTTCTTGGGGTTTGCGTTTTCCTTTGCCTACATACCAAACCCTAAACCCTTTCCCGCCGGTGCAAGTGCCTAAATCCTGCGCTCCCTGATGTTTCCATTGTTCTAACCATATATCGCCGGCTATTTTGCCGTGAGTTTTTAAGCTCTCTAATTCTGTGGGCGTGTAAGCCTCAATCGTGCCGTTGTAAGTGTTGCAAGTTTTCATAATTCATACTCCACAAGTGTATTAAGTTGATAATCTCTAACTGCATAACCCATAATTGACGGGTCAATTTCTCTAATAGCTAAATGCTCCATGTATAAATGAGCGTTTTCTTCATCCGTAAATTGTGCGATAGCCTCGCTTTTTCCTGCCTTGTTTCTATATACATAAAACATAATTACCCCCAAAAATGACGGATTGCGCTAAAAACATGATAAATAACATAAAAGCCCGCTAGCACTACCAAAATGCTTAGAATGGTCTCTTTTAAGTCTGTCATAATTTTTCCCTTAATCTAAAATGCATTCTCTGAGAGTTCTCATCTCATCAGTCCACGATTGCCCGCAAATATAGGATGCTTTGCCATCATTAAAAACAATACGGGAATATATGCCAAAGTTATTCCAACATGACAAGGGTAAATCCATCCGGCGGGACAATTTCTCTTTTGTTTTGCTCCTGCATCCTGAGCCAATTAAGCGCAAAATCTCGCTTTTTTGTTCATCTGTCAATTCTGTTGGAATGTCTTTGGCGTCATGTTTGGCGCACCATATGCGGTTATTTAAGTTGTCATTCATTTTGTGTGGTCCTCTGTTAAAAAAGAAAATAAAACCCATAAGATATAAAACCCTATCACTATCAGGGTAAACCCTAAGCCCTGCAAAATCAGGCTAAGGGCGTCTCTAAAAAAATAATCTAGTGCGCTCATAATTCCCCTCTATTTCTTAAAACTAAATAATGCAATTTAATGCAGTTTTTGCTCATGTATTTAGTAGGATTTTTTGCGCTCTCTCTAATCCATTCTGAAGGGCAATTTTTTAATGCTAAATAGATAGTTTTTAATCTCATTTTTTATACTCCTCAGTTTGCGAGATGTGGAAAACTGTTCCGGATGTCGGGCGCACTTGCTCCTGCCCTGATTTATCGGTATATCTAATCCAGCTAGTAACTTTTACCCCAGTTTCTCCTTTTTTAACTTTGCGACCAAGGGCGTTCCATGCTGGAAGGGTCAAAACATTTTCGCGCGGTATTATCTCGCTGGATGGTATTCCCTTGGCTATCATCCCTTTATATATCGTGTCATAGTTAAGGGCGCTAGTGTTGCCTCTAGCCCTGCTCAGTGCCTCTAATTGGTATTCAGTTTTCATTATTTTTCCCCTATTTCAGCAATTTTCTTAGCGTATGCGATAGCGTCTAAGAGTTTAGGAAATATTTTCATAAAGCCCGCATAGTCTTTAGCGTCTAGGTCATATATTGAGACGCCAAACCCTTTATGGTTTTGCACTACATAAGAGATAAAATTGCCCGTTGGGCTGTAATACTCATTTAAAATCGTCATGTCTAGTCCTCTGTTAAGTGTGTTTGACTGCGTTACTGCACAAGTAGATTAAAGCCGTTTTACTATTAAATTATTGACCTAGGTCAAGAAAACCAAAAATAATTGTTTCACAATGTGAGAAAGTTTTAATTCATCCCAAAATTAAAAGGGCGCAAGTTTAACCCTGCTGGGATGGTTTGATAACTGCTCTCATATAGAGAGATACTGTATAGATAAACAATACTGTGCATTTATACAGTGCTTATGGTATAGTCTCTCTCATGTTCCTATTATTTTCCCGTCATGTTCCGATATGAGACTGCCTAAACTAACTAAAGCTCAGATAAGCGAAGCACTCGAACAGATGCCCATCCATCAAATATTAAATGTTGATAAAAACGCTATGACATCTAAACAGTTTGCATTCTGTGAGCATTTAGCAAGGGGAGATACTAAAGCGGGCGCATATAGAAAAGCGTATAACAGCAAGGGTAAAACATCAACGGTAGCTAAACGGGGTCATGAGATGGCAAAGCGTGGGGATATAGCGGGAATGACTGAGGCAATAAAGCAGGCTATTGAGTGGGAGAAATCGTATACAGCAGGACAAATAAGGTCTTTAGTCGCTCATAGGCTTACTGTGGAGGCTTTAGCGGAAGATAGTAATCCTTCTGTGAGGGTAAACGCTCTTAAAGCACTGGGAACGGTTGCCGGTGTGGATAGCTTCATTCACCGGAGCGAGACCAAGGTCGTTAAGGATAGCGATAAGGCTAAAGATGAGCTCTTATCCATGCTTAAACAGGCTCTCAACGATAACGCTCGCACCATTGACCAATCAGATAGCGATATTGACGCCCTGATGAGAGAGATTGAGGGGGGCTTAGAGAATGCAGGAGGCGAGATAAGCGACCCCCACACACCCCTTTTAGCAGATGGGACTCCTGAGTCTATACTACATACTATTCCCGACACTCAATCACCATCCAAAAGTAAGGGTACCCCCTCTTCAATTTCCAAGGACGATAATGATGAGTCTAAATAGAAACACCCCCCGTCGTTGTTTTTTTACAACATAGGGTGGGGGGTATGCAAAAAATAGATAGTCTGGAGGCAATAGACTTTCACATAGAGTATTTAATGCTCAAGATGGAGGAGTTTGCCGCCCTATTAGCTTTCCTAGAAGAACGCAGGAAAAACATGATTTTGGTGGAAAAAGGACGACAGGCGTCTGCAGAGATATTAACGGAAGCACTCATAGAGAGGATGAAAAAATGATAGAGACTATAGTAAAGCCCCAACCCCTAGATAATGATGTTGCCGTAGTCAAGATACTACAGCTTATGGGACAACTCTCTGTAGGAGATATTAAGTATGTTCTATCGGTGGCGTCTCAAATCTATGATGCCATCAACATCTCTACGCCCGCGCAACATTGGGTGCTTGGAGAAAAAGGGGCGTCTGACCGTCATTGGGAATCCCATCTATGAGGGATGTTGTCTATTCCATCATTGGAATGGTAGTAATCTATATCGCCCTATCTATACTCTTATGACAGAAAAACAACAATATATCTATACGATTATTGACTCTTGGTGGAACCGTTATGGGTTTGCGCCCTCGATTCAAAATATCATGGATATTACGGGGGATAAGTCTAAAGGCAATATCCATCGGATTATTGTCCGTTTGTGTGAATTGGGACACTGTAAGCGCCTACCCAATACGGCAAGGTCTGTACGCCCATCCTATATTAAGATGAAGCGCCCTAAATGAATCTGACGGAGTTAGTTAAAAAGCTAGACCCAGCGCAGCAAGCTGCCTTTATGGAGGCGGCGGAAGTGTACCTAAACTCCAAAAAGCGGGAAAAAGCCCAAACTGACTTTATGGCGTTTGTAAGAGAAATGTGGCCCGGATTCATTAATGGCGCCCACCATAAGGTGATGGCAAAGAAATTTGAGGAGATAGCAAGTGGAAAAATTAAGCGACTTATTATTAATATGCCACCTCGTCATACGAAGTCTGAGTTTGCTAGTTATATGCTTCCTGCTTGGTTTCTCGGACGATTCCCAAATAAGAAAATTATTCAGTGTTCTAACACTGCCGAACTAGCCGTAGGCTTTGGACGAAAGGTACGTAACCTAGTAGGAAGTGAGCAATATGCCAAGATATTCCCAGATGTCACTCTTCGGTCAGATAGTAAAGCTGCTGGTCGTTGGTCCACTAATGCTAATGGCGAGTATTTTGCTATTGGTGTTGGCGGTACCGTTACAGGTAAGGGCGCAGATTTGCTCATTATTGACGACCCGCACTCTGAACAGGAAGCTGCGATTGCGTCCACGAATCCCGAAGTTTACGATAAAGTATACGAATGGTACTCATCAGGTCCACGTCAGCGACTCCAGCCGGGAGGCTCGATTATCGTCGTGATGACCCGTTGGGCTAAGAAAGACTTGACGGGCAGGATTATTAAGTCTTCAATTGAAAAGGACGGGGATGTATGGGAAACCATAGACTTCCCAGCTATCCTGCCATCTGGTCGCGCCCTTTGGCCCGAGTTTTGGGATATCAAGGAATTAGAGGTTCTCAAGGAAGAACTCCCAATCTCCAAGTGGCAGGCGCAGTATCAACAACAGCCGACCTCAGAAGAGGGCGCATTAGTCAAAAGAGAGTGGTGGCGCATCTGGGAACAAGATTATCCACCAATGTGTCAGTTTGTTATCCAGTCTTGGGATACGGCATTTACTAAGAATGAGCGTTCAGACTATTCAGCTTGCACAACTTGGGGTGTTTTTTATAAAGACGAGAATGAGAATGACCCCCATATTATCCTCTTGGACGCTTATAAGGCACGACTAGAGTTTCCAGAACTTAAAGAAAAAGCCTTTGATATGTACAAGGAATTCGCGCCCGATGCGTTTATCGTGGAAGGTAAGGCGTCAGGACTGCCGTTAATCGGCGAATTACGCCGCATGGGTATTCCTGTATCCGAGTTTACCCCAACACGTGGAAATGATAAAATCGCCAGATTAAACTCTGTAACAGATTTATTTGCTTCTGGCAAGGTATGGGCGCCGGAAAAAAGATGGGCGGAAGAAGTAATTGAAGAGATGGCTTCCTTCCCTAATTCGGACCACGATGACTTAGTAGACTCCTCTACTCAAGCTTTAATCCGATTTAGGCAAGGTGGTTTCATTCGATTGCCTAGCGACGAACCAGATGAACCGCAGTATTTTAAATCCAAGCGTAATGCGGGGTATTACTAATGTTAAACAATTATTATTGGTTGTTTGACAGTGTGTTGGATAAAGATTTTTGCAATTATGTAGTTAAGTCTACAGATTGGAATAGTACAGAATTGGCAAAGGTTGGGCAAGAAGGCGTAAATGAAGCAAAAAGGATTACCAAAATTGTATGGCAAGAAATCGGTAAACCAATTGGATGTGTAGCACAGCATTATGTTTGCACAGCAAATATGTTAGCAAAATGGAATTATGGTTTGACAAATTTTGAAGATGTTCAAATGAGTAAATATATGGACCAAGGACACTACGACTGGCATATGGATACGTTTGAGCCACAAAATGGAACACAAAGAAAGTTGTCTTGCAGCATTTTATTAAACGACCCAGCAGAATTTGAAGGCGGAAAGTTTGAATTTAATATTGATAATTCAAAAGAAATAGATTTAAAACAAGGCAGTATTTTGGTGTTTCCATCATTTTTAAAACATCGGGTTACTCCAGTTACAAGCGGTACTCGATATTCAGCAGTTATTTGGGCGTATGGACCCACATTTAGATAAGGATTTAGTATGGCAATTGATAAAGCTCTCTACCAAGCACCCGAAGGCATTGATGCTTTGGCAGCCAAAGAAGTACCACTCGAGATTGAGGTGGTAAATCCAGAGGAAGTCACCATTGGAATGGATGGATTAGAGATTACTTTAACGCCAGACACTGAAAAAACAGATGATTTCTATGCTAACTTGGCAGAAGAAATTGATGACCGCGCCCTTGCAAGCATAGCCAGTGAGCTATTAGAAGGTTTTGAGGGCGATATTGCCTCCAGAAAAGACTGGATTCAAACTTATGTGGACGGTTTAGAGCTATTAGGCTTAAAGATTGAGGAAAGAAGTGAGCCATGGGAAGGTGCTTGCGGTGTTTACCACCCATTACTATCCGAAGCTTTGGTGAAATTCCAAGCAGAAACCATGATGTCTATTTTCCCAGCGTCTGGTCCAGTCAAAACCCTAGTTATTGGCAAGGAAACTCCAGAGAAAAAAGCTGCGGCAGAGCGTGTTCAAGAAGATATGAACTACGAACTGACCGAAGTCATGCAAGAATACCGCCCAGAAACAGAAAGAATGCTGTGGGGCTTGGGTTTAGCAGGTAATGCGTTCAAAAAAGTCTATGAAGATGCACAATTAGGACGCCAAGTCTCTATGTACGTCCCAGCAGAAGACATGGTTGTGCCTTATGGTGCCTCTAGCCTAGAGTCTGCTGACCGTGTAACCCACGTCATGCGCAAAACTGAGAATGAAATGCGGGCATTACAGGTTTCAGGGTTCTATCGTGACATAGATTTGGGCGAACCAGTCAATGTACTGGATGAAGTAGAGAAAAAGATTGCAGAAAAGCTAGGATTTAGAGCTACTTCTGATGACCGTTTCAAAGTTTTAGAGATGCACGTCAACCTAGACCTAGAAGGTTACGAGCATACAGACGAAAACGGAGAGCCAACAGGAATTGCCCTACCTTACATTGTCACCATTGAAAAAGGCAGCAACACCGTCTTATCAATTCGCAGAAATTGGGAACAAAATGACAAAAAACATCAAAAACAGCAACACTTCGTACACTATGGGTATATTCCCGGTTTTGGCTTTTACTGTTTTGGTCTTATCCATCTTATCGGTGCTTATGCTAAATCTGGTACTTCCCTTATCCGCCAACTTGTTGACGCAGGCTCCCTCGCAAACTTGCCGGGTGGCTTTAAGACCCGTGGCTTGCGTGTTAAAGGAGACGACACACCGATAGCACCGGGCGAATTCCGCGATGTGGATGTGCCGTCTGGAGTGATGCGTGACAACATCATGCCGCTTCCATACAAAGAGCCAAGCCAAGTATTGATGGCTTTGTTAAATCAAATCGTTGAGGAAGGACGTCGCTTCGCAAACACAGCAGACTTACAAATCTCAGATATGTCGGCAGCCGCACCTGTCGGAACTACTCTGGCTATCTTGGAACGTACACTTAAGGTTATGTCCGCAGTACAAGCTCGTATCCACTACAGCTTAAAACAAGAACTGAAGTTACTCAAAAAGATTATTGCGGACAATGCTCCTGCAGAATACGACTATGAGCCAGAAGAAGGCAGTCGTAAAGCCCGCAAATCTGATTATCACAACGTAGATGTCATTCCGGTATCTGACCCTAACGCCTCTACCATGGCGCAAAAGATTGTCCAGTATCAGGCGGTAATGCAGTTGGCTGCCCAGTCGCCAAACCTGTTTAATATGCCTTTACTATATCGTCAGATGCTCGATGTATTGAGTATTAAGAATGCCCATAAGCTCATTCCACTACCTGAGGATATGAGACCAAAAGACCCTGTAACAGAAAATCAGGATATCTTGATGATGAAGCCCGCCAAGGCTTTCCAGTATCAAGACCACACCGCCCATATCACAGTCCATATGGCGGCTATGAAAGACCCGAAAATTATTCAGTTGTTACAAGGTAACCCTATGGCGCAGGCTTTGCAGTCAGCAATGATGGCGCATATTAACGAACACCTTGGATTCCAATATCGTGTTGAGATTGAAAAACAACTCGGTATGTCCTTGCCAGCCCAACAAGATGAGTCTGGTGATGATGTCCATATGGACCCAGAAGTCGAAGCCCGCCTAGCACCATTATTGGCACAGGCTTCCCAACGATTGCTCCAACAGAATATGGCGCAAGCTGCACAGCAACAAGCCCAGCAGCAAGCCCAAGACCCGTTGGTTCAAATGCAACAACAAGAGTTGCAGATTAAACAGGCAGAGCAACAACGCAAAGCCCAAAAAGACCAGACAGATGCCAATCTTAAGATGGAGCAGATTAAGGTCGAGCGTGCCCGCATTGCTGCACAAACAGCCATGGAAGCAGCTAAATCACAGTCCCAAAGAGAATCTGCTGAAACAGTAGAAAAGATGAAGATGGGAATTGATATGGTGAAACATATCTCTGAAAAAGGCAAAGCACATGAGTTACAGAACAAACAACTGTTGACTAATGTTGCGCTGCACAAAGATAAACAAATGAACGAAGCAATGAAGGAACCAACACAGAAAGGTGAGTAATGGACGCGTTTGAAGTGCTAATAGACGAACTAGATAGCAAAGTAGCGCAGTTAAAAGAATGGATATCAGGCGGTAATTCACAGGATTTTGCCAGTTATCAAAAAGTTTGTGGTGAGATAAGAGGTCTTCTCACAGCAAGGCAGTACGCATTAGACCTCAAATTAAGAATGGAGCATTCCGACGATGAATGACTTAGATTTAAATAAAGCAGTAGATTTATCAGCAGTACTCGACAAGAGCCAGCAAGAAAAAGCCAGTCAATTACCAAAACCCCAAGGATATCGCATACTATGCGCCATTCCAGAGGCGGAAAAAGAATTTGACAGCGGCATAGCCAAAGCAGACGTCACCCTTAAAAATGACGAAGTTCTCACAACAGTCCTATTTGTAGTATCCCTAGGACCTGATTGTTACGCAGATAAAGAGCGTTTTCCCACCGGACCTTGGTGCAAACAAGGGGATTTTATCCTTGTACGCCCCAATGCTGGAACACGCCTAGTAATCCATGGCAGAGAATTCAGGCTCGTAAATGATGATAGTGTCGAGGCAATTGTGGACGACCCACGCGGAATTTCCCGCAAATTTATATAAGGAGCCGACAATGGCTGAATTACAGCAAGAAAAATATCAGTTCCCTGATGAAATGGAGGCTACAAAAGTCAACATTGAAACAGAAGCTACTGATTTTGAAGTAGAAATTGAAGACGATACACCCGAAGAGGACCGTAATCGAATTCCAGCAAATCCAGAAACGGTCAAAAAACTTGAAGTTGAAGTTAATGAATTAGACCAATACAGCGAGGATGCTAAGAAAAAAATCATTACCATGAAGCGCATTTGGAACGACGAGCGCCGTCGTGCTGAAGCCGCTGAACGGGAGCGTGAGGCAGCAATTTCCGCTACCAAAAAGCTATTGGAAGAGAATAAGCGTATCAAACAAATGCTCACAACAGGTGAACAAGAGTATGTTAGCGCAGTAAAGAACTCTTCTGAAATGCAATTGGAGATGGCGAAAAAAGCCTACAAAGAAGCATACGACATGGGAGACTCTGAAAAGTTAGCAGAAGCTCAACAAGCCATGGTAAAAGCAAGCCTAAATCTTGATAAAGCAAATAATTTTAAATTACCTACTTTACAAGAAGAAAATTATGATGTAAAAATACAACATAACCCAGTAACTCCACCACCTGATGATAGGGTAATGGAGTGGCAAGCTGACAATCCTTGGTTTGGTCAAGACGAAGAAATGACCGCAGCAGCGTTAGGGCTACACGAAAAGCTCAAGCGCCAAGGAGTAAAGATTGGGTCTGAAGAGTATTACTCTGCATTGGACAAAACAATGCGGAAACGTTTTCCAGAGAATTTTGAGGAAACGGAAGTTGAAGCAGAGCCAAAGGACGAGCCTAAGGCGAAGCCGAAATCTATTGTTGCTCCGGCTACAAGGTCGACTGCCCCTAAAAAGGTAAAGCTAACTACCACGCAAGTAGCTTTAGCGAAAAAATTGGGATTAACCCCAGAGCAATATGTCCGTGAACTTTTAAAATTGGAGAACTAAAATGGCAACAAAAGCGCCTAGAGAAGTAGAAAACCGTGAATTCAGTGAGCGTCCAAAAACTTGGGCACCACCGGAGTTACTACCAGAACCTGACAAACAGGCTGGATTTGAGTACAGATGGATTCGAGTATCAATGCTCAACCAAGCTGACCCAAGAAATCTTTCATCTAAGATGAGAGAAGGATGGGAACCAGTGATGGCGGAAGAGCAACCGAAGTACAAGTTGTTAGCTAGTCGAGATGGTCAGTTTAAAGACAATATTGAGATTGGTGGTTTATTACTCTGCAAACGTCCTGAAGAGTTTGGTCAACAGCAAGCTGCATATTATGCTCAAATGACACAACAACAGGCGGAGGCAGTTGATAACAATTTAATGCGCCAGAGCGATGCTCGTATGCCTATCTTTAAAGAAGGTAAGTCTACGACTAGCAAAGGTACGAAAAATTAATTTTAGGAGATTTAAATGGCATATCCAACCGTCCCCGGTCCTTATGGATTTAAGCCTGTAAATCTTATTGGTGGTCAAGTTTTCTCTGGTTCGACTCGTCAGATTCCTATCCAGTATAACTTTGGCA
>Ga0208253_1000857_pt1 | contig 11126 bp, 16 predicted proteins | sample CryBogCBE10Oct08_FD_184573 | JGI IMG/M metagenome (GOLD analysis project Ga0208253, IMG submission 184573) | Freshwater microbial communities from Crystal Bog, Wisconsin, USA - CBE10Oct08 (SPAdes) | ecosystem: Environmental > Aquatic > Freshwater > Lake | place: Crystal Bog, Wisconsin, USA...
GTATAAAGTACCTGCTAATATGTTGGAGGCTGTATGAGTAAAGCTCTGTTTCTTTTGTTGTTTGCGGTTGCCATAATTGTAATTGGACCAATTGCAACCATTTGGTCACTGAATACACTATTCCCGGTTCTTAATATCCCGCTTACATTAGATACCTGGGTGGCTACTGTAATTTTGGGCGGTTTGTTTAGAACTACTATTAAGAAAGACTAATTATGAAATCATTTATTTTAGGAACCTTATTTGGTATTTTGATCTGTACAGTTGGTTTAACTGGTATTGCTCGTATGCTGGATAATGGTGTTAGCAAGGTTCAAAGTGTAGCCAAGGAGGCCGCTCAATGAAAGATTGGATTATTATGATTGGTATTAAAGTCTTGGCCGTTGCGGCGGTGGCTTCGGTTGTGCTCTTGACTGGGTGCAATACAGTTTCGGGTATTGGTAAGGACATTCAAAGTTCTTCCGAATGGACTAAGAAACAAATGGAACCCGGTGTTAAACTGGATTCGTCCAAGTAATTTTGGACAAAAAAATTTCATATTATGGTTGACTCATTATTCGAATTAATCTATAATATGAAATATACAGAGTGTGTCTGTATGTGTTTTTTAACTTAAACTTAAACTGGAGTATTAAATGGATAAGCAATTCAAAGTTGGTGGTGTTTCTAAGACTAAGGGTCAATACAAAGTGCGTTTCGCAAATGATATGACTCGTGTTAAAATCTTGGCTAAGACTGATAGCGATATCAATCTTGTAGAGTTGCCAAAAGCAATGACTAAGCCAGAGTTGGTAACTTTCTTGAAGTCTACTGACTTGTATGCTAACGGTGAATACCGTGCCGCTATTGATGCGGCTGATGCTAAGTACAATGGTACTGTATCTGCTAAGGCAGGTAAAGTTAAGCCATCGCTCGAGGCTATCAAAGCTCGTGCTACTAAAGAAGCTGTAGCTGAGTAATACCCTAGCGTGGGGCTTCGGCCCCCGCTATTAGTAAGTGTTCGAGATGGAAACATGGGTATCGTTGGCAGACGTGTCAACTATGCGGGCCTAACTGGCGTGGGACAGGTCCTAATATAACCAACTAGACGCTATGGAACGGAAGCCCCGGACTCCTAAATAGGTACTCGAACATTTACTAATAGCGACAAGGGACAAGTGCGTTCCTGTAGAGGCAGTGAAAACTGGTTGCTTGAAAAACGCTCTATAAAACGATGCAGGTGAATCGTGGTGCCACCTCACAAAACCATCCACGACGAATTTGAGTATCGCTAAATACTAAACTATGGAACAGAACACAAAACCTGTAGCATCGTACTACTACTCTAAACGTGAGTGGGATAGATTAGGTTGTGGTCCATTACCGCCCGAGCGTGATCGTGACCGCATTCAAGCTCATCAAGATGCTGTAGCACAAGGCAACCCTAAAACCGATGGAAAAGTAGTCAAAGGCTACAACTAAAAATGAACATACTATTTTGGCTAAGTATCTTTATACTGGGTAGTATGGCTCTCTATATTCTAATAGAATTAAAAGACTGGATTGATAAAAACCAATGAAATTCGAAATACATGCCGAACGAAAAGAAGACGGCGATAAAAAGATATTCTATTACGATAACCAAACTAACATACTAACAAACGAAGCAGGTACAGAATTTAAGTACCCTGAGATTCCTCCTAATCAACTACAGGAATATACCGCGTTTGATCGTAATAACCCACTAAAAAAATCCCGACTAATTACACACCTCAAGATCCAAATGGGCTTGAGCTGTAACTATAGCTGTGACTACTGCTCACAGAAGTTTGTTGAACGTGCTCCAGAAACTAGCAAGAAAGATATCGACGCCTTTATGGCCAAGCTCGATGTATTAGAGTTCAGTGAGCAACAAGGTCTACTGGTAGAGTTTTGGGGCGGCGAGCCATTTGTCTATTGGAAAACAATGCGCCCATTGGCTGAAGCTATCCGCGAACGTTTCAAGACTTGGAAACAAAAACCACGCTTCTCAGTTATTACCAACGGCAGTATCTTAACTGACGAAATCATTGATTGGTTAATGATGATGGACTTTGCTGTAAGTATTAGTCACGATGGCCCAGGACAAAGTGTGCGTGGCCCAGATCCTTTTGAAGATCCTGAAGCTAAAGAACGTGTACTAGGCTTTTATCGCATGATGACACGTTTGAAAAAACCGTTTAGTTTTAATGCTATGCTAAACAGCAAGAACATGAGCCGTGCTGAAATTTATGACTGGTTTGTAAACTTTACTGGTGATGAAAATGTACAGTTAGGCGAAGGTGGTATTGTCGATGCTTATGACGAAGAAGGTATTGTTAATAGTTTAATTACTCTACGTGATCACTTTGAATTTAGACAACGTGCCTTTGGCGACATTTATCATTCACATGGTCAAATTGGATTTACATCCATTATGAATAAAGTGCGTGGTTTTGTACACAATACGCTAAGTCACATGAATGCCGATTACCTAGGCCAAAAGTGCGGTATGGATGATGAGCATACTATTGCCATTGACCTACGTGGCAATGTAATTACTTGCCAAAACGTAAGTGCTATGGAAACTGGTAAAAACGGTGAAAGCCACCTAGGCGGTAACCTAGATGACTACGATAATGTAGCTATCAAAACATCAACTCACTGGTCAAATCGCGAAGAATGCCCTAAGTGCCCTGTACTACATCTGTGCAAGGGTGCCTGTATGTTCTTAGATAAAAAGTTCTGGGACATTAGCTGTGCCAACGCTTATTCAGACAATGTAGCCTTGTTTGCTGTAGCTATTCATGCAATGACGGGTTATATCCCTACATTAATTAAAAATGACGAGCTTCCTTTAGAACGTCAAGACGTATTTGGTGTTGTTTACGAGCACAAAGAACCTGAGCAAAAACGTATTATTCCTATCCGAGTTATCAGCGAAAAAATTGGTGAAATTGAAGGTGTTGCTGTCTATGGTAAAAGTGTTTTAGCGGAAGATAAATAACAGTATGGTAACAGCAGCCGGAACCCTCTCTACAACACCCACTGGTGCAATTAGCGTCAGTCAGGTCAACTCCATCCTTGGTCGTTCAACAACGGCCACAACCAGCTTGAACTTTTTAGACAGCCAGTTAAAACCTAGCCGTCGCAATGGTAGTACCAACGATACTATGAATAGCCTGCGTGGCATGGCCTACTATCAAGCTACCAACGAAGGTAACTGTACAGACAGTACTGCTAACTGCTCTAGTAACTGTGCCTGTAACTGCGGTAACAATGGTAACTGTGCTCCGTACAACTGCTCTAACGTTCAGTGTACTAACTGCGATAGCCAAGCCTGGTTACAACCTAACTGCCCAGATGGCAACTGTACATACAACTGTAACAGTAACATAAACTGTTTCAGCCATGCTTGTAACTGTTCTAAGATTATTTGTACGCATCTATTTGAAATTGGTCTAATGCCACGTAAGATTTTTGAAGCTGACCAACAGTTTGGCGAATACTTAAAAGTCAAAGATCCAGCAGTATACAATGGATATGTACGTTGGGCACAGATTGTTGTTGATGGTATGAATCAACAAGGTCCGGACTTTATGTTCTGGGTCAACAAAAAACAACGCAAGCAAGTACAACAAGCAACATGGATTAAGTGGGCCGAGCGTATTGCCAAACCTTGGAGCGAACACATGGCCTATGCTATGGCAGTAACTGAGCGTGATAACGATGTTGGCCGTATGCTAATGGCAGTAGGACGTCCTGTGTGCCGACTAGTAAACGCTATTCCCGAATCCACAAAGCCAGCATCTGCATTAACAGTATATGCAATCTGGGCTACATTTAGTTCTACATACTATGTGGCACGTGGGCTTGTTGCCGTAAGAAATTTATTTAGACTCCGTCGTAGAGTCGCCCAGGAATCATAAAATGACAGAAGCAAATACATCACCAGTTAGTTCAGACACATTAACAGCTCATTTCAACGAGTTCGTTTATTCTAATATTTTAGCCTTGCCCGCGGCAGAAAAAGGTCGTGTATTTCAAATGCTAACAGACTATGCTGATATACTATATCAGATTTTAGATCCAAGCAATCATCCTATCTTAGATCATATCCTAGGCACACCTGGCGCAATCCAACAAGTGGTTGTGGCGGCTGGTGGCGAATTAAATGTTGACCATAGCCAATACGAGGACCTAGTTAAGGAATATGATGCCTGGAAATCAACTAAGTGATCTAGAGCGGTATCACTGGTATCAAAACGCACAGAACTTATTTTGGAAAAGCCCAATATGGGAAGTGCAAACACGTTTTGACGAACAATTCAACGAAGAACTACTAAACGAAATTTACGGTATTGGTCGAGACATCTACTCGGGTGTTGACCGTGACCCTAGTAACAGTATCTGGGACTACAGTCGTCCTAACTTAGACATTCTCAAACAAGAGATTATTGATATTGTTACACGCAAGATTACACAAGAAATCCCAGAAATACGTTTGCTTAACCTAGCCGGTTGCGAACACTTTATGGGTTGGATCAATGTACGTGAGCCCGGAGAACGACTAGAAGTACACGGCCACACTGAGTCGGCTATTGCGGCAACATACTATCTTAAAGCCAAAGAAGGTTGCGGAGATCTAGTATGTTACGATACAGGTGGTGCAATTGATTGGGATCGTAACACGCTAAGTGGTAGTCCTTATGTACGTGAACGCAGATACAAGCCAGTTGAAGGCAGATTAATATTCTTTCCTAGTTATGTCTTACACGGCGTAGATGAAAATCGGAGTAACGATTTGCGTATCAGTTTGTCAACAGACTTACGCAAAGTGGTTGACAAGAACAGTAGTAATACTGTAATATTGAAATCGTGGGCCGGACGTATGGCCAAGATTCGAGACTGGAAATGTTCGCCAGATTAAACAAACCTTTTGAAACACCCCTATACGCTGTAACCAATGGACTTAAAACCTTTACTGGAATTAACGTTGATGGTGAACGTCGTGGTATTGACTATAAAAAAATATGGTCTCCTGATGCTGAACGCTTGTATAGTATATTGCCAAGACGCTATTGGGACGATTTTCATTTAACTATAATGACTATTAATACTCGTATACCACCGCACACAGATACAGAGATTAGTTCAACTATTAATTTTTACATAGAAACAGACAACTGCCGAACACAATTTTATCGTCCCACAACTGCCAACCCACGTACCTATCAAATTGAAAATCAGACAGATGGTTATATATTTGAAGAAGCAGACTTAGAACCAGCAGACAGCTTTATTGCACAACCGGGTGAAGTATGGGTACTAGATGTCAAGTCTATACATTCGGTTGAACCATTAGGTGAGATCAAGTTACGCAAGGCAGTGACTATGGGATCTTATCATCATAGTTACGAAGCAGTAGTTGAGATGCTGAAAGAAACTGGAAATTTATGAATATTATTAAAAGAGAAATGTTTGTAACTCCTGTTTGGGAAGTTGATACTGGATTTGATAGAAAGTTTAACATTGAATTGTTAGCTGAACTTAATGCGTATTACAAAGGCGGCGCCGGTCCTTCAGACTCAAACATTTGGTCATGCGAAACGCCATGTATTAGACAGGTAAGCAAGATTATTTTAGATGTAGTTAAATCAGAAACAATGGATAATGTTTCTATAAACTATTCTAACCCAGACGATATTATTTACATACATACCCGAGGCTGGATGAATTACAACAATCCCGGGGACAGTCTTTTCATACATGGGCACGGCGGAGCAAAAATAAGTGCTACATATTATATCAACACTCCAGAAAACAGTGGCGATCTACTATTGATTGATCCTCGAGGAGCAGTTGATTGGGATAAAGGATTAGATGGTTGTAACGGTAGTAAATTTACTCGTGTACGACCACGTGCTGGGACTATTGTATTTTTTCCTAGTTATGTACTGCACACCGTAGAACGCAACAATAGTACAGCACCTCGCATTAGTCTAACTACAGACATATCGACTATTACTAAGGCAAGTATACAATATTTTGATCAACAGATTACACGAGGTACATATAATGTTTTATGAGAAATTAGATTTCCGTGTTGACATCGAACGCTTACGCCAAGAAGTACGTGATAGTGTTTTCACTCTTGGCGATCAAGTTATTCAAGGTGAAGACTACGAAACCCCACAATATCATGGATTTGGCGGTTGGAGTCTACTGAGCCGTACAGCTGATTGGCAAGACGGTTGGGAAGCTATACAAACAGAGCAAGGGCAAACACTAGAACAGTTTTTACCTACACAAGAACTTATACTTAAAGCATATAAACACTTTGGTATTGCTCACGGACTAGAACACGACAAACCTACACAAGCATACGTAGGAGAAATTAAAAAGGTCATTGATCAATTAAAGGAACTAGGATTTCGTCCTAGTCGTGCTCGTGTTACTTGCCTACAGGCAGGTTGTAAAAGTCTAGTACACAGGGACAGCGATACTCGAGAATACATGGCTCGTATACATATTCCGTTATGGACCAATGAACAATGCGTACATATTTGCGAAGGTGAGCACCTACACATGCCAGCCGACGGATCAGTTTATATTGTCTGGGTTAACGATTGGCACCAGATTCGCAATGACTCAGCGGAGGACCGTTTCCATATTATTATGGACGCATACGACACGCATCATGTTACCAAAAACTTTAGGTACGAAGGCGACTTCAGCCAACTTGAAAACTTTGTACGTGGCGGCCGCGAACAAATTGATTCGGTTGAATTGACCGAAGATGATCGGGTATTTTTTGATGCTTTACGTGCTAGATACGTGACAAACAAAAATAAATAATGTACAATGTAAGTTATTGTTGTATGAAGTGAGCCGAAAGGCATTCTGGACGTGGGTTCGACTCCCACCAGGTCCACCAGAAGTAATATTGGATAGCGATGTAGCCGAAAGGTCAAGAGATAACTTCAAAGATTCGCTTATAAACTGTATTCCAGTATTACTCCTAATGGGCCTGCCATGGTTTCGACAGGGTGATAAGTAGACAAGCAGACAACACGGGAAATGTGAAACTCGTTAGGATTGGGGGAACCCGGTCGAAGAAACAAAAACGTAACTGCAAACGACGAACAGTTCGCATTAGCGGCCTAAACACCGCTTAGGGCAGGAAATGCCTCGTAACAGAAATAACCAGCCCCTTCGGGGGCTTCTTTTTCAAATACAAATGCTAAAATCTATACGAGAACTTGAACCCCTTCTAAAGAAAATAGAGCCTGCCATGCAAAAGAATGGCTCATTCGGGTTGATGCAAAATAATGCCGAGTTTCGCAGTAGATTAAAAATATTAACTCCGGCATTTGATTATACCTATTCACAAGCAAACTTAGATGTTCATAAACTGTTTTGCTATAACTTATTATACATTGCCGAACAAGATCTTAGTCTAGCTCACTGTATTCAACACAATCAAAAAACTAGGGTAGCCATTGACCTTGGCCCTGACCACCCAATTAAATCTCGCCTGGCCAATGAAGCACTACATGATACTATTTGTTCTTATTCGGCATTACGTAGTGCTGACAGTATCAAGTATGATGTTGCTAATAACCAACTATTGCCAGGAAAGAAATGCTGGCTAAGTAATTTGCCAAGTGCAGATCTAGTGGCAATTGAAGTACTAACATCAGATATTGATTTATCATACTCAGTAGCACACGGATATCACAAACACGGTGAACGTCCAGACATTTACATGGTCCTAATAGACTTGTTAAAAGTCAAACATACTAGAAGTGCCGAGTCGCCTACAGCGGCAGGTATGAAGGGCGCCGAGCCCGGCACATTAACTCTACTAGAACCTGTTGAAGTTGGCACAGATAGTTGCTACATACTAAAGAAAAATCCCTCAGGCGATATAACATACGATTGGGTTAGATACACATGGGAATGTTGGGTCACTGTACACTTAGGTGTTATTTTAGGGTTATACAACGAACTACTCAAATACCCAGAAGTTCGCAGTCCTGAAATGTCGCATAGAATTAAAAGTTTTGAATTAGAAATTTCAGCACTAAAAATCATGTGGGAACACAGTCTTAATCACATTATAGACAATACCACAGAAGAAAGAAAAGACTATACTGCCGTATTGCCAGTTACACCAAGTCATTCAATACGTAATACGCAATATGCTACAAGTAAACGAGTACTGATAGATCTAATAGGATTTGTATTAGAGTTAGGCCTAAATCAATTTGTCGATGACACAGGCCCAACTTGGATTAAATTCAAAGATGCAATTACCTACTCGACTCACATGTCTAGTTTATACAGATGTCACAACCGTTGGCCAACCTATAACAATTTCCAATGATACATTACCTATGCAATGGTAAAGTTTTATATAATGTCTATGTGGCATTACATGAATCTTTTACTTCTAAACAACCTGTTGAACTTTATTGTTACGATAAAGAAAACGATCAATTAGACTGGACTAAGGAGCCCGAAGCCAGTTTTGATGAGATCATGGGCGCACACGCTCGTGCCTTGCGTAACAAGTACGAACGACTGATCTTTATGTGGTCTGGCGGTACTGATAGCCACACTATGTATAACATATTCAAAGCCAACAATATTCACCTAGACGAGATCATTATCAAGCACAGTCAAGACATTGAAGGTGACCCTTACCCAGAATGGCACGTGCAGTGGATGATGGATAACTGCTACGATAAGACTACAGAAATTACTCCGTGGAATGAATACGATTCTAAGATACGTGGCCTAGTAGTGCAGGACGAAAATTGGATATTTGAAAGCAAGGGCGATTTATTAAAGTACGGCCAGTCTAGTATGAGTTCTGCAACCATCGAACATTGTGAACGCAAACACAACGGACATCACTGGGGTATTGTAATGGGATTAGAAAAGCCTAGCGTATTTTTAGAAAATGGTCGTTGGGTAGCATGTCAAAGCGATCGTTATATGCGTACAGTTATGGGTCACCCTAATGTAGAATGTTTTTATGTTGATCCCTTGGTGAACTTAAAACAAAGTCACATGGCCAAACGAGCACTAAAGAAGATCTGGGCCGCAGGCAATAATAACCTAAACTTTTCGCAAGTACACGTGGCTCGTGATGCCAGCGACTTTAGTTATACCGCTTGGGCACGTTGCGTAGGACGTCATCCCGAATTGACTCGTGGTGCAAGTTTTAATCAAAAAACTGCAAACGGTAAAGTCTATATGACTCAATTTGATCCCAATGCCGGACTTGAAGACTTTGCCAACATCACAGGCGAACCTATGCTAGCGGCCAAATTAAAATTGGGCGAATCAACAGCAGTAAACTATGTCAAGGGATTTTATAACCTACGTGGAGAGCAACAGTTCCTTAGTTGGCTCAATGAAACTTCGCTAGTAAAGAAAAATACGTTACTAAACACTCGCGACATTTATTCTAAGAAATACGATTTGGGAGATTAACGTGTTAGAAAAAATTATTAATTACTTTAAGGATTGGGACTTTCAACGTCATGTTTAAGAACATTATCACAGCAGTAGTATTATTAGCAGTATCAATTTCAGCCATGGCTGACTTTGATCCAACCAAGCGGCCGGTAGAAATAGTAGTAGCATATCCCCCCGGTGGCAACAGCGATCGTGTAGCTCGAATCATTGAAGAAATGTTTACAAAAAACGGCTGGCGAGCTGTGGTTGTAAACAAGCCCGGAGCAGACACAGTTATCGCCGCTAACTTTGTAGCAAAATCTCAACCCGATGGCTATACTTTATTCATGGGCGGCACTGGCTTTATTGACAGTAACATTGCGTTCAAAAATCCAGCACCCAGCATCGAATATACTGAATCAAGTTTTACGCCAATCGTGCCAATGGGAATCAGTACAATGGTTCTGTCAGTACCGGCCAACAGTCCGGTCAATAACTATGCTGAACTAAAAGAATATGTAAAGAAAAATCCTAAACGGTTTAATGTAGCCTACTGGAATAGAAATACTGCCAACTTGTTTACCTACTGGGCACAATTAGAAAAACTACCAGTACCTCAAATTATCAACTACAAAGGCGGTGGTCCTCAGTTGGTTGACCTTATGGGCGGTAATGTAGACTTTGCATTTGACGTTCTTAGTACTATACAAAAAGGTTGGTTATCGGGCAAGGTCAAAATCATTGCCGCACTAACTCCCGAAGGTGCAAGACTAGTACACGAACTAGATCCCTCACATACTGTTCCTGTGCTGTCCACTATGCATCGAGAATTAGATCTAAATATCTGGTACGGAGTGTATGCGCCAGCTGGAGTTGATTTAACCACTAGAGCCAGAATCAACAATTTAATTAACCAAGAACTTAAAAATCCCGTTTATGCAGAACAGTTGAAAAATATTGGCATTATTAATCCCGGCGGAACATTTGAAGATCTTGCTAGATTACAGGGCAAAAACCTAAGTATATTGAAAAATGTAAGCAAACACATAGAGTAAAAGTGTTGCGAAAATACAACAGAAATTAGCCCCATTTTTGGGGCTTTTTTGTACCCAAAATTTTGGTAGACCCAAAATTCCCAAAATGCTATACTAGCATTATAGTAAACAATAAGGAGCCGAAGATGTCTAAACTTACAGCATACACTTTAGAACTTTACAAAGCTGATCGTCGTGTTAAAGCGGGTCGCAGATTGGTTGAGAAGCGTGACTTTGAGCCTGTTACTCATGATTACATCCAAACGGTAGTTGAGGACAAAATTAAACAAGGATTCCTGGTCCTAGTGCATGAAACCTTTGTAACCAAAACTAACCTAATAGGTGGTCGCGAGTTCACCGAGCGTTATGATACTCCGCATTACTGCTCGCCTGCTAGTGAGAGCTATTGGTCAATGTAATTTTGGTTGACCCAAAATTCCCAAAATGCTATAATACTTGTATAAACTAAAAAGGAGCTAGATATGTTAAGTCAAATTGTTGAAAATGCTTTTTCTGCCGCTCGTCAAGCCGAAGCTGATTATCGTGCCCGTCACGGTGAACCCGGTTACTGTGGTTTTGGTTGGGTTGAAGTTTATGTCGATCGTACCAATTCCAAAGTTGCAAAAG
>Ga0208253_1000862_pt1 | contig 11109 bp, 4 predicted proteins | sample CryBogCBE10Oct08_FD_184573 | JGI IMG/M metagenome (GOLD analysis project Ga0208253, IMG submission 184573) | Freshwater microbial communities from Crystal Bog, Wisconsin, USA - CBE10Oct08 (SPAdes) | ecosystem: Environmental > Aquatic > Freshwater > Lake | place: Crystal Bog, Wisconsin, USA...
AATATACTGTTCGCTCTTAACGGAGAGTTTATGCGGAACCCCAACCGCGTAGGCAATAGAACTGTCATATAAACATAAAGGAGAAACAAAATGGGACGTCCAATTAAAAAGAGATATTTCGTGAGACAAGGCGCTGCCGATGCCAGCGTAGCAGTAAAATATAAAGGTGTAACAGTTGTTATGAATAACACTGGTACACATTATTCTGCTGGTGCTACCGCAGTAGTTTCTGCACCAAATGAAGGTGCAGTAGACGGTGTACAAGCAACAGTAGCATTAAGCATCAATTCTGGTGCAGCAGGTAATTTGTCAGTATCAGTAGTCAATCCAGGCGCTGGATACAATGCTAACCCAACAGTTTCTATTGTTAAACCAGCAACAGTCACAAGTACAGTTAACTTTGGTGTAACTGCTACTAACACATTTACAGTGTCGACTACAGCTGGTATCAGCATTGGTATGTTAATTTCTGGTGCAATAACTGGTATTAACGGTTATGTTACTGCTATTAACGGTACCGTCATTACTAGTACGGTAAACAACAACGGTACTTGGAATAATTCTTCTAACTTAACATTTAGCGATAACGGTTCTGGCGCAACATTCACAACTGGTCTAACAGCTCAAGAAGATGATACTGGTACTATTGCTTGTACAGCATATATTCCTGGCGGATCAGCTACAACCGCAGCGATTCTAAAACAAGAAGGTAGCCATCGTTATCTAGTTGAAAACGATCAAGGTCGTGCTATCTGCAAGTTAACAACTTCTACAGTCGCAGCCGCTTCTTTAGTCGCAGGTCAAATGAACATTATTGCTAAAGATGCAAATGGTAGCACTTATGTTGTTACAAAGTTAACAAGCCGTAAAGCTCGTGTTATTCGCCAAACTGTAAATGGTTCTTTTGTATTTGCAAATGGAACAGAAGTGCGTTGGGTTGCAGGTTGGGGTAATGCTAGTGGTACAGTATCTACTCAAGCCGGTGCTTGTGTTGGTATCCAAACTTACTAATATTTTTATTAGTTTATAAAAAGGACTCTTCGGAGTCCTTTTTTGTTTACTACGCATAGATTCAAATCAGGTAAATACTGGATGACCACTCCGACTGAAGTAACACAATACGCCGAAGCCCCTGACGTTGATATTGCATGGGATTCTAATTTATCGTTTTTACCAAATAACGGAATCGTTGGTATATCAACTGTAAAACCGTTGTTACATATTTCTAGAAGTCCTAAATTAGATTTAACCTATAAAACTTGGTTTATACAAGCTACAGGATTTAATTTTACAAACTTACCTGATATAATTTCAAATATTAAAGTTACAGTAAACATGAATCGAGGAGGCCGTGTATCAGACGATACGATTCAACTTTGTTATCAAGGTTCGGCAATTGGAGAAAATCGAGCTCAGCCTGCATATGAATTGACAGTAAATCAAAATCAAAGTTTATTGCAACCTACAACTAACTATGAAGGTAATTTAGCAACTTGGAAGATTGATAATTTAACAGCCAGCATGGCACAAGATTCTAGCTTTGGTGTATTATTAAGATACAGAAGTCACCCGTCTTGGCCACATAAAACTTCTCCTATGTTATATTCTGTATCACTTCAAATTGAATAATGTAATAAATACTCTAAAGGAATAAGAAATGGCAAAAGCAACCGGTTCAAGAATGGTATCACCAAGTGCGGGAACTAATAATCTCATCACTTCATCATTTATTACTTTAGAAAGTACGTTTGTTCAAGCAGGCGGCGATTTTCTTGTTAGTGATAAAACAGTACCTTCGTTGGCAACAAGTAAAGCCTATATACAAAATAATACAAACAATACCGGTAATGCCTTAGACAATCCTTTAGGTAAAGCGTATATCAACGGGGTTAATTCTGCTAACGTTAACAAGACAATTGACGGTTATGGATTGCCTTTAGGAGAATTGTCAGGAACTCCTGATAGAAATGGCAATGCTACATTATATAGTACACAAGGTGAACGTGAATTAGCTCAGGCTTATTTCCAGGGTGGCGTTGGTATTGAACAAGATTTGGCCGTTGGTGGATACATTTATGGTCGTATTGCTTTTGCAAATACAGCTTCCACTGCTACTAACATTACAGTACTACCTGTTAATAATAACAAAACTTATTATCCTGTATTCACTGATCAAAACGGGTTATCACAAGTTGGTGCACAACTTTACGGAGATCAAACCAGTAACTACCCCGATGGTGGTTTAACTTATAATCCATATACTGGACAATTGTCAACTGATAAAGGCTATATTGCGGCCACTGATAATGCTGTAAGTACTACTACTGGTGCATTTACCGTAACTGGTGGTGTTGGTATTGGACAAGATATCTATATTGGCGGCGATGTATTACCCGGAAACACAGAAGATACTCCAGTAGGTGTACCAAGTTCTATTGGTAATACAAATACAGCATGGGCCACTGCTTACCTACAAAACATCTATACAAAGTTTTTAGGAAACAGTTCTGGTAATATTAATATTGCTCCTAACAACGGAATTAATTATCCAGATGGCGGCAATGGTGGAACTGTAGATATTTTTGGTCAGATTCGTGTCCGTGGTCAAAATCCAATTGGTACTGCTCCTGTTGTTACAAACATTCTTTACGTTACCATGGACGGTGACGACACTAATGACGGCCGCGCTATGGACCCGAGCCGTGCTTGCCGTACTGTTAGTGGTGCTGTTAAGAGTCCGTACTATCAATCAGGAACACAAATTCGTGTTGCTCCAGGACATTACTTAGAAGATAATCCAATCCTGTTGAAACCTTATACAAGTGTTATGGGTTCGGATATTCGTACAACAGAAATTGAACCTATTAATAAAACACAAGATCTTTTCCATGTCCAGTCTGGATGCTATTTGGCATTCATGCAATTCTGTCAAGGACGCAGTGGATTATTGCCTGGCAATGCTTACATCAATGGAACAAATCGAGGTGCGTATTGCACAGCGTTCCCTCCATTACCAGCTGGAGAAGAGATTGATTTGTTCCACTCACCATACATTCAGAACTGTACCAACCTTTCTGGACCATGGTTAATGGATGGTTCGTTATTCTTCCCTGATCAAACTATTCAAATTCCTGTTGCTGTTGGAACTGGAACCTGGGTAGCAAATACAACATCTATCGTAATATCTGCTGAAAACGTCCCTATTAACGGATTTATCTATGCAGGATCACCTGGATCTAATGCTACACAATATACCGGATCTTTAAGCACATCAACTAGCAGTAAAGGTTATATACCTACTGCTAGTCAATTGGCCACATTGACTAATGTAACTCTTTTAAGTGCGTATACCGCAACGGATACAGGCGCCGTATGGGTTTATACCGGAGCACAAGGTTTAGAATTAGGAATGAGTGTAAGTTCTGGACAACAAAATCCAGGATTCTTTAATGCTCGTACATTGTTGTTGGCAAATAAACCATTCTTACAATCGCAAATTGTATACTACATTGAAACATTGTTTAACAGTGGCACACCTTATTCAAATCCAAATCCAGTATCATGCACACGCGATACAGGATTAATTGTTGACGTAATTGGTCAAGATTTGTTGTACGGAACATCTAGCGATAGTACATTTGCTGGTTTACAATATTGGAGTCAGGATTTAGGATTTACTGGTAGCATTAGTTCAGAAATTACAGCCACTAAGAATGCAATTTCTTATTTAGGTACATTGGTCGCTAATACAGCAACTCATAACGTATCTACTGTTACTTCATTGTTCAATGTAATAACAAACATTTTAAATAACGGTCCAACTGGTATTACTAACAGTGTACAAGTTTACAGCACTTCTACAGGTGGCTTGCCTACTACTAACCCCGATACATTAGCTGATATTGCGGCCTTGCAAGCTAATCGTAGTTCAATGCAACAAAAAGTAGTTGACCATATTTGGAACGGTGGATTTACAAGTTTCAATTCGTCTACTTGCTATCGAGATGTTGGATATATCATTGACTCTATCTGTACAGATTTGTCTACTGGTGGTAATTTACAAAGTATTAAATCTGGTGTATATTACTACGCATATGATAATGGAAATTCAGTCCTACAAGGAACTAACGACACTCTTGCAACCACAGCCGCTTACTCATACATACAAAGTATTATTCCAAGCATTGTAGCTGGAACATTAATAACAACACCTTATCAAACGGCTGTTAAACAAGTTGTTACAACAACACCAGGAACATCTGAAGAAATTAATATTCTTCAAAGTAATGTTGCGGTTATTACTAGCATTATCCAGGACGGTCCATCTGTAGCTAGTCCTAAAACTCCACAATCATTGGTATTAGCACCTGACACCAATGCTGTAAATGCTTGGAACGCCTTATACGTTAACAGAGCTTTTATTGTTGCTGAAGTAAATGCTTATATTGCTTCAGTATTCAGTGGCACATTTAATTATAATCAACAATTATCTTACAGAGATGTTGGTATCTTAATTGAAAATGTTGCCTACGATGCGGCGTTTGGCGGTAATGAAAAAGCAGTTGAAGCTGGTAATGCTTATTGGAATGGCGTAGTAAGTTATATTGCTACTGAATTGCCACAATGTATTGCGGCTGTAAATTATCTAAGCGATCTAGCACAATCGGTAATTTTAAATCAACCATGCCCAGTAATAACTCCTCCACCAACTGCTTCTACTATTCCAGTAGCATCACAAGTTATTAATACTGTACTAGTTGGCGGAGATATTGCAGGACCTAGTATCAAGAACGGCTTTAGCACAATTATTGATATTATGAAAAACGGTCCATCATTTGCTCCAACTGTTTACAAGAGCACTGGTCCTGATGCCGCTTTTGCAAGTGCTGAAATTTTATTACAAGCAAACCGTCAGTTCATTCAAGAACAAACAATTAATTATATTAATTGGAATTTAGTTCAACCACAAAGTGCAACATATTTGCCTTACAATAAGGTAAAATGTGAACGCGACACTGGTCTTATTATTGATGGTATTGCTTCCGATTTGTTATTCCCAACACCAAAATATAGTCAAACTACATTTGCTGGTTTGCAATATTATAATCAAGGTGCATACACTGGTAATATTTCTAGTGAAATTACCACTACTACTGCGGCAATTTCTTATCTACAAACTCTTGCTACTAAAATTGTTACTAACGTAACTGCATCGGATGACGCTATTGTAGGTATTACTCGTTATACAACTGGAACACAAATTACAAATATTGAACCAGGATCTGCAACTGAAGTAGCTAAGATTAATAATGAATTTGCAATCATTTTAAGCATCTTAAAAGGCAATACAGCTGGATGGACTGACCAAATTGTTTCTAATGGCGGAACTGCAAGTACTTTAAAGAGTGTACAAGATTCTTATTCTTTATTACAAGCTAATAAATTATATCTGCAAGACGAAGTTTACACCTATGTAACTACTGGTACTGTACATGGCGGCCTAGGATTTACCAACTTTACTACTGCAACATGCAAACGCGATGTTGGTTATATTATTGATAGTATAAGTTTTGACTTGTTGTATGGCGGTAATCGTCAAGCAATTCAAAGTGGTTTGTCTTACTACACACAAAACGGTTCTAGTGTTGTTATTCCTCAAGAAACTAGTGCTACAGTGGCAGCATTTACTTTCTTAGGAAATGTTATTGGAACTCTAGTAACATCTCCAAGTACCTACACACCATATCAAACAGCGGTAGCTCCTGTAACAAGCCTACCACTTTCTGATAATGTAGTATCTGCTAAAGTAACCTCCATTGTTAGTACATTAACTAACATTATTGGCAATGGACCTGCTGGCTACGAATTTACACCTATTAGTCTAACATTGACAACTTCAACTGACTTTACAAACGCTTATAATATAATTGAAGCCAATCGTTCATTCCTAGTTGCTGAAACATTAGCATGGTTGGATAATAGATACAATTCTACTGCTACTTTTGTATACAACGAAGCAACATGCGGTAGAGATACTGGATTAATTGTTGATGCAATTGGCATGGATATGTTGTATTCAAGCGTTAGCGATAGTACATTTGCTGGTTTACAATATTGGAGTCAAGGTAACTACACAGGAAACATTAATTCTGAAGTTACTGCGGTTCTTTCAGCTACAAACTATCTAAGTGGATTGGTAGCGGCAACTGCGTTAGGCGTCAGCAATTCGTCTATCAGCGGAATTGTAACTTCCTTGTTCAACACTGTGACAAACATCATTGCTAATGGTGTTACAGGAATTACTGATCAAGTAAGTTTTGGATCACTTCCTTCCTCGGATTCAAATTATGTTGCTGCCTATAATGCAATTCAAGCAAACAGAACAACATATCAAACTCAAGTATTGAGCTACTTGTATACCAACTATCCATCGTTGTCCTACTCTACTTCAACATGTTATCGAGATGTAGGTTACATTGTTGATTCTGTTTCTTTTGACTTGTTACACGGTGGCAATATTCAAAGTATTAAATCTGGTGTTTACTATTACGGATACAACAACGATACTCAAGTTCCTGCAGAAGTTCCGCAAACACTTGCCGCTTATAATTTTATTGGAAAACTTGTACAAAATATTGTAACAAACAATAAAATTTTAACAACATATCAAACGGCTGTTGCTCAGCAATTTGGTGGTGGATTTACTGCCGCAACAAAAACAGAGGCACAGCAATTACAACAAAAGATTGATATTATTAACAATATTATTCTTAATGGACCAAGTGCTGCCGGACCTAAGACACCGCAAAGTTTGACATTATCGTATGATATAAATGCACAACACGCTTGGACATTATTACATGCAAATCGTAACTTTATTGTAGCAGAAGTTCTTGCGTTCTTAAATGCAACAACAAGCACAGCTCCTTTTGCTTATAATCAAGATTTGTGTTATCGTGATACAGGGTTGATGGTCGACGCTGTTAGCCAAGATATCTTATTAGGTGGAAATGCACGTAGCGTTGAAGCAGGTTTAGCCTATTGGAATCAGGGATATAATTATGTTGCTACAGAGCTTACAACCATAACTCAGGCAATTAGTTATATTTCTGCGATCAGTCAAAAAATTATTGCTAATAAACCTGTATCGGTTGTTACTGGAACAGTATCTAAACAAGTTATTAATCCATTCTATCAATATGGTGGTGACTATATGCCACAGGAAGCAGTAGCTCGTAACTACGGAATTATCAGTACAATTATTGATAAAGGTCCAGAGTACGCTCCTCCTATATATCAAGGCGGCGGCTTATTTGCTGCTACTGGTATGAATGCACTTGACGTTAAAATCAGTCCAACAGTTACATTTATTGAAACGTTAAGCACTGGAACATACTTGGTTGGTCTAAGCGAACCCACAGTTGGTTTTGGTAATAATGCTACATTGTATTTTGGTAATACTTATGTATGGCCATTACAAACCTATCAAGTTGAACAATTATCACTAAAACAAACAGGCAGTACCAGTACATGGGATCAACGTAAAGTTGACCCAATTGGCGGTATGGGTGGATCACTTGTCGACGGCGCTGTTATTAGTGCCCGAAGCCCAATTCAATCCTTTGTTTATGATGCGTTTACGCAATTAACACAAGGCGGTCGTGGCGTCCGTATTACCAACAATGGTTATGCACAGTTAGTTTCTGTGTTTACAATTTTTGGTAGTGTGGGTGTACAGGTCGACAACGGTGGTATTGCTTCTATTGTTAACAGTAATGCCAACTTCGGCGACTTATGTCTAGTGGCTAAGGGTTATGGTACACGTAAATTTAGCGGAACAGTTTACAACCCAGCTAATAGATCATATCCATTTAGTCCTGCATCATTATATGGTGTAGACGGTCTTGACCAGTACTATCCAAACGGATACTGGCCAGATAATCGTGGCAATGTTGCTGTGTTTGTACCAGATACCGTTAATAGACCTCACATTTCTTTAGTTATGGAAGTTGTTCCTCCGGCTTCTTATAGTAGTGCATATAACAGCCCTCAATTGGCTGCAAATGGAGTTGTGTTAGAAGGATTCTTAAATGCAAGACCTAGCACAGGTACATTGGTCGCAGGTAGTATTGACCTTGTTAATATTGACACAACTAACGTTTATATAGGAAATAATGTTTATGTGCTTGACCAATTTGGTTACCCATTTGACAATTTCCAATATAAACATGATGACTTTGGTAATTATCTTGGACCTACTGGTTCTGTATTGAATACTCAGACTTCGGCAGCAGCCGCAATCTACGGTGTCGCTAATCCTGCGTACGGTATTCCTTATTGCCAAACAGGAACCACTGTTGTAGATGTGAATTATAACGCAATTACGTTGAACAAGGCGTTGACTAGTGGTGGCTCCTTCCCTAATGATAATAATTATTTTACAATTTACTTTACAGGAAATACTTACTATACTGTTCAAACAAGTCAGACAATTCCTGATTCGTATTTCCCATACCAGTTGAATAAGAATATTTTATCAACAAATACTAATGCTCTGTTCCAAGGACCAACAACTAATCAAATTGCCCAACACGCGGCTGCAATTCGTTATTTGAATACTTTAACAGATTACATTATTAACAACGATACATCACATAGCGGTACTTACTATCAAAATACTGTAACTCAAGTTACAAATTTAAGTTTTGGCGGTGCGGGTAGTACACAATCGTTTATTGATTTAAGATTCAAATATTTGACTACTATCCTTACTGCTACAAATTTAAATTCTGCGTTGAGTGTGGTGCCGAGTGCTGATATTACACAAACTGGAACTATTCCAAGTGGAGCAGGTAGCGCGGTTGGGTTGATTAAAGCTAACTTAGATTTCTTGGGTGCTGAAATATATGCGTTTGTTCAAACCCAGTATCCAGGATTATTAAATGGTAGTTCAGCAACTGATCAACAATATAAATGTTATCGAGATGTTGCGTTAATTATGCAACAACTAATCTACGATTTAGAAACTGGCGGAAATTATAATATGGTTTACTCAGGTTTGAGCTATTGGGCTCGTTCTGGCACATACCATATTGTTGAATTAGGCGAAGTAGTAACAGATCCAAGTCTATTCCCAGATGGCGCAACTGTTAATTTCTATCAACGAAGTTATATCAGTGCATCGGGATATGTATTTGAATATGTTGGCGCTGGAACTAACTACGGTGCATTGCCGCAAAACGGTATTGCAGACCCCGTACAAGGACACGAAACTGTTCAGCTAGATAGCGGTAAAGTGTTCTTTACATCTACAGACCAAAACGGTGACTTCCGTATTGGACCAGAATTAGTTATTAGCCAAGCTACTGGTGTTATCAGTGGACGAACATTTACACAATCATTATTTGCTAACATGACACCATTCATCTTAGCAATTGAAGGAATATAAGGATAATATAACATGGCACAATTACCATTAAACACGTTTAAAACAAAAACAGCATTGCTAACTGCAACCACTTGGCAATCTGTTTATACTGCGCCAATTGGTGTTACATCAATTATTCTAATGGCGCAGGTTTCAAATATAGATACCGCGACTCATTATGTAAATTTTGCTCACTATAGAAATCGTCCAGTATTGGCTGACGCACAAGGTTTAGGCGGTCAAGCCGCAAGAACTACTAGTACGTTGGTTTTAAATTTTGGAATTCCAGCAGGCGACGCTGGAACACCGTTGACTGGTAAAATGATTGTTGAACAATTAGATAGTGTTCAAGCATATTGCGATACTCCCGGTACTGTACAACTAGTTTTAAGTGTATTAGAAACAGCAAACGCATAATAGGAAATTATAATGCCATCATTACTAAGCGGATCGTTACTGAATACAAGTTCTCCATCAGGCTATGCCGCGGGCGGGCAATTACAGTATCAACTTGGACCAACTCCAACAACAAGTACAGGTTACACTCTTGTTGCTAATGCTAAATCACAAGTTTCTTATGTGTCAAGTCTTGGAAATTTACAATTTTCACAAGGTACTGTATACAATAATATACCTAATTCGAATATTACATTAATAGGTACTGGAACAGGGTCAGTATTGATCCTTGGATCTCAGGTCAACAATAGTACTTCTACCGGTGTTCTGGTAGTTGAAGGCGGCATCGGCATTGCTGAAGGATTGTATACCGGGAAAGATATTTATGTACACGGAATTCGAATAGGTCAAGGCAACATAGTAAATCAAAATAACATTGTTATTACAAGTAACAATGTTGAGTATACCGACGGTAAGCCTGACGGCGAGAATAATATTGCTATTGGTATCAGTGCATTACAAGGTATTCAATTTGCAGAAAACAGTATTGCACTTGGTCGATATGCGGCAAGCCAAGGTCTAGCATTGGTAGATACTATTGCGATTGGCGATAGTAGTTTATATTCTGCTGGAACTAAAACAAAAATCTTGGTAGGTAATGTTACTAACATAGTAATTAATTCAACTTCTACAATTGTCACGGTTACAAATCACGGACTTTCTACAGGAAGTTCAGTAACATTTGGAGATGTTCCGCCTATTGTTGGAACTATTAGAAATTCAATTTTTAACAATTACTTAATTAATGTATTGTCTCCAAATACATTTGAATTATTTTACGAAGATGATCCTGCATTAACTACTCCTGTGGCTTTTACAGGACTAACTTATACAAGTGGTGGCACTGTTTCTCGAGTCATTACAAACATTGACAACATCGGTATTGGTACTAACGCAGGTTATAACTTGTACGATGGTCAAGGTAACGTTATCATCAGTAATTATGAAGGCACATTTACATCTGTTTTAACTACTGGTAGTTTCAATATCTTCTTAGGAAATAATGTTTCTTGGAACATGACACACGGCGATAACAACATTTCGCTAAATGCTCCTACATTAGTCGATGGACTAAGCGGCCAGATTGGTATTGGAGCGGTTTTCTATTACAATGGTTCTGGATATTTAGAATTAAATGCTGATACAGGTGTAGGCTTAGGTGACGATTCTACTTCAACTGTAACTGGAGCATTTAACGTTTATGGCGGCATGGGCGTAAGCGGTAG
>Ga0208253_1000870_pt1 | contig 11017 bp, 8 predicted proteins | sample CryBogCBE10Oct08_FD_184573 | JGI IMG/M metagenome (GOLD analysis project Ga0208253, IMG submission 184573) | Freshwater microbial communities from Crystal Bog, Wisconsin, USA - CBE10Oct08 (SPAdes) | ecosystem: Environmental > Aquatic > Freshwater > Lake | place: Crystal Bog, Wisconsin, USA...
GCCTTGACTATTAGCTACTCTGGAATAAAAAACAAGATTTATAGTGTCGATGCTAACTTTAAAATGAAAAAAGAGAGCTAGAAGCTCTCTTTTTGAATCTTGGTGGCCCGGGGCGGAATCGAACCACCGACACAAGGATTTTCAATCCTCTGCTCTACCGACTGAGCTACCAGGCCAAGAGTTGGAATTATAAATGAAACTGCATTCCAGGCTGAAAAATAGTCTAACTTACCGTAGCTGCCATTCTGGCTCGAGCCGCATGCAATTTTTTATAGCTGTCGATCATGCGGTGGTGCCTGTCGAGACCCTCCAGCCTTATGCTGGTTGGTGTCAAGCCGAAGAAGCGCACGCTACCCTCCACTGAGCCCATTACGGCGTTCATTCGAGTATCGCTAAACATCCGACGGAAGTTGACTGCATAGTCATCGATCTCTAAGTCGTCGTCTAGTAGAACTTCCAGCACTACATTCAAGGCTTGATAAAACAATCCACGGTCGACCGTATTGTCGTTATATTGCAGAAAGGTGCCCACCAGCTCATGTGCTTCATCAAATTGTTTTAAAGCGAGATTAATTAGTAGCTTCAACTCCATAACTGTTAGCTGCCCCCAAACCGTGTTCTCGTCAAACTCAATACCAATTAATGTGGCTATATCGCCGTACTCATCTAACTCGTTATTTTCTAAGCGCTCAAGCAACGCACCTAACTTTGCATCATCCAGAGTATGCAAGTTCAAAATGTCACTACGGAATAGTAGTGCCTTGTTGGTGTTATCCCAGATCAGATCTTCTATTGGATAAACCTCAGAATAGCCCGGCACCAAGATCCGACATGCTGTCGCGCCTAATTGGTCATACACCGCGACGTAAGTTTCTTTGCCCATGGCCTTCAGAATGTCAAACAAAGTTGCAGCTTCCTCGGCATTAGCGTTTTCACCCTTTCTAGAGAAGTCCCACTCAACAAAATCGTAATCAGATTTTGCGCTGAAAAAGCGCCATGACACAATGCCGCTGGAATCAATAAAGTGTTCAACAAAGTTATTTGGTTCCGTTACCGCTTCACTTGCAAAAGTGGGTGGGGGTAAATCATTGAGACCTTCTAAACTGCGCCCTTGTAATAATTCGGTCAAACTGCGTTCGAGCGCCGCCTCTAAACTCGGGTGCGCGCCGAAGGATGAAAACACACCACCTGTTCGCGGATTCATTAAGGTGACGCACATCACCGGATAGACCCCACCCAGCGAGGCATCCTTTACCAGCACTGGAAAGCCCTGCTCTTCCAGTCTCTGTATGCCCGCCAGAATACTGGGGTATTTCGCCAACACTTCCTGCGGCACATCCGGCAAGGCAATTTCGCCTTCTAAAATTTCACGTTTGACAGCCCGCTCAAAAATCTCCGACAAGCATTGCACTTGTGCTTCTGCCAGCGTATTGCCAGCACTCATGCCGTTGCTGACGTAAAGATTTTCGATGAGGTTCGATGGAAAATAAATGACCTCTCCATCTGACTGGCGCATATACGGCAATGAACAAATGCCGCGCTCTACATTTCCAGAATTGGTGTCAATCAGATGTGAAGCACGCAAATCGCCATCGGGATTAAAAATTTTCAGACAATGCTCATCTAGAATTTCTGTCGGTAGCATATCTTTAGGGCCTGGCTTGAACCAGCGCTCGTTTGGGTAATGCACAAAGGCTGCATTAGCGATGTCATCACCCCAGAATGCACCGGCATAGAAATGATTGTTGCTCAGTCGCTCGATATACTCACCCAAGGCCGATGCCAATGCGCTTTCTTTTGTTGCCCCTTTCCCATTGGTAAAACACATGGGCGAATGCGCATCACGGATATGCAAAGACCACACATTGGGAATGAGATTGCGCCATGAAGCAATTTCAATTTTAATGCCAAGATTTGCCAACAAGCCTGACATATTGGCAATGGTTTCCTCTAGTGGCAAATCCTTGCCCACAATATAAGTGCTCACATTAGAAGTCGGCTTCAAGGCCAACAAGGTCTGCGCATCGAGGTCCAGATTCTCTACCTCCTCAATGAGAAACTCCGGCCCAGCTTGCACTACCTTTTTAACCGTACAACGGTCAATAGAACGCAATATGCCTTGGCGGTCTGTGGCAGAGATATCCTCAGGCAGTTCGACTTGAATCTTGAAAATCTGCTGATAGCGGTTTTCCGGATCAATAATATTATTCTGTGAGAGGCGGATATTTTCGGTGGAAATATTACGCGTGTCGCAGTACAGCTTCACAAAATACGCTGCACACAATGCCGATGAAGCCAGAAAGTAATCAAATGGGCCAGGGGCCGAGCCATCCCCCTTATATCGTATAGGCTGGTCTGCAATTACTGTGAAGTCATCAAACTTGGCTTCAAGACGTAGCTTATCGAGAAAGTTGACCTTAATTTCCATGGGAATCATTCCGAAAATGGTGTGGGCGCTATTATCCATCGCAACGCCGATGCCTGTAATGCATCGATGATTTCAACAAACGCTAACTTAACAGGCCGAAGGCCCTATTGCTCAGTCTTGTTGCGTGATGTATCAATACCCAAAGCCTTGAGCTTACGATAGAGGTGGGTTCTCTCTAGGCCGGTGTATTCAGAAATTTTTGTCATGCTTCCGCCCATGATTTGCATCTGATGCTCAAAATAGGCTTTTTCAAAAAGGTCTCTTGCCTCGCGCAAAGGCAGGTCATAGAAAGTCTTAGCGATGCCACTAATGTACTCACCCTCTTGAGGTGCCGGAGCTTGCCCTGTGGCCACCGTCTTTGGAGCAACGCTGTTGGCTGCCAAGGGCTGAGCTACACGACCCTCTTCGGGCTCTACATATTTTGGAGAGCTCTCTAGTGCCTTTGCAACGGTCTTGAGAAGTTTTTGTAAGGCAATCGGCTTCTCTAAAAAGTTCAGGGCCCCAATACGAGTTGCCTCAACAGCGGTATCGATCGTTGCATGCCCAGACATCATGACTACGGGCATAGTGAGCTGTCCAGTCTTAGACCACTCTTTTAATAAAGTAATGCCGTCTGTTTCTGGCATCCAAATGTCGAGTAACACCAAATCAGGTCGCATTTGCTCACGAATCGTTCTTGCTTGAACCGCACTTTCCGCAGCGTAAACAGTATGGCCTTCGTCGGTGAGGATTTCATTAAGAAGCTCACGAATGCCCATCTCGTCATCAACCACCAAAATACTAGCCATTCCTACGCCGCCTCTTTTGCTAGGTTCATAAACAAAATTGAAACTTGTGCACCGATCACTTCTTCTCCCTGCATACGATTCCGAATTTCTATTTTGGCAGAATGATCATCAATGATTTTTTTCACCACCGCCAAACCTAAACCGGTCCCCTTGCTCTTGGTTGTAACATACGGCTCGAAAGCTCTTGCCAATATCTTAGCTGGAAATCCCGATCCCGAGTCACTTATTGTTAATCGCACAGCATTTTGTTGAAAGCCATTAAGCTCACCATAGGGCACTAACTCTGTTTTAACTACAACAGGCTCGCTTTGATGGGTGCCTTCTGATGTGGCATCCTGAGCATTCTGCAATAAATTATGTATGACCTGGCGCAACTGAGTTGAGTCTCCCATGATGTCGGGACAATTGACATCCAGCTGGGTATGCAAAGGGCTACCCTCGTATAAGCCCAAAATTTCTTTTGTCAAGACATTGATAGAAACGGGTTTTAACTGCGGGCTAGGCGTCTTAGCAAAATCCCTAAAGTCATTCACCATCTGTTTCATAGCTTGCACTTGACCAATAATGGTCTCAGTGCTTCGATTCATCATTTCTTCTTGCTCTGGGCTAAGTGTACCGGCAAGCTTGTGCTGCAATCTTTCAGCTGACAACTGAATAGGGGTGAGGGGATTCTTAATCTCATGTGCCAGACGTCTTGCTACCTCGCTCCAAGCGATAGAGCGTTGCGCACTCACTACGTCCGTAATGTCATCAAACACCACCATGCGAAGATCGGTTGTTAACTCTGTTCCTCGCACAAATAAGGTAACCCCCAACTCATTCTCAAATTCATTGGTTGTGTGTAATTGAATTTGCTTTTGCCAGACCGCAGTCTCTCTATGTTGACTTTGTTTAGCGCCCTCAGCGACGGCAAGCTTCATGGTTGCAAAACCGTCTTTTAAGGCCTGCTCAAACTCCACCAGTGCAGGAATCTTGCTAAGGGCTTGACCATCTAACTTAGTAAGATCCTGGTCAAAAATGCGATCTGCACCAGCATTACTAGAAACTACATTAAAGGCTTTATCGAAAATGCAAACACCTGCAGTAAGGTTACCAAGAACGGTCTCTAAAAAAGTTTTGGATTCCTGCAGCGAAGTGCGGGTATCAGCCAATTGTCGCGTCATGACATTAAATTGACGCGTGAGCATGCCGAGCTCATCACCCGTATCCAACTCTGGCTTAGGGGATAAATCGCCCTGCGCAACAGCTTGGGTGCCCTTGAGCAACATGAGCAAGGGTCGAGCCAATTGACGTCCTAATATCAGCGCCAAGGTCACCGCTACAAATAAAGCAAAAAAGAGTGTCAGGGTAAGCGTGCCAACAAACATTTTGCGTAAACCTGTGCGCCCCAAGGACTTCTCTTGATAATCGCTATAAGCAGCCTGAACAGCCAGGGTATTTTTAGTAATCCCCTCAGGCACCGACTTCACTAACTGCAAATACCAAAGTTCTTTCTGATATTGAACATTCAGGCCAAACCCACGACCCGCTAGTGAGCGCTCTTTTGCCAAAGGAATCACAGCGCGTAAGCGATATTGTTGCGGTTCCGTTGTATTGAGTGGCTCATCAATAAAACCAGCGCCATTCACTTTTGTAGCCTGACTCATGACATCTGGGCTTGGCGGAGAGGACGGGGCAAGCAAGGCGCCAGATGCGGCAGTAGCCACGACCATTTGCCGTCCATCAAAAATGGTGATCTCTTGAATACCAAATTGATCGCGCAGGCGTGACAACAAGAGCGTTAGCTCTGCAGGGCTAGCTTGATTTGGCAAGGTCTGCACTTGATTGGCAACAATACGTCCTTCATCCTGCAGCTCTTGCAGAGAGGCTCCCAAAGTAGCGCGCCCAAGCTCTAAGCCTGCCTCTAAAGCAGACTCAACTTGAACGTCAAACCAAGTTTCAATACTTCTGGAAACAAACTGCAAAGAAACACCATAGAGAATTAATCCGGGAACAACACCAACCAAAGCAAAAATCATGGCCAATTTAGCAATTAAACGCGTACCAAAGCGTCCTTTATGCCAACGAATCGCAATCACGACAACCAAGATCAAAATGACTAGCGCGAGGCAAATACCAATCACTACGTTAGCTGCGTAAAGCCAAATAAAATAGTTATCGAAGAATTCTGTATTGGACGACGCAATCGACAGCATAAAGAGCAGCAGCAAAGCAAAAGTGCCAATGAAAGTCGCAGCAATGGGGAGCGCCCGATTTTTCCATGCTTCTTTTTGGAAAAAATGAGACTGGGAGAGTGCGCTAAGGTTGCTCATCGCTTAATCAGGTTGGCGCCATTTTGTGAAAATGGAAAACGCAACCAATCGCTTGAAACATTCCAGTCACGATTGTTCAATGCATTCACTTGAAATGGTTTTGGTAGCTTGCTCAGATCCAAGGTCATGCGCAATCCTGCGATATAGGATTTGGCAGGATCAATGTGGCTGTTATCGATAACGCGCCAACCCCCGATACTACCAATGGCTTGCAAAGCCTCCGAGATTGTCTTTGCAGAAAAAGTAAAACCCTCTGAGGCAATTCGATATTGCTGCGTTAAAGGCTGATAAGAAAGGCGGGTTTGTCTTTGCGTACTTGCTAGCTTTTCTTCAAACCAATACCAGCGCGAACGGGTCAGCTCAAACTCTGTCTGAAAATAAAGTACCACGCCTTTTTGAACAGCGTCTTCCAGCCCGGGGGATAACTCAATCTGAAACGCAGCGTTTAAAAGCCAGTCACTATCCACCCGCTCTAACTCTACGGATGTAATTTTGATGCCCTCTGCACTAGCTGTAACAGAAAAAACGTTCAGCGCAAACAAGCAACAGAAAATGAGTTGTTTAATTCTTTGGCTCATGGCCCTTTTTTCTTAAACAAAGCATAGAAAAAACCATCATTTATTGCCGAAGGCAGAATCTGCCCCGGAGCGCTTAATCGTAACGCATTGCTATGCTCAGCTGCAAACCAAACGGCTTGAGACTCGCCCTCCTCTGGAAATACCGAACAGGTGACATATAACAGCAATCCCTCGGGCTTTAGCATCTTCCAAGCCTGAGTTAATATACCGCGTTGGCGTTGCTGCAAAGACTTCACATCAGCTTCGCGCCTGAGAAACGGAATGTCTGGGTGACGCGACACAATTCCAGAAGCAGAGCACGGCGCATCGAGTAAAATTTTGTCAAAGAGCCTGCCATCCCACCACGCTGCCTTGGATGCATCTCCCCGAGTAATTTTGACTCTATCTGATTGCAAACGCAGCCGATCTAGATTGCCGCCAATTTTTCCGAGGCGCTCCCCGTCTAACTCTAAGGCAACTACTTCACAATCTGCCAGCTCTAATAAATGGGCAGTCTTGCCGCCAGGCGCAGCGCAAGCATCCAGAATAAGCTCGCCAGGTTTTGGATCTAGAAGCACTGCGGCTATTTGCGCTCCCGCATCCTGAACAGATACTGCACCGCCATAAAAGCCCGGCAAATCCGATACCGGTACTGGCTCACTTAATAAAAGCGCAGTATCTAACTTCAATCCAGCAACGCCATCAATTGGCGTAGAAGAAATGCCTGATTGCGTTAATAGCTCTTGGTATTGACTACGGATATGTTGCCTTGCATTGACGCGCAATATTAAGGGCGCCCTTTGTGCCTGTTGTATCAGCAGCGCCTGCCAAACTTTAGAGTAATTTTTCTTGAGACTTGCACGCCACCAAGGCGGGACGAACATCGGAATAGGATCTGGCGGATAACGCTTCTCACCTTCGGGGGGCTGCACAGTCAAACTCACCTTGCGCAAGACGGCATTAACCAAGCCTTTGGCATACATAGTCGGCTCGTACTCGCTACAAGCATTTACAGCCTGATCAACAATGGTATGTGCCGCATACCCCTTGCCGTCTTGGTTGCCCTGCAAAAACAATGCAATGGCAACGCTTAATAGATTCTCAACCGGGGCAGGCGGAGGCTTGGGAATAAATTGTGCAATCAACTCATGTGAGCGAATCCACTTTCGCAAAGCATCAAACGTCAAACTTTGAACAATCGGTCTTTCGTGAGGATCCAACTGATCCAAAACCTCTGTCAGCGAGCGTCCATCCATCACTTCACCTAAAGCTTGCGCTGAGATCGTGATTGCCTCTGAAAGGGGGAGACTACGTGGTGATTTTTGATCAGACAAATTATTCCTTATGAAAGCGTAATGCTTTCGATGGTGCGCCATGCGCACGCAAGTATGCGACCGCATTCATTCTTTTTCCGCCTGGCTTTTGCATCTCCAATACTTCAATCACACCCTGGCCGCATTGAATGAATGCGGCCTCTTTGCTAAATCCCAAGACCTCACCAATCTGACCGATCTGACTATGGTCTCCAGAATGCGATACGCGAGAATTCCAAAATTTTATTGGTGTGCCATCAAGATTGCTTGTTGCCCCAGGAAAAGGATTAAAAGCACGAATACGCCGATCAATTTCTGTTGCGCTAAGCTGCCAATCAATCTCTGCCTCGCTTTTTAATATCTTCTCTGCATATCGAATATCTTCACCTGCTTGAGGCGTCTTGATTAAGCTTGCGCCCTGCTTTAGGGTGCTTAATGCCTCAACAATAGACTCGGCCCCAAGCTTAGCTAAGCGATCATGCAATGAAGCGCTGGTTTCATCGTCAGCAATAGCAATTTCGCGAACCAAAATAGTATCCCCAGTGTCGAGGCCTGCATCCATCTTCATAATGCTGACACCCGTCTTCCTGTCGCCGTGCTCGATTGACCGCTGTATTGGCGCAGCACCACGCCATCGCGGCAGGATCGAGGCATGAATATTGAAACAACCCTGACGTAGGTTGCTCTCGGCAATATCCAAAACATCTTGTGGAAGAATTAATCCGTATGCAACCACTACCATCACATCAAAGTCTGTCTTAGACAGCTGTTGATAGGCAGCCTCAGCTTCGGCTTGCTTTTCAGGATCAACGCTATTTCGCCTGAGAGAGACCGGTTGCAAAACTGGAATATTTTTTTCTAGTGCAAATATTTTTACGGGGCTCGCTTGGACATGCATGCCTCTACCAGAACGACGATCGGGCTGCGTCAGCACCAAAACAATCTGATGGCCAGCGGCATCGATCGCGCGCATTGCTTGCGCAGCAAACTCAGGCGTCCCAGCAAAAACAATTTTCATGGATGGCGCTTAGCGCTGACCCACTAACTCTTTAATGCGCTTTTTCATTTTGAGAGAAATGCGGTTGCGCTTGAGTGGCGACAAGTACTCCACAAATACTTTGCCTTGCAAATGATCCATCTCGTGTTGCAAACAAACCGACAGCAAACCATCAGCTTCCAATTCAAATTGTTTGCCATTGATATCCAAGGCCCTCACTCGAATTGAGTCTGGCCTCTCTACTTCATCGTAATACTCAGGAACAGAGAGGCAGCCTTCGCGCCACGATTTTTTTTCAGGGCTCGCCCACACTAACTCTGGATTAATAAATACCATCAACTCGTCTTGGTTATCTGAAATGTCGATCACCACAATCCGCTCATGAATATCCACTTGGGTTGCAGCCAATCCAACCCCAGGCGCCTCATACATTGTGTCAGCCATATCCGCTACGATTTTTTTAATACGAGCATCCACCGCCGCAACAGGTTTGGCAATTCGATGTAGACGGGGGTCTGGATAACAAAGTACTGGTAATAAAGCCATGTAGGAATTATCCAACAGAGTAATCAGACTGTCCCGATTGTTGAAAATATTCCTAAACTCAAGAATCAACCGATGCTCATACCCCAAAACACGAATAGCATCACAGCAATCCACCGCCAAGATAAAAACTGCCCTATCTGATTGAATGATTTATATGCCCCCCAAAGGTCCTCTATATATGGTGACATTGCTCTGCTGCATCAACCCATGATTGCGATCATAGGTTCTTGGACAGCCAGCAATAGATGCATGCAGAATGCCTCTGTGTTTGCCAAAACTCTCTCTAATGCTGGCTTGGTGATGCTCTCAGGAATGGCGCGCGGTATCGATGGTACGGCCGATCGACCCATCTTTGGGCTACATCATGGGCTTACTTTGGCTGTCTGCGGTACTGGTTTAGATGTCGTTTACCCACTAGAACACCTCAATCTTGCCAACGACGTTGCCAAAGGGGGCTACTGCTATCTAAATTCCCCCCAGAGCCTTGGCCCAAACCCTTTCACTTTCCAAGTCGCAACCGTTTAATTGCTGCTCTTGCATTGGGAGTGGTTGTAATTGAGGCGGCCGATAAATCTGGCTCCCTCGTTGCTGCAGAGCTTGGAAAGGATGTTTTTGCCTTGCCTAAGCCGGCTCAAGACCCTCTCTACAGGGGGTGTCACCGCCTTATTCAGGAGGGGGAAGCTCGCAGTCTCCCTGGGCGAAGTTATGAAAGATATCATTACGGGGTCAAAACCCCCACTCAAAGCCCCTAGAATGGCTTTTTAAGGACAAAAGTCATGAGCCATGAAACTCTCAATCAAGGGTTTTTGGACTTTTGTCAATTTATCGGTTAATAATAAAAAAGGGGCAAATGATCGGCCGAACCCTGATTTGGTTTAAATTGATCTTCCTTTTTCCCCATTAAATACTTAATTTCAGGCTCAAATTTAGGCAAACGCGTGGCTAAAGCATCTACTAAAAGCAGTTCTAAAACCCCAACAGTGGACCACCCAAAGGCACTCATCATCGCCGAGAAGCCCTCAGTGGCTAACGACATCGCTAAGGCACTCGGTGGATTTACAAAATATGAAGACTACTTTGAGAGCGATGATTTCGTTATTTCATCTGCTGTTGGCCACCTCTTGGAGATAGCAGCGCCAGAAGAATATGAGGTCAAGCGGGGTAAATGGTCTTTTGCCAACCTACCGGTGGTCCCGCCTTATTTCGACCTTCGCCCTATTGTCAAAACAGAATCTCGCTTAAAGATTTTACAAAAACTGATTAAGCGTAAAGACATTAATGCTCTGATTAATGCTTGTGACGCGGGGCGCGAAGGCGAGCTCATTTTCCGTTTGATTGCACAACACGCTAAAGCACCACAGTCTATTCGGCGACTCTGGCTGCAATCCATGACCCCGAACGCTATCCGCGACGGCTTTGCCTCACTGCGCTCCGACGATGATATGAAGCCACTTGCTGACGCAGCCCGTTGCCGCTCTGAAGCAGACTGGTTGGTTGGTATTAACGGCACTCGGGCAATGACTGCATTTAATAGCAAGAGTGGTGGCTTCTTTCTGACGACCGTTGGACGAGTACAAACACCCACCCTGTCCATCGTCGTGGAACGTGAAGAGCTGATCCGCAAATTTATTTCAAAAGACTACTGGGAAGTGAAAGCGGAGTTCATTGCTTCAGCCGGTATTTATGAAGGTCGCTGGTTTGACCCAAAGTATTGTCGCTGCGTGTCGTGATAAAAAGGCGACCGTTACTGAAGAGGCTAAACCTGCCACTCAACTTGCACCCCAGTTATTCGACTTAACTAGCTTACAGCGCGAGGCCAATGCCCGTTTTGGTTTCTCTGCAAAAAATACACTAGGCCTTGCTCAAGCCCTTTATGAGCGTCATAAGGTGCTAACTTATCCGCGTACAGATGCAAAAGCGCTCCCAGAAGATTATTTAGATACCGTCAAGCAAACAATGGAAAACCTAGCAAAGCACTCGCAAGAGTATCGCCCGTTTGCCGAGCAAATTTTGAGGGGGGATCCCAAAGCAAAAGTGGGTGCTGGTTGGATTAAACCCAACAAACGCATTTTTGAT
>Ga0208253_1000871_pt1 | contig 11006 bp, 11 predicted proteins | sample CryBogCBE10Oct08_FD_184573 | JGI IMG/M metagenome (GOLD analysis project Ga0208253, IMG submission 184573) | Freshwater microbial communities from Crystal Bog, Wisconsin, USA - CBE10Oct08 (SPAdes) | ecosystem: Environmental > Aquatic > Freshwater > Lake | place: Crystal Bog, Wisconsin, USA...
CCGTTGCTATTGGTCGTGCTGCTGGTGCTGTTTACCAAGGGTTCAATGCCATTGCTATTGGTCACTTGGCTGGTGCTTGTGATCAAGGATGCGGATCTATTGCTATTGGTTCAAATGCCGGGCGCTATGATCAAGAAAATAATGCAGTGGCCATTGGGCATCATGCTGCATCATGCGGTCAGAACAGTTGTGCTATTGCTATTGGTAACTATGCTGCCAGTAATCATGCACAGGGATCGGGTGCTATTGCCATCGGAGCATGTGCAGTAGTTTGCGGCTATCAACAAGATCACTCAATCGCAATTGGAGTTGCTGCTGGAGCCAGTGGACAAAGTTATGTGTCTGTTGCAATTGGACGTAGTGCTGCTTCATGTGGCCAAGGTCCCAGCGCTGTTGCTATTGGGCATTTGACTGGAGCATTATGCCAAAGCCAAGGTGCTGTTGCAGTTGGATCTTATGCTGCACGTTACTGCCAAAGTCAATACTCAACTGCTATCGGTTACAGTGCTGCAAAAGAATGGCAACAAGACTACGCAGTGGCGATTGGAGCCCATGCCGGACAAGGCTATGGATCGGTATATGTTAGTTATGTGAGTGGCAACGGAGCCAACACCATTACTGTAGACAATGCCAGTAACGTTTATCCTGGCATGGCTATAATTGGTGCACAGTATGGTGATCCAATCACTGATGGCACTATTACAGTTTCAAGTGTTGACGGGAACAATGTTACATTTAATGCAGCCATGGGCAACACCGCACCAGTATATGGAGAAATACATTTCTACGGCTGGCAAGGTCAAGGTGCTGTGGCTATTGGCCCATATGCATCAGCTAATGCACAACATCCAAACAGTATTGTTATCAATACCAGCATGGCCGGCGCACAAAGCGTGGGTGCAAACACCACAGTTATCAAAACATTGCGTACAGTATCAGGTGGCTCAGTGCCTGGCGGCTTCAGCCCAGTATACTATAACAATGCAACCGGTGAACTTATCGTAGTTACACCATAATTTTAATAAATACAACAAAAGGAAAACAAAATGGCACAATACACAATCACAGCAACATCTGTTAAAGCAGGTAACGTAACAGTCAGCAACACTGATACTCAACGATTCCCTAGCCCAGCTGAATTTGCTACTGAAGCAGAAGCACAGGCCAATGCAGCCAAGTATGCTAAAAACTTAAATTACGAAGACCACCAACGTGCTTGGGATTGGGTTGGTCACGCTGCTGCAGTTTAATCTGGTGTAGATCCAATATTGGCCGTGGAAGTTCCACGGTCAATCTTCATATAGCCTTCACAGGCAAAATTCCAGTCATCGCCACCATTCCCGTCTCCGGTGACTTCATCGTGCACTGGCACAGTGATGTTCACATGCTTGAACAGAAACTCTTCCCCATTTTCAAATACACGCCAAACGTGATCTTTTGTACCACGTCCAGGCTGTCCTCGCGACTTGTTAAATCTTATGTGGTATTTGTTCATATCACTGTGGCTGCTTTCGGAGCAGTAGTTTTGTTTGTTTTTGGTGCTGGACCAATGCCCAAGTTGAAATGTACCAATCTAGTGGGATTGGCAGAGGTGTTGCGAGTAATGCTGTGCGGCAACCAGGAATTGATAAAAAATATTTGTCCGGGACGAGGCAGGAATACCGCGGTGGCACTGGCATCGGTGACCACAGCCTTGTCAGTTTCTTCTAGATTAATTTGTACTTTACCAGCACGAGGATCGTGTATGGCCACAGTGGACCCACCTTCGGGTGCATCTATAAAATAAAAACCCGAGATTTGATCACCATGAGCATGAACATGTTCATCGTGCCCTTGATATTGATTGTGTTCTTGCGCCCACATTTCTCGAATGTATGTGCCTAGGTTGTCCATGGCAAAACCTTGCTCGTTCAGTATGCTCCAAGCAGTTTGTGCAATATATTGTGTAAAACCTGCCAGTACTGGTTCATGATTGAATCCATCAGTTTGTACTGGATACAATAGGTCTTGATCTTTTTTGTTGGCTTTGATATCTTTAAGATATTCTGTAGCAACAACGGTAACCGCTGGCAAGAATTCAGGTACTTCTGCAATGTATACTGGACTTGGGAAGAAATTGTGACGTGTTGGTTTAATCATAATAATGTACTTATTACAAACCGTTCGGGGCAAAAAGAATATGCCCAGTTGCGTATAAATATAACAATAACAGGGTTTAGAATATGCCAAAACAGTTACCCCAATTCAGTGGAATAGAAGTAATTTCAATAGGGACCACGGCCAACGATGGCACTGGTGATAATTTACGCACAGCATTTGACAAAACAAATCAAAATTTTAACACATTGTTTGGCATGACTGGCCTCACCGATGGTTTTAAATTCAGCAAGTTATACGAAACCCCCGACACCTTTGTGGCCAACGCCTTGGTTGCAGTAAATGCCAATGCCGACAGCCTGGTATATCTTACTGTCAGCAGCAGTTCTGATGTCTCAATTGAGAACACCGGTAATACAATTAATTTTGCACTTGCACCGACCATTAGTTCGCGTTTGAATTTCAGCAATGATATTCGGTTTTCTGGCAATGTCACACTCAACAACAATGGTTTAAAACAAGTTTACATAAACGGGCCCGACTTGAAGTTGGGAACTGGCACCAAAGTGATTCAGATGGCCACCAATGCCATATCGTCAGCAGATGCCGATGAGACTGGTATTCGTGTGGGTGGTGGCGGTGCTGAATTGTTGTATCGTGGTGTTAGCGATACATGGCAGATTAACAAAACTCTAGTGCCCGATACCACTATGACTCGTGACCTAGGGTCACAATCATTTGCTTGGAATAATGTCTACGCCGAAACCATACATGTGGCAAATTTAAATTTTTTAAATACCACAGTAGATACAATAACTGCAAATGATCGAGTGCTGTTGCCCGACGGCAGTGCACCAATGCCAAGTCTTGCATGGAAAAGCGATCTCGGACAAGACACTGGTTTTTATTGGGGCGGAGATGGATATACCAGCATAGCCAACAACGGCCAGTATTCAGGACAATTTGGCCCGGGCGGCGCATTGACCATGACTGGATCAGTTGGTGCGCCAGTTGGTAACTTTACAAATATAACTGCCAATGCAGCCAATATAGCATCAAATTTAAATACAGAAATTGCTGATCGCATCGCTGGTAATATTGCATTAAAAGCCTATGTTGACTCTAGTGAGTTTTTAAATTTCCCACCTTTAGCAGGCACGTTAAATGAAAACTATGTGCCATTGTATTCTGACTTTAAATTTAGTTTGGGCGCAAATGGTACTTACGCATTTTTCATAACCGACAATCAAGGTTTCCAGGTTGTGTATTTTCATGCATCGACCCCGACTGGTCTCACAAGACCTTTTAGAGCCTATAGATTTGTACCAACTGATGACTTCATCTATGACACAGAACCATTGACTGTGGGCTTTGCTGCAGCCGGCGAATATGTCAATGCTGTGTTTAATGTGGGAACACAATTTGCATATCTGAACCTGCATAACCCAACAAGTCAAACAGATAGACGTGTATTGGCCACAACCAATGGCAGCAGTAAAGCCAATACCTGGGGATACTATGCCGATGTAACATCAATCACCAGTGGCGCATACAACATATTCTTGTTGCAAGATGACGGTGGCGATAGAATTCTGCGTACCTCAATGAGCAGTTCGTCAATTACTCTAGATGTATACGACAATACATTGAGTCTACTACGAACACAGCAGTTGTTCTCTAGTAGCGAAGTCAGCAGTGTTGACCATACTGGCAGCGGACGCACAGTGGGCGATGCCAATTTACCGTTTGGGTATAATCCCTTTGGTACAGCATTTGCATTTACCTGGAATAAATTTACAGAAACCCTGTTGATGAAGGCTGTTGGCTACTATGTTTGGCAGCAAAGCGGACAAAACAACGGACAGGGTTTTGGTACAACCATATCTTGGAATATACCACGCACCTGGATCACTGGCGGTACTGGAACTCCAACCAATTTGATCCCGCTAAATGCATCCGGCTACAGATATCACAAACTACCAGATACCACATGGAATTCTGCAACTGGTGGCATGGGCGACGGCTATGGCGATTCAGGACAAGGCCCCAGTGTCACCACTGACGAATACGGCAAAGCTGTGCACATGGGCATAGTGGGCACTTGGAGCACTACCGGATTCTCCATCTATTCATTCCCGTATAACTATACACAAAATTTTGGTAGTGTTCAAGCCACTTACGAACATGACGTTGCGATACCTGATGCCAGTGCTTGGAGCAAACAGACTTTTGCTTCTTACGGTCAAATCATTGACCACAATGTGTTATTTTACGGATACAGCAACCAGTACGGTGGTCAAAGTATTTCTGCAAATTTTTCAACTACAGAATTTGTAAATAATGCACTCAAGTTGGATATCAGCACCAGCGGACCAGAAAACACCAGCGTATACTTCCCCAGCAACTCTAACGCCTACGGTACCACTTCGGTGTCAGGTACTGCACTGGCATACAGCGCAACACCCGGTAGAATGTTATACATTATTACAGTGGTCAACAATGCTAGAGTATATACTGCATCAGGATTTACTTTGCCGGCCATACCGGGAACAATTGGTTCTGTCAGCGGACTCAATTACCAAGGCCCCACTGTTTACAGTGGCGACAGTGGCAACAAGCAATTTTGGTGTATTGTGTCGGACAGCACTGGCCAGTTCTATATAGCAAAATACAGCAATGGCGGGTGGAACGACACATACGGACCATTTGTATCATCTCAAATCCAAGCTGCGGCCTCAGCACGTGGTGATACCAACAACTCTTGGGGTTCAGGCAATGGTGCAGCATGTTTGACTGCCAACGGTAGATTCCTAAGTTATATTTCCATGGGTGTTCCTGGTGGAGCCAATTTCTATATATTAGAATTCAACACCAACACAAACACAATGACCGTGCACGGCTGGAACCAATTTGATCGGATTAGTGCATCTCCGTATGGCGGCATAAGCCCCTACTACGGATTGAGCTTTGGGTTCAGTTCATCGTTTGGCTACTACTGCATGGTCACAGCTGGCTCACAAACCAGCATATTGATCAGCTCATCCAAAGACATCACTGGAGTTGGATCTGAGCACACCGAAGATGAATGGTTTGCCAACAATTCTGGCAGATACAACATGAACATATCTGCACAGTCTACTGTAGGATTGTCAATATATCTAAAATCATTCCCGTTGTTTATTGGTGGCTATCACTGTGAAATTCCAAATTTGAATTTGACTTTGCCAGCAAATGCAACCAGTTATATCTATGCCACCTTGCCCGATAGCAATCGCAGCGATTTGGCCATATCATATGGCTCCGACTTTATACCCAACGGGTTCAACCGGGTGACACTGGGTTATGCTACTACCAATGCACAAAATGTTGTTTCGTCTACATCATATCGAATTGGTAATGACATCGTGAGCATTACAGCTCTCAAGAGTATCATAGCAGGATGTAACTCTTTTGCAGACTTTAAAACTGCTATACTGGCCTTATAATATGACAGCACCACGTTGGATCACTGCAAAAGATTTAGGTGTAATCGAAGAGTCCACATACTTCGAGTTGTCGTTAACGGCCACATCAGATGGCGGTGATGTCACATACATGATTCTATCTGGCAACTTGCCAAACGGCATTGCACTGTCAGACAGCGGAACCTTGTACGGAGTACCCATCATTGGCACACCATCAACAGACTTTGCCAGCACATTCACAGTACGTGCTCGCAACAGTGATGGATTCATTACTGACCGTACATTTAACATATTGATTTCAGGTGTGGCGCCGCCAGTGATTGCCACCACAGCACTACAAATTGGTACCTACTACGACGGTGACTATTTGGAATATCAGCTGGAATCCTACGATGACGATGCACGTACACCACTGTCTTGGAGTCTAGTGCATGGTCGTTTACCGGCCGGCGTAACATTAAGCTCTTCGGGTCTACTGCAGGGTTTCCTGACACAAAACATCACAGCACAACAAGTGCCATCTGAGCTGGGCTGGGATCGATCTAATTGGGATTCGTATCAGTATGATTTTGTTGAACAGCAAAATAGTAGTTTTTATGAATTCACTGTCGAGCTCACCGACGGTGTTAACGCCAGTAGAAAAACTTTTGTCATCAATGTGTTTGCACGAGCCACATTGTTGGGTGACACCACCACAATTGACACCGATACCAATCAGCTGACTGTAGATGAAACCACAGCACATTTGCCGTTTATCACTACACCGCCGCAAACACTATACAACATCAAACCTGGTATGTCTAGACAAGACACCTACTTTGCTTTTAAATTTGATGGCGTAGATTTTGATAATGAAGAATTTGTATACGAAATATCCAGCCCCGATCAGCGCGGCTTTGACCAAGATGGCGACATAGATGGGCACACATACGGTGTTGGTTTTGATGTAGATGTGTTCGACGGCAGTGTGTATCCCATGCCACTGTATTTGGGACTGGATAATGCTACAGGATGGTACACCGGACACATCAACCATCAGGTGATACACCAAGAAACTTACACTATACAGGTATATGCTAGAAAGAGTCGCAGTTTGGCTCTGCGCGGCTACAGAAATACCTACCAAGTCACTATCCTGGGACAAATTGGCGAGTACATTACCTGGGTTACCAACAGCAATTTGGGGTCGTTTCAAGGCGGTGATGTTTGCGGAATAACTTTGCAGGCTGTTAGCAGTACCAACAGTGATCTCATCTATCATTTGAAATCCACAGTAAAGAGTCGTACACCGCAGGGTGTTGTGCTGTTGCCTAACGGACACTTGACTGGGCGTGTCACTTTTGAATTTTTTAAATTTGACCAAGCTCACACCACTATAGATGGAAACACCACCACATTTGATAAAGTATGTCAATTCACAGTAGTAGCAAGAACTGCCACTAACAGTGCCTACAGCGAACAAACTTTTACAATCACATTGGATACTGCCAATAGAAAACCCTATGAGACCCTGTATCTCAAGAGCTTCCCATCAATTGCCAAGCGTCAATTGTTTGACAGTATCATGACCAATCATGAATTGTTCCCGCCTGAATTGATTTACAAGGCCGATGATCCTTGGTATGGTACTGCACAATCGTTGAAATTTTTATTCCTATCGGGAATTAACCCCAGTCTGCTAGTTGACTATGCCATGGCCATGGCCAACAATCACTACACAAAAACTCTGCTGTTTGGTAACATAAAAACTGCTGCAGCCTTAGACAACAACTACAACATACTGTATGAAGTGGTATATTTGGACATTGTTGACCGATTGGAAGGGAAAGATCCCACCACCGGCTTGCCAGCTTATGGTGCACAATCATATGATTTGTCTGATCGCAAACATGCTTACCAAGACAACGGTACAAGTTATACCACATTGACGCCAAATGGGTTAGGCAACATGAGTCGTCAGCTGATTGATACAGTGGGTCTGGCCAACAACGATGCACTACCACAGTGGATGGTGTCTGAACAGCCCGACCTTGAGAATCCTGGTCAATTTTTACCACCCTTGGGCTATGTACCAGCAGTGGTATTGGCCTATACTGTGCCTGGGGCCAGCAATCTAATTGCATATCGTTTGAAACAAAGCAATATCAATTTTAACAGCATACCGTTTACCACAGATCGTTATCAACTTGACAACTACTTGACCAACAACTTTGATATTGAATTGCTAGATTACAAGCCCGGGGTTGAGTGCACTATCGACCAAGCGCCCAGTGTGGCCGAACTGTTCAAACATGTTGGCACAGTGGATTATGCAATCACACTACCGTTTGAAAGAATAAACAGTAGATATGTTGATTACATAAACTATGCAGGCGGACTTGATGGTGTGACTGATTTTGCAGATGGCGATACCTTGATTTTTGCACAGCAGGAAAATTATCCAAATGCACCAATCAATCAATTTGTGAACTATGATGTGTTTGGTAATCGAGGCGGTCCCAGTCAAGATTTGAGATCCTGGCCACGGACTTACAAGAACATACCCGATCCTTATGTGCCCTATGACAGCACACGATATGTCGACGACTTTGACAACGACTACTTTGATCATGGTCGTGTTGGTCATTTGCGTTGGTTTGCCAATGACGGGCAAGATTTATCTGGATACAAGTGGGTCTATAAAACCGACGGGTGGTTGCATGATATACCGTTCGACAGTACCAATTACGGCAATCTTACCTGGAGTGGCAGCAACACAGTGCCGGGCTACAAGGAACATATTCTAAATCGTGCAGTCAATGAACGTGCTGGTGTATATCGTGTCAATATAGATGGCAGTGGCGTTGTCACATTGACCCTGATACAGCGCATTGTGGCTGGAGATATTGTTGCGGTCAAACACGGCAATATGTACGGTGGAGAACAGTTATACTTCGAAGCATATCCCGCATACGGAACTGCTCCACGTTGGCAAGTGCTGACACAACAATTGATTAATGCACCTGATGGAGTTCATCAGCTGGAACAACCACATCAAGAAACCACATTTGATCAACGCGGTACCAGATTCTTTAGCAATAGAGATCAGTACTCAGGTCCTGAGATCAATGATAAATACCTTGTATTTCCTAAAATCGGAGAATTTGTATAATGGCAAGTAATATTAACCCAACCAACATCAATGGCAATTACCCTGTTGCCGGGCAAGACAACGACAGTCAAGGCTTCAGAGACAATTTTACCAACATTGCGACCAATTTCACTTTTGCACAAAATGAAATTTCAGATCTGCAAAATAATGTGTTGTTAAAAAATCCACTGTTGGGCACCACTCTAAACAACGATCTAGACTACGCAACTCTGTATCGACCACAATTGCAAGCGGCAGCGTATACATTCAAGGATATTGGTAATTCGTCTGGTGTGTTAAATGTCAGTTTCCTAGATGGCAACTTGCAAAAAATTTCTACTACTGGTACAAATACTTTGGGTTTGACCAATTTCCCAGCCGCTGGCACTGCTGGCTCGGTTAGACTATGGGTCAATGTACAAAATGTGGCGCACACCTTGACACTACCAGTTTCGGTCAACATGGGACTAGGTACTTTGGGTAGCGGCACCAGCTATGCCAGTAACATAATCACATTTGGTGCTACTGCCAATTATCTATTCGAATTTACCACTGTCGACGGCGGACAGAATTTCTGGATTCTAAGACTGGCTTAAGCCATTGACCACCTGCTGATTATTGTGTATAATAGTCAGCATAGGAGTCACAATGAACGTAGATTTAAACAGGTACAAAGATTTTGTCGAAGCTGTAACCAGCAAGCCCAGTAACGATTTGACCTCATTTATGAGTCAATTGGATCGATTAGATGGCAATTTTGATACCGAAACCAACACACATGGCCCCGATATCAACGTGCCACTACTGCTTACTGCATGTTTGGGTTTAGCGGCCGAAAGCGGCGAATTTGTTGAAATTCCCAAAAAGATTTTCTTCCAGGGCAAACCACTCAATGATGAAAATGTGTTCCATATGAAACGTGAATTGGGCGACATCATGTGGTACTGGATCAATGCTTGCCGAGCACTCAATCTTGATCCCAACGACGTTATCAATGAAAATGTACGCAAACTCGAAAGTCGCTATCCTGGCGGAGAGTTTAATGTATTTTATAGTGAAAATAGAAAGACTGGTGATCTATGAAAGATCAAATGCTAGTAGAAATTTACGAAGTGTTGATTTCGGGTCGTGCTGAGCTGGCTCGTGTCATGTTGGCCGAATACTTAGGCCTAACAGAACAGGTGTTGTAAAATGTTTCATCCACTGGCTAATGATCTTTCTAAACTGACTGATGCCGAGTTGCAGACCAAACATGGCGAATTGACCAAAAGAATAACGCAGGCCTATCGTTACGGCAACACCGGAATTGTGGAACAGTTGAACATGCTGTTGGCCGACTATCAATTTGAACTGCAACGCCGTAATCAAAAGATGTTAGAAGACCTGGCCAAGAACAATCCAAAATTTGATGGCACAATTGACATTAGCTGAGACAGATGAATTTGGGCAACAGTACACATCAAGTCGGCAACTGTGTGACTTGTTGTACCAAAACCCCAAGCTAGATCTCAACGAGTTTTTGGTCACTGACGCCGACGAGTACAATCGTAGTGTACAACAATTGCATTACGGCGTCACATTATTAAAAAAATATCACAAGCCCACGATGTCACGTGATGAGTTTGATCTAGTAAACCAGCAACATTGGCACATGCCCGAAGAATACCGCAGCATGGACATAGCCGAATGGTTGCTGAAGCAATGCGGTTCTGATGTGGAATTACAGCGAGTCGGGCAGGAACTGCTACTGTATCAAGAGCGTGATCTATTTCCGTTGTTGCGTTTTTTGAAATACCTAGTGGACACATTACGGGCAAATAACTTGGTTTGGGGTGTAGGTAGAGGTAGTAGTGTGGCCAGTTATGTGTTATACTTGCTGGGTGTGCACCGCATTGATAGTATCTATTATGATTTAGATGTATCTGAATTCTTAAAATAAATATCGCAAAAGGAAATATATGAAAAAAGTTTACAAATCTGCTCTAGGTAGAACTATTGACATGGACATGTTACGTGCCAAGAATGAATCAGTTATTGCTGTTGGCAACATGAAAGTGAATGCTCGCGGTGATGAATTGGGTTTTGGTGGCAAGGTTGTACGCACACGCAACCAAGTCATGGACGAATACTATCGTCTCAATACTCCAACAGTGACTGATTCAAGTGTACTGCCACAAGAGGATACCCTACCCCCCGAAGAAGCACCGGTTGAAGAAGATGACTTTGTGGACCCTGTGCCCGAAGCTGACAAGTCTGACAGTGAAGAAGATCAATCTGAGAAATAAAATATGTTTGACCCCATCAAAGTTTCAAAA